>Ga0137385_10004280_pt1 | contig 12452 bp, 17 predicted proteins | sample SagtaG_FD_104921 | JGI IMG/M metagenome (GOLD analysis project Ga0137385, IMG submission 104921) | Vadose zone soil microbial communities from Sagehorn Ranch, Mendocino, California, USA - Sage2_R_80_16 metaG | ecosystem: Environmental > Terrestrial > Soil > Vadose zone | place: USA: California...
GTTTGATCCCACCCGACATGATTAAGGTGCAGCACCTGGTGCATGGCCGGGCCGTCGGGTCATCGCCACTTTGCGTCCGCCGTCCAGGACCGCACGCCTGGCGGCGGCGCATTGTTTTCGGGACGGATGCGACCGGAGGGACTCGAACCCCCACGGGTTGCCCCACAGGATCCTAAGAGCGCGCCCAGGGCCGCGGCATCGAACGCCATCGACGGTCATCAGCGCGCATGCAAGGAGTTACCTGCGGGTCCGGACGAGTGTGACGACTGATAACGCCCGATGCCGCCGAATGCGGAGGCGGTCAGCTGGCGGTCAGCCTCACGGTGCGACGGCCTGCCGCTCTTACAACGACAAAACCGAGGCGACTGGAAGCGCCGCTTTGACCTGGGCGAGCCAAGTCGCTCGGTCGGTACCGACGTAGGTTAGCTCCCCCTGAAGTGGCATGCCGCCCAGGTAGAGGAGCGTCACACGCGCGGTCTGATAGCGACGCTCCTCCTCTTTCACTTTCACGGTGACCTCGCCGAGGACAACACGATAGTTGTGCACTTTCCGCAGCGCGAAGTCGAAGTCCAAGTCCGCCGACGCCAGATGAAGGTCCACAATGTAGGACTCACTCACCAGCGTCACTCTCACCAGAACCGGGCCGTCGGGTCCCATTTGCCATGATGGCAGAGCGGCCCGGAACTCTTCTGGCGAGAACGCCGTCGCTTCCTTGACTAGTGCACCCAAACGAGTGCCGGGCTGGAGGTCGAAGATGGCGGTGAGTTGCGCCTTGAAGTCGGTCATGAGGAAGATTCCTTCTTGCTTGCGGAAACGGAGTCGCGAAGCTGCATGAGAAGACCGTCGGCGAGGTGAATCATGTGCCCGAGCTCGCGTGCCACAAAGCGTGGATCCTTTGGATTCCACTGCCACTCAGCTGGCTCGTCCGGCGTGTCACGAGCCCCCTCGTAGATGGCGTGCGCCGATTCCCAGACGCGTGTTGAGAGATCAGTGCCAACTTGCACCTCGCAGGTGATGGTCGTCGGTGTCACTCCACCGCCGAACCGAAAGTAGACCTCCGCCTGAAACGTCACGTGCTGCGCGAAATAGCCCTCCAAGCTGCCGACCCACTGCCGTTCCGTACGCACGCCTAGCGTCTTGCCGAGGTCGTTCAGGCGACTGGCGAGGAACTGGACACCATCAACGAACTTGCACGAAATCCTAGTGCGTACCAGGTCGTTCAGCTGAGGAATCGGGGGGCCGCCGGTGCCCAGCGCAGACTGGCAAAACACGGCGTCGCGGCTACACTTACTCAGAATCTTACTCCGGATACGATCTTCACCCTTGGCCACAAAGTCAGGGAGTTGGCCAGCGAGGGCGCTTCCGTGAGTCCTCTTCCGATACTCCGCGCCCCATTCCGGGAGCCGAGCACGCACCTCTGTCCAGAAATGACCTGCGGAGACTTCCCGGGCCCACTGCTCGCAGTTTTGGCCTAACGTTGGCCAGTAGCCTGGAACCCTGAGATCAGGCCACTTTCTGCCAAGCTCGTCCAGCCAGTCTTGATCGGTCTTGGGACTGCTGGTCTCACTCGGCACTCAATGGCTTCCTCGACGATCCTGCGGGATGGTAGCCAGTGGCCGGGGCAGGGTCTAGGTCATGTTTGCGGCACCGAGGGGCGGGAATGCGACACGGCCCGCCAGCTTCAAAGCCCGCTTGTTAGGCAGCAAGTGGCGTCAGCGAATCGGCTCCGACAACTGGCGCGTGACGCCTCGTTTGTCGGCATCATTCGACCACTGCACTTGCCAGACGCGGCCATCGTCCTGATCCAACAGAAGAAACGTGAAGATATTTTGCGTTTCTTGAAGTGTGAAACGGCCGACGCGTGCGGCTGCAGGTGGAGCAAATGCCTCCTCGTTCAGGGCGAGGCGACCAGCAAATGAGCTGTCGGAAACCGCAAAGTGGACCTGCCAAATGCGCCCTGTGCTGCTATCAAGAAGCAACGATGTCCAAATGTTCTGTGTCGGCGTGAGCGTGAACCGAGAGTTGGGGCAAATGGGAGCAGGGGCTTTGTGCTCCCTTTGGACGCCCTGGGCGGCAACGGCGCGGTAGGCTGGTGAGATCAAGCTGAGTGCCAAGCCGAGTGAGGCGCAGTGTGTAGCTATCATGGCCGTTCGATGCCTTGGTGTGGTCTGCCTAACGGATCGCCCTTAAGCTGCGGGCGGACACTGGGCGCCGCCAGGGCCCTTCTTGCGGCACGGAGGGGCGGGACTGCGACAGCTTCCCGCGCTCGACCACACGGCACATTATTGCATGCTGGACCGAATTGCCCCCGGGTGGTAACACCATGCCCACTATTCGTGAGGAGTACGCTCGACGGCGCAAGCTGATCTCCTCGGCTTCGTGGGATGAGATCAGTGAGCGGGTGCGGGCGATCATGGCGTGGATGCTTAGTGTGCCGAATATCGCGTCCGTCGTCGACGGCCTCGAACGGACAGTAAACATCGACGACATGCTTCGCCGCAAGCAGGATCACATGCCACCGCCGACAGGGACTGTGGAGGAGGTCGCCCGGTTGGGGGTCTACATTCTCAGGCAGGTCCACGGTGGTCACGACTTTGCCGCGTTCGGTTTGGGTCTCAGCATCCAGACTCCATACGTAACGGACGGCCCGTCGATCACCCATGAGATGCGGACCCGTTACGTTAACCCCGCTCTCGACTACATCGACGACGAGCTCCGTGCGCTTGAGTCCGGAGCCACGCCAGAGGCAGTTCTCAAGGAACGTATGAGCCTGTTGTTTGGGCATAAGTTCGCCCAAATGTTTCCCATCACCGCTAATCGGCTTCAGAAGGCATCGGCAGAGATAAGCGAGGCTGACTCCGCCACCCAATGGTCGAGCGTAGCCAATTCATGTAGGCAGTGCCTGCTCGAATTTATAGGCGAGCTCCGGCGCCAGCGTGCCTTGCCGGCCACCACCTTAAAGGACGACGACTTTAAGGGCCACGCCAAAGCAATTCTCACAGCCGTGCGCAAGGATGTGGACGACTCCTCCGCACGTCTTGAGAGGCTAGTGGCAGCGAGTTGGGACTATGCGCAAGCGGTCACACACAAGCGACCGGCAGACCGCGTCCACGCGCAGATCGTCTTTACCTGGACCGCGCTTTCCATCCTTGAGCTTTGGCGGGCCACGACACCACGATCATGAAGGTCAGCATGCCCTGGAGGTCGATGGAGGTGTCTTAGAGCAGGCTCACCAGAACGCCCGGCCCGAGGCGTTCAGCTCATGGACGGCCCGGTGCATCTCGTCGTCCACGATCTGGTACACGGCCATCGCCACGGCGTCGCTCTTGTCGCAGGAACGCCCCACACGCGCGGTCCAGTCGGCCTTGGATTCCAGTTCCACCTTCCCGCCGCTCGCGCTCGGACGCCAGCGCAAGCTCATCAACTCATCAAAGAGCCCTTCATCCTCGGGCAACCCAAGCGTGCCCTGCTCCAACGCCGTGCGCAGGGCCCAGTAACTCTCCGTGCGCTTGTTGGCGAAGGCGACGCCGCCCGGTCCCTCATTCACCGCTTTTTCGCTCCCGGCGAAGTCGATGACCTTGTAGCCATGACGTCGGAGGAGATCGGCCACCCCGCTCCCCACCCCGACGACGTCAATCACGATCCAGCCCCAGCCCGGTTGCGCCGGGCCGAGGCCCCGCCGGATGCCGTGGCGGTGCGCCACATCAATCACGCGCTGGGCCGTGTCGATGAGATCGCGGTCGGCCCACGTCACGAGTTCCCGTACCACGCGGTCGCTCAGGGCGGCCACGGCCGTCTGCGCACTCCCGAAGCGCGCAATGTCGGCGGCGAGGATCGGTTGTGTGGATCCGGCGGGCGGCGGTGCGGCGGCGGCCCGGGCAGCGGCGCGCTCGAGCCAACTGCGCGCCCGGATCAGCCCTTCCTCCGTCCCCTCCGGGAACACGCCCAAGATGTGCGCGCGGTAGTAAGCGCTCCCCGCGCCCCAGGCGTGCGCGATGCGCGCCACCTTGGCTTCGTCCGGGCCTCCGGGAATGGCGGGCTCGGCGTGGGTGAGGTTCGGGTGGTCGAGACAACTGATCTGCACCACGGCCCACCCGCTGGTCGGGCGCGTGATCTGATAGAAGCGGCCCGCGGGCGAGATCGGGTTGCCGAGACACAGCACCTTGTCCGGCATCCAGGCGGAGACCGCCTCCCACACGTGATCCCCGAGCCCTTGCGCCTCGCTGAGGACGACCATCAGCCGCGGCGCGTGATACCCGGTGAGCGTGCTCAACTCACTTCCCGCGCGCGCGACAATCCCGGCGTCCTCGTTCCCGGGCACGCGCAGGCTCATCCGGTACAGATCCGTACCGAGCCCTGGGTGCCAGAGGGCGGCGACTTTGCTCATGGAGATATCGGTGACCTGTTGCTCGCCGCCGCTCATGAGCAGGATCTTGGCCCCGTGCACGTGGACCTCGAAGAGCATCACACAGGCGGCCACGAAATCCTTTCCCACGGCATTCCCCGACATCACCACCGTCAGCGGATGCGTGAAGAAGGTGGCGGCGACGGCGCGCTGCTTGGACCAGAGGTAGGGCACCCCCAACTCCTCCCGGCAGAACGCCAGGAAACCCTCCAATGGGGGCGTGGTGTGGTACGGGGTGAAATCGCGCTGCGTCCCGGCGTGCGCCGCCACGAGGGCATCCACATGGTCGGTGAGGCGATCAATGCGGGCCGGAGAGGTCATCGGGTGGTCTTGGTGGTGGACTCGTAGGCTTTGAGTTTCCGCTCCGCTTCGCGGACGCGCTTCAACAAGTCCGCCTTGTCGGTCGCATGCACGAAGGTCGTGACCGAGCGGTTGGCCTCGCGGACCGTGGCGGGATCCAACTGCCCGCTGACGCCGAGCTTGAAGAGCCAGGCCGACACGGTGACCGCGTCGTCCATGGTGGTGAGGGGCGGGACCGCCTCCTCGTCTACGACGCGCACCGCCTTCCCCAAGCGGGCCCGCGCGGCGTGCGTCTGGCCACCGCGGGCGCGGCTCTCAGCGTCGAGCGGCATCGGTCAGCGGCGCTCCAAGATCCGACGGCGGGCATCCCGCCTCCTTGGCTCGGCGGCGTTCAGCGCACCGTCGAGGACCGCCGGATGATCTGGAAGGAGAAACGCCGGGGCCAGCCGTGGCCGGCTGCTTGCGGTGAGCGCTATTCCTCCGCCCCTCACCCCGGCGCCGCTCACGCCGCTGGCCGGGGACGGCGGTTCACCCCCCGCGGATCGGCGTCCCGCGCGGCGGGGTCGCCGGGGCGGAAGGGCGCGAGGCCGCTCACGTCGGGGACGGGCTGGCGCGCCACGGCCCCCGGCAAGTGCCGCTGCACGACCTGGAGCGCGGCGTAGACGACCGCGTCGTTCTCCGCGATGGCGCGCTCCTGGAGGTCCGCGAGTACGTCCTGGACCGGGCTCTGGGGGGTCAGCGTGGTCATGTGGTCCTCCGATGGGTTGATAGTTAGGTCGGCCGACTGCCGCGGTCCGGCAGGCGGATCGGCGCCACGCCCTCGGACGAGCGGCTGCCGCCGACGCGGCCCGTCCCGTCCGCCGCGCGCAAGCCATAGGCGGTGAGCGTGTCCTGCGCGTCGGTGGCGGGCAGCGCTTGCTCCACGAGGGCCACCGGATCGTCCGGCGGCCCGAACGCCAGTTGCAGCGGGGCGCGGTACACGGGATCCAACTGGCCGGATTGGAGCAGGCTGTTGGTGGCCGCGAGCCACGCCGTGAGCGCGCGGGCAAGGCGGAGCCGGACGTAGAAGGCGCTGTAAAAGCTCGCGTCCCGATACCGCGCCACCATCCGGCGCCACTGCGCCACGACGCTCTCGGCCAGCGCAGGGTCGGCGCCCCACTCCGTCCGGCGCATCCACAACACCGCGGCCACGCTCTCGATCAGCGCGCGATCCCCGTCGTCGGTCGGGTCGGCGGGGAGACTCTGGCGCAGCACCTCCAGCCCATACCGCACCGGCGCAATTGCCACCGTGCTCGCGATGCTGAGGATGTCGGGCCGGGCCTTGGCGAGCAGCAACTCCTTGCCGGGGTCCCGCATCAGCGGAAAGTCCTTGTACGCTTTGACGCACACCTTGGCGAGACTGGCGGCGCGCGGCTTCAACGCCGCGGCCACCGCGGCGAAGATGTTGCCCCGGGCCTTCAGCATCCCGTCCGCCGTGTAATCGTTGGCGACGCGCGCCAGCTGGAGGAACTGGCGGGCGAAGTCGTCCCCCACGCTGAAGAGCGCCGAGGGTTCCGCGCTGAACGCCGCCGTGGTGTCCAAGTAGCGGTCCACCTGCGCTGCCCCGGAGGCCATCGCGTCGCGCGGATCCGGCGGGGGCGGGGTGGCCCCCTCCGGCGGGCCGAGGTACGGGGCGAGTTGCTGATGGAGGTCAACGCTGGCTAGCTGCGCGCTCACGGGCGGCGCGTTGGGGCCAAAGCTGGGTGAGGCGACGGTGATGCCAGGACTCGGGGTGCTCGCCACAGCGCCTCCTCGGGAGTGCGGGCTGCGGCGAAGCGTAGCGGCGGTGAATTTCACCGAAAGGCCCGTGCCCGCGTGCGGAGCGTATCAAGCGGGACGGTGAGGGTGTCAGCCGCCTGTTGCTCGGCGGCGCGCCGAGTGAGCCCGGCCCGTTCCGCCGTGTCCGTCAGGATCCTCCACGCCAGCGATTCGGCGAGCCGGAGGAGGTCCTTGCGCCGACTCCAGCCCGGATCCGGCGCCGTCAACTCCGCGAGGATGACCGCCCACGCCTCCCCGAGCGCGGGCCGCTGCCGCAGCGTCTCCGTGAGATGGCGCTCCCGGTCCAGCAGGGCGCCCGGGGTCAACAGAAGGCGCGACCGCCGCACTCTCATGCGCGGGTGACGTGGTAGCCCGCTCGGGTGAGCGCAGCCGCGTACCCCGCCAGCCTCCGGCAGAGCGGCGTGCAGTGGATCTGCGGTCGTCCGTTGGAGCGCTTCGGGCTGAACGGCTGTCCACAGAACCGGCACGCCGGTGGGGGAAAACCAAACGACGTCGTTTGCGCCGCTGGGGATCCGGCGTCAGTCGGAGAGACGGCGGCCCGGAGCCGCGGCGGCACGCCGGGGACGTGGCTCATACCACCACCAGCCCCACACCACAACGCCACCATCGGCCCACCACTCGCGCACCACATCTGGAGGCGGTCTCCCGGCGGTCAGGCTGGTGATCGTTCAAGCGCGGCGCCCTCTTCCCGTGCCCCACCGCCTTTGGGATCCTGTGCGGATGAGCAGCTTGCCGCGGGGGAGCGTGCCGAACGCCGCTGGCGAGCGACGGGCTAAGACCGCTTCTTGCCTGGTGCATAGCGCGCCACCGAACGCGCGATGGCCGCCACTTCACGTTCGGGGAGTGGCGGGTGGCACCGCCGTGCATTCACCACCGCGAGCACCGCGGCAATCTCGTCCCGCTCCATCCCCTGGCGTCGCATAGTGCCGGCGAGGCTCGTCAACATGTTGTTGCGCGTGCCCTCCAACATCACTGCCCGGTCGCGCGCGTCCTCAGCCTCCGGCTCCGCTTCCGTGGCACACGCCGCTGCCCACAGCTGGGTCAAGCGGCGCAGGTATTCCGCGACCGTCTCCCCTGGCCGCATGTCCCACGTGGCGTCAAGCACGGGGCGGCTCACCGTCGTCCCGCCACGATCCACCGACTGATCCCCGTGGCGCTGTATCGGATCGTCCGTCGGCCGAGCCGTCGCACAAACGGCAACCCGGAGTGACGCCGGAGCCAACTCGGCGTCGTCCCGAGCATCCGGCTCGCTTCCTCGACGTCGAGCAGGCGGTCTGGCTCAGCGGCCCGCCCCGTGGCGATCCCGGTTCGCTGGAGGGCGGCCACGACCTTCTCGGCGACCAGCGTCGAGAACCGCTCCATGACGACCTCGAACTCGCTCATGCCCACGTCTCCCCCGGGGCCTCGTCATCCGATGGCGAGGCTCCGTCCTCGTGGTCTTCGACAGACTCTTCCTCCTTCTCTTGCGAATCGGGCCGTACACCCGTACAGTCGCCGCTAACTGCCTCGGACGGCGGGGCTTGGGACTGTACGGCTGGGTGTACGGGTGGGGGAACTGTACGGCCGTACACCTCCGGCTCCCGTTCACTCGGCCGTACAGTGCCATCTCCTAGCCGCCGTGGGAGTTCCGGTGCGGTGTACGGCTGTTTGGCCGAATTCGCAGGGGGCGGAGAAGATGAGGCAAACAGTTCATCAGGCGCGGGCAGGATGGAGCGCGGCTCGGGGATGGGGTCCGCAATGACGATCTTCGCCGGATAGCCCTTCCGCTGCTCGGCATTCGCGAGGTACCCGGCGTGAATCGCGCGCTGGACACGTTCCGCCACGGTCGCCTTCGACCGGTCCAGCGCCGCACTGAGCTCGGCGTAGCCGACCCCGGTCGAGATCTTCAGCTCAAGGACGGCCTCCACGGTCTCGCGCATCGTCTTGCTCACGTTGTCGAGCGTGATGGCGAGGACGTCGCGCAAGAGCCGGTAGGCGGCCTCGTAGTCACGGCGGTCGGCGAGGATCTGGCCCTGGGCATCCCGCTCGCGCTGGCGCTGGTGGAGTAACGCGTGCGCCTGCACGACGCCGAGGATCTGCTGAAAGTCCCGCCGCATGCGCACGTCATCGCAAGGGACCCGTTGCCCGAGTGCCTCAGCAAACGGGATCACGATGTGACGCTCCCCGACGAGCGTGAGCCAGCGCTGCGCCGCGTGCCACGGAGCGAACGTTGGGGCTGCGGCCGTCCCGTGCGCAGCGTGCTTGGCTTGGGCCGCAATGATCTTTTTGGTCTGGTCGGGATCGTCCGTGATCACGATGCGGAGGAGCCGGGTCGCGAGTTCGGGGTCGAGCGGCTTGGTAGATGTGGTGACCATCCCGGTCGGGCCGGGCTTCTCGATCACACGCGCGACGAGCTTGCCGTCGTCGCCCTTCTCGACCGTGTCGTAGACGAGGCGGTTGCCCCAGGCCAGTGAGCGGATCACGCTCGCCCCGACGCCGTCCTTATGCAGCGCGGCAGCCTCGCCGATCACGATGTAGACGTGACGGGTTTCGCGGTCGGAGTAGAGGATGGCGCGCTCCGACATGCCGGTGAGGTTGTGAATCGCCTCTGGTGGGTGGAACGCCGCCGCCCGCTCGACAGCGTACGTCTTGCCTACGGAGCTGGTCCCCTCGACGCCCATGTTGACCGGTCGCTCTAGCAGCCGCGACCCGAACTCGACGTACAGCAGCTCGACAGGAGCGGTCTCCCCGGCATACCCGTCGCGCTGTAGCTGCGCGCGAACAAGGGCGAGCTGATCGGGGGCGTCGAGAATTGTCCGCCCCTCGGTCAGGAGCGCGTCGGGATCCGGGGGCGGCGTAGTCGGGGTGGGGTCGGACGATTCCTCGTCTGCCGCACATTGGCGGAACGCCGCCTTCACGAGTGCCTTCGCCCCCGGCACGGCCAAGAACTCCAGTAGCTGGATGGCCAGGGTCTGCGCGAGAGCGATCTGGAGCGGCGTCGCGTTCGTTAAGATCAGAGCGAGGACGACAAGCCGTCGCGCTGCTTCGGCGGGATTCTCGCGCAACGCGTTCTCAGCCTCCATCGTCAACTGCGCCTCGATGAAGGCATCCCGCACGGCGTCGGTGATGGGGTTGGGCCCGGTCATGGTTCCCCCTCCCGCTCGCGGCGTTCTCGTTCACGGTAGAAGGCCGGGAAGGTGGTCGGAGACCAATTGAGGTCGAGCTCGATATCGAGTGCGCGGATGCGCACGTCGGAGAGGGGCTGCGGCGGACGCCACCGTCGAGCCATCCGCTCGAGATTGGCGTGAATCTCCGCGACCAGCGCTGCCGTCGCGGGGGAGGTTATCTTCTCGTCGGCCGGGGACACAACACCCGGCACGTCTGTGCGCGCGCGCATCTCTGTCGTCCCAGGGGTGCGTGCGCGTTACTTCGACAACTGACGGATGCGTGAAACGGTGCGCCGCAGGAGCGCCACCGCTCGGCGATTCACCTGCCACTGACTCCCGGCCGGTTTCACGGCGGGCAACCACTGCACACCGATCAGCTCCCGCACGAGCGGGGGCGTGATGCCGAGCGCTTGGGCGGTCTCGCCGACACGCAGGGCGTCGCTGCCGACAATACGGTTGACTTGAGGGCTGGTCACGGCGGGATCGACTTCTCTGCCGGGCTGGAAGAGCCCGACCATCTTCGGGCGCTACGAAGGTGAATATAAAAGAAGGACCGTCGGAAACGCTATAGTCTTTCCCACTCCAGGTCCTCAATTCCGAAGAGAATCCCTTTCGCTGCGGAACTTCCGCCCAACGACCCAGCGGAACTTCCGGGCCCCTCGGAATCCCCATCGGTTCCTGGGCTGGGGGCGGATAGCCACCGGGGGCTAAACGCCTATCTTTAGGGGAGACTCCTTCGCCAAAGGTAGACCCCATGACCCCACGTCAACTCCGTCTCCGTCTCCGACGCCTCGCCCTCTCACGCCGCCGGTTCGCCAATACCATCGGGGTGGACTGGCGGACGATCGGCCGCTGGCTAGCCGGTGATCACCGCGTCCCGACCATCGTCGCCGTGCTGCTGGATGTGTGGACGGCGCACCCGAACCTGATTCCTCAATCCCGTACACCAGCCCCGCGGCGTGGCCGCGGCCGGAGGTAGCCATGACCGACACCATCACCACCCCCGAGCGCCGTACCTTCGGCCACGTGAAGCCCACCGCGGGCGGAGCCCGGTTCAAGGCGGTGTACCGTTTGAACCGAGTGGAGCGCACCAAGACGTTCCCGACGCGAGCCAAGGCCGAGCGGTACCTCAACAAGACGCTGGCCGAGTTAGACGCAGGCACCTACACGGCGCCGGTGAGACGCCGCTTCACTTTCGAGGACGGGGAGCGGCTGGTGACGGCCGACTATGAGATGCGCGGGCTCCGGTCGGGCGACCGGCTTGAGGATGCCTTCAATCACCTCCGCCCGCACTTCGCCGCCCGGCCGCTGGCGGCCATCGGAGCGGATCGGCTGGTGACGTATCTCAACGACCGTCGTGGGGAGGGGGCCGCGTTGGCCACCGTCGCCAAAGAGCTTGCGGCGCTGCGCCGCGCAATCCGGTTGGCCGTCAAGCTGGGCAAGTTCCCCCGGGGCCAGGTGCCCGAGTTCCCGACCATCACCCTCGACAACACGCGGACGGGGTTCCTCAGCGTCGGTGAGTTCAACACGCTGCTGACCGAGTTGACCCGGCGAGATCCCGCCGTGGCGGAGTTGGTCCAGTTCCTTGGGGTCTCCGGGTGGCGGCGCCGGGAGGCACAGAGCTTGGAATGGCGCGCGGTGGATTGGGAGAGCGGCATGATCACGCTGGACGCCGCCCGCTCCAAGAACAAGAAGCCCCGCGTCTTTCCGTTTGGCGCACACCCGGTGCTCAAGGCGCTGTTAGAGCGGCGCCGCGCCGTGACCGATCAGGCCCAGCGGCAGGCGGGGCAGGTGATCCGGTGGGTGTTCTTCCGGGGCACGGGTCGCGTCATCAAGGACTTTGGCGATACGTGGGCCCAGGCGACGGCGGCCGCCGGAGTCCCCGACCTCCTGGTCCATGATCTGCGAAGGTCTGCGGCCCGGAACTTGATCCGGAGCGGCGTGTCGCAGACGGTGGCCATGCAGTTCACCGGCCACGTCACGCGGGAGATCTTCGACCGCTACAATATCACCGACACCGGGGACCTGGAGGACGCGGCCCAGCGGCTCCACGCCTACGCCGCCGCGCAACCCAAGGCCGCGCGGAAGGTGGTCGCGATGGGCTGACCCCCGAGCAGCGTAGACCAGAAATCAAGAGCCCCCGAGACGTCTCCCGGGGGCTCTGCTCGTGGTGCCGTGTACCGCCAGGCCATGGTTTTGGCCAGTGCTTTGCGGACTAGTGAATGGCACACACGAGGCGAACTCGCACTGGGGAATCTACACGAAGAACGGCGGCTCGCTAGTGGAGTGGTCGCGCTCGGCTGAAGCGGTCAGGAAGCGGTCAACGGGGGTCTGACACCCAAAGGGCCGCTCTGGACGAGCGGCCCTAAGTGTTGGTAGCCTAGTGCGATGCGACCGGAGGGACTCGAACCCCCACGGGTTGCCCCACAGGATCCTAAGTCCTGCGCGTCTACCAGTTCCGCCACGGTCGCGTGATTGTCCTGCTTCAACTTACGTGCTCCTCACTCAGCGCGGGAGCGTCTGATTGTGCCGGAGTTGTGCCGTACCGTCGCTGAATCCCCGCCGCCACGTCCTTCGGGTCCTGAATATCGTAGCCGCTAATCTGTTGCGATCGTTAGGCAATCGCAGCCCCGCGCCTTGTCGGCCGAGGGCGATTCCGATACGCCTCGACGTAAACCCGTTACGGGGTGATCGGGATCACGACGCGTTCGCCCTGTGGGTACTATCAAGCAGTGAGCGTGCTGTGTTCAATTCGTCCCTGCGAATGCGCAAAGTGGAGGCAA
>Ga0137385_10004282_pt1 | contig 12450 bp, 13 predicted proteins | sample SagtaG_FD_104921 | JGI IMG/M metagenome (GOLD analysis project Ga0137385, IMG submission 104921) | Vadose zone soil microbial communities from Sagehorn Ranch, Mendocino, California, USA - Sage2_R_80_16 metaG | ecosystem: Environmental > Terrestrial > Soil > Vadose zone | place: USA: California...
ACGAGCCGCAGGTTCGCCTCCACCATCTCCTTCTTCGCCTGCCGGGCCTCGCGCTCGCCCTTCTGCACCATCTGCACGATCTTGCGGAACTCGCCGATCTCGAGCCCGGTCTCGCCCGCGAGCACATGGATCTGCTGGCGGTGGTGCTTGATGTTGTCCTTGTCCTCGGCGACCAGGCTCTTCCAGCCCTTGGCGGCGAGCTTCGACACCCGGTTGAGCCAGCGCGGGTCGAGCTCGGAGCCCTGGTAGGCCTTGAGAAAGTTCTGCCGCGCAACGCCGTGGCTCTCGGCGAGCCGCATCAGGCGGCCCTCGGAGCCGACCAGGCGCTTGTTGATGTCGTAGAGCTGCTCGACCAGCGAATCGATGCGCGCCTGGTTCAGCCGCAACGACTTCACCTCGCCGATGATCTCGTCCTTGAGCTTCTTGTACTTGCGCTCCTGGGCGGGCGAGAGCGACTCGTTGTGCAGCTGCTTGTGGATGTCCTGGTCCTGCAGGCGGCGCAGCCGCTTGTAGCTGGCGGCGACCTTGTCGAAGGTTTCGAGCACCTTGGGCTTGAGCTCGGCCTCGATGGCAGCGAGCGAGAGCGAGCCTTCGAGATCGTCCTCGTCCAGGTCGCTCTCGCCGACCACCTCCTCGGGCCGCTCCTCGCCGTCGCCATTCGTCGGCTGCGGCTCGAACGCCGTCGCCGCCGCCGCCGCGGCCACCGGCGGCGGGGAGAAGGGCGGAGCGACAGGCTGCGGCGGCACGAGTTGCAGGAAGGGGGTCGCGTCCGCGGGCATCGCTGGCGGCGCCGGCGGCGCTTCGACGCCTGGCACCACGGCCGGAACAGCCTTGGCGTCGGGACCGGCATAGGTCGCCTCGAGATCGATGATGTCGCGGAGGAAGGCCTTCCCCTCGTTGAGTTCGTCGCGCCAGATGATGATGGCCTGAAAGGTGAGCGGGCTCTCGCACAGCCCCGCGATCATCGCCTCGCGGCCGGCCTCGATCCGCTTCGCGATCGCGATCTCGCCCTGCCGCGAGAGCAGCTCGATCGATCCCATCGCGCGCAGATACATGCGCACGGGGTCGTCGGTGCGCTCGGTTGGTTCCGACTTCTCGACCTTGGCGGGCGCGGGGCGCTTCACCTCGACGATCTCGCCCCCATCGCCCTCCTCCTCCGCCTCATCCTCGGGCGCCTCGCGCACCTCCTCCTCGTCCGGCTCGGCCTCGGTCTCGATCACGTTGATGCCCATCTCATTGAGCATGGCCAAAATATCCTCGACCTGCTCGGAGGTGATCTCCTCCGAGAGCACCACGGAGTTGAATTCCGCGTAGGTGACATAGCCGCGATTCTTGGCCTGCTTGATCATCTTGCGGACGGCGGCGTCCGAAAGATCGAGCAGCGGACGATCCGGCAGGGTCTCGGACTCCTCCTTCTCGGGCGCGCCTGCCTTGTCGCTCTCGGGGAGCACCTTGATCTTGCTTGCCATGAGTCTCTCCCCGGCCGGCGCCGAGTCCGCACCGGCTCGTGGTCCTGCCCCCAGCCGACAGCCTAAAGCGGCGCACGCTCGCAGAATATCGCCCTGAACACAAACTTAATCGGGGCACGGCGGCGCGCCGCCATGCGAGGATGGGCCCCTGTTAGTTCGATCGCCGTTTTCGGTCGGGATCGGTGAGCGCAACCAGGAAAGCGATCCATGTGTTGTCTTCCTCCCCGATATTGCCGTGGCCGATTGCCTTGGCGCGCGATGCCCGCCATTTTGCGTCCTCGCTGGGAAGCGCTTGGCGGACCAGGATGTCGCTCACCCCATCCCACAGCGGCAGGCCATCGGTTGCCAATGCCATGAGATCGTCGCGAAAGACGCGGTCGCGCACGAGATGTTCAGCATCCGAGCCGTTGTCGGCTTGGAATGCGGCGATGCCCCTCCCTTTGATCTCGGCAACGTAAACCGTCATGAATTCCGGATCCTGCCCGATCGAATGAAGCCGCTGCGCATCGCATTACCGGCGAAGCGCCAAGCCAAGAGATTCTTCCCGGCTAGCGCTGAGCTGCACTCCTGGCCGGAAATTGACGGTGCCCGCCTGCCTTGTCGGGTGTCGCTCGCTTCGGGGCGGCGATAAGACCTTCACGCTGTGCCTGCTTGCGGGCGAGCTTGCGGGCGCGGCGGATCGCCTCGGCTTTCTCCCGTGTGGTCTGTTCCGATGGCTTCTCGTAAAACCTTCTCCGCTTCATCTCGCGGAAAACGCCTTCGCGCTGCATCTTCTTCTTGAGGACTCTGAGAGCCTGATCGACGTTGTTGTCGCGGACAAATACCTGCAAGAAAAACCCTCCGGTTGGAGTTCACTTTTGGAGTTCACTTTTGGAGTTCATTTGGCCATCTCGGTAGCTGTCGATTCCGGGATCGAATCGCTTGTTAGGCTCGTTCGAGCTCGTTTTCCCCTGCTACACGCTCGTGCGGCTCGCGGACGCTCTTGATGCGGTATTGGAACTCGCCGTTGCGACTGGGAAGCTGGCGCACCACCTCATAATCCCCTGCAGCGGCGTTGCGGTAGGGAAAGCTCTTGCTGAAGCGAACTTTCTGCCCGGCACCAAAGCGGTGGGTCACGGTCGTCTCCAACTGCTGATCACGGCTCATGCGCACGCCTTCACAGACATTGTCCATTCATGACCGCGGCTGCCGCAACGCCAGCGATGATCGATCAGCCCGCCGCCGCGACCATCCGGCGCGGTCGTCGCCGGTACTCTGCAAGCGGGACGGCGCCCGTCCCCCTCGCAAACATCGTTCTGCGGCATCGGACCGGAACGAACCGCGCCAGCGCGTTCCCACGCTTGCAGCCACTTGCGATGCGCCTGGCGCTGTCGTTCGATGGGAAATCGAAGTGCTTCGGATACGGCTCCCTTCCTTCAAGCGGGAGCACGACCGGTCTCTCAGCCATCGGCGCCTTGGTGACCAAATCGCCGACGATGCTGCCAATATGCGCCTTCGCGGCCGCTTTAGCGAGTCGTTTATTTTCTGCCTTCCTGGAACCAGCAGGCGGGCGGCCGGCGGCAGCGCCGCAACCATTAACGGAACATGAAGGGCGAGCGGCCTTGAAACGAACACAAGTCGGCTCCATATGGTTTGCATGACCGCATGAGGTCATGACGAGCCGCGTGTACGGATCCCCGTCAAACGGTTTCGGGCTCACCCTTTAACTCTCACTGACAGCCCAGATCGCGCGGGGTGTCTTGCACCACCCGCGCCGCGGGGGTTGCTTGCGTTCGCGCAGCAGCCGGGCCGTCGCGCATCACAGAAAGTCTGTTCATTGACCTCTTTTCATGAATTCGGCCTCGCCGAATCGATTACGCGCGCGCTCGCCGAAGAGAACTACGTCACTCCGACGCCGATTCAGGCCGAGACCATTCCAGTTGCGCTGTCGCGGCGCGACGTGATCGGGATTGCCCAGACCGGCACCGGCAAGACCGCGGCGTTCGCGCTCCCGATCCTGCATCATCTCGCCGCCGACCGGCGGCAGCCGGAACGCAAGTGCTGTCGCGTGCTGGTGCTCAGCCCGACTCGCGAACTGTCCGGCCAAATCCTCGACAGCTTCCGCGCCTACGGCCGCCATCTTCGCATCAGCGCCACGCTCGCGATCGGCGGCGTGCCGATGGGCGGACAGGTGCGCGCGCTGCAAAACGGCGTCCACGTGCTGGTCGCCACGCCGGGGCGCCTCCTCGACCTGGTGCGAGGCAACGCGCTCCGCCTCGGCGACGTCGAATGTCTCGTGCTCGATGAAGCCGACCGGATGCTCGATATGGGCTTCATCCACGACATCCGCAAAATCGTCGCGAAGCTTCCGGCCCGCCGGCAGACGCTGTTCTTTTCCGCGACCATGCCGCGCGCCATCGCCGAGCTCGCCGAGCAGATGCTGCGCGATCCGGTCAAGCTGGCCGTGACGCCGGTCGCCTCGACCGTCGACCGGGTCGAGCAGCGCATCATCCATGTCGACCGGGCCGGCAAGCCCGCGGTCCTCGTCGACGTCTTGCAACGCGAATCGATCGAGCGCGCCCTCATATTCACCCGCACCAAGCATGGCGCGGACAAGGTGGTGCGCGGCCTCGTCAAGGCCGGCATCGCGGCCCAGGCGATCCATGGCAACAAGTCGCAAAACCAGCGCGAACGGGTGCTTGCCGCCTTTCGGCAGGGCGGGGTGCGCACGCTGGTCGCCACCGACATCGCCGCGCGCGGCATCGACGTCGACGGCATCCGCCACGTGGTGAATTACGATCTGCCGAACGTGCCGGAAACCTATGTGCACCGCATCGGCCGCACGGCGCGGGCCGGAGCGGAAGGGGTGGCCATCTCGCTCTGCGACGCCGAGGAGGCAGCCTACCTTCGCGATATCGAGAAGCTGATCCGCATGTCGATCCCGGTAACGGGCCACCGGTCCGCTCCGCGGCTGCATCGACCAGCGGCCGCGCCGAGCCGCGACCCGCGGCCGCCGGTCCAGGCGCCCGGGAACGAGCGGCAGCAGCGCAGGAACGGCGTGCGACGCCAGCAGGAACAACGCGAGCAGCCGCGGAAGACCGCAGGCGGGATTGCCGCCGTCGCGTTCCTGCATCGCAGCGCCCGCTCGGGTCGCGACCTCGATCCGCGCAAGCCGCGCTGACCACGCACACCCCCAGGGAGGGAGACATGGCAAAGGAAGAACTCCTGCAATTCGAAGGTCTTGTGACCGAGATTTTACCTGATGCCCGCTATCGCGTTCAGCTTGACGCCGGCCACCAGGTCGTGGCCTACACGGCCGGCAAGATGAAGAAGAACCGGATCAAGACCTTGGCCGGAGATCGCGTGACCATCGAAATGTCGCCCTACGACCTGGAGAAGGGGCGGCTGATCTTCCGTCACAAGGATGAACGTGCCGCGACGGGCCGCCGCCCGCCCGTGCGCAACCAGTTCCGGCGGCGCTGACACTCGAGTTTTGGCCGGCTTTGGTTAAGGATTCAGCGCGGAAGGGATCAAGCCATGCGCATCTACATCTTCAAGTCAGAGACCAGGAAGGAGTTGCGCGCCTTCGCCGGCGACCCCGGCGGGAGCAAGCTCCCGCAGCAGCATGGTCCCTGGACCGCTACCGGCATCGTGGCCGCGGAAAGGGCTCCTCCCCATAACTTCTCCCGCGATGCGATCGAAAGCGCGATCGGTGCGGAGGGATTTCAGCTCTGGCGGCTCGGCAAGAAGACGGTAGCCGAATCCTGATCCGTGCTGGCTCTGCTCAACTAGTCATGCGCTTGACACATCATACGCCATACACTCAACGCGTCATTGACCCGGCCCCGGGTCATTCGTACAATTGCGGGCTCCAAGTTTTCGGTCTGCCTTGCCAAGCTCCCGTTTTTGGGCCGCTCTCAAGTCATCTCCCAAAACTCGGACCTGCCGCATCGCGCGATCCAGGCGTGATCGGTTCATAGACGCACACAACGCAAGGAGACCAAGATGGCTACCGGAACCGTGAAGTGGTTCAACCCGACCAAGGGATATGGGTTCATCCAACCCCAAGGCGGCGGCAAGGACGTGTTCGTCCATATCTCCGCGGTCGAGCGTGCCGGCCTGAGCACTCTCAACGAGGGGCAGATCGTTCAATACGAAATTACCAGCAATCGGGGCAAGGAGTCCGCCGAAAACCTCAAGGTCGGCGGTTGAGCAGCCCAAGCGACGCGACCCGCTGCACTCGTGCGGCGGGTCATCTCGGCTGATCGGCATCGCGCGGCTGGCAAAGTCCGCGCCTCGACTGGACGATCTAAAGGGTCATAATTTCACTCGTCGCCCGGAACCGGCGCGATCGCGATCGAGCCGTGCACATCAAGAAGAGGAAGAGCGGCTCGAAGGAAGGAAAGGGGGGAGACTCTCCCTCTCAGCTGATCGATGCGAGAATCAAGGAGCTGAGTGATTGGCGGGGCGAGACGCTCGCTCGGGTCCGAATTCTCATCAAGCAGGCCGACCCCGAAGTGGTCGAGGAGTGGCAGTGGAGAGGGGTTCCGGTGTGGTCGCACGCCGGAATGATCTGCACCGGTGAGACGTACAAGAATATCGTGAAGATGACCTTCGCCAAGGGCGCCTCGTTGGAGGACCCTTCAGGCCTCTTCAACTCCAGCCTCGAAGGCAACACCAGGCGCGCCATCGATTTCCATGAGGGCGACAAGATTGATGAAAAGGCGTTGAAGGCGCTCATTCGCGCCGCCGTGGCACTGAACACGTCGGTGCGAGCTACCGATCGTCCCGTCCGCTCTCAGAAGAGAGCAAAGAGCGCTGGAGAGCCCATCATCCGGCGTAGATCCAGAAGTCACCGATGACCGAGGCGCCGGCGGGAGGCAAGGGGGCGGGGACCTGCACCGAGGCGAAAGGATGCGGCTGCCTGCCGTAGCGGTCCGACCACGCCGCCGAGATGCCCGCGAAATCCCGGATGTCGGTGAGGAAATATTGCGCCCGCACCAGGTTCGCCATCGAGACGCCGACCGCCTTGCAGACCGCCTCCGCGTATGACAGCAGCAGCGAGCCCTGCGCCTGGCCGGCGAGGCTCAAAGCCTCGAACGCCGCCGCCTGGTCCGCCCCGGGGACGAGCCCATCGCGTCCGACGGCGATGAGACCGGAGGGAAAGACGAGCTCGCCGGCGCGAACGCAAGGCCCGAAAGTCGCCATCGCCGGGATGCCGACCTCCACGACCTCCTTCCGCCGCGTGGCGCCGTTTTTCAGCGCGATCAGGTTGATCTCGATCATGCCTTCGGCATTGGCATAGTCCTTCGCCGGCACCGGCGTCACCGCGCATGGAATATCGCGGAAATATTGCGACCACACGTCCATGAAATCCGGGAAGTTGTCGACCCCGCGGATATAGGCCTGCGCCTTGAGGCTGTGGTCGAGCGATGATCCCGACGCCTTCAGCGACGGCTCGAGTCGTTCCTTGATGACGTAATGCACCTGGCGGCGGAAGGCGGTCTGGCCGCCCCAGTTCCGCGTCGAGGAAACATGGACATTCGGATCGAGAGTCCCGTCCGCCCGGAACGCCATGTTGCCGGCGACGAAGACGAAATCATTGACCGCCACCGCCGGGTTATAGCCGGATGCCGAGATCGACTGGCCGGGAAGGGTGATCTTTTCGACCGTCCAGTCCTGAGCCGGGACGATGGCGATCATCGAGGTGTGAGTATTCGTGCGCGCGGTGAAGCAGCGCTCCATGATGATCGAGGTGCTGGGCGGGATATAGCTGCCGAACTCGGCAAACCGCGCCAGATGATAGGCCGACACCGCGGGACCCATCGTATAGTACTGATCGACGCGCACGGCGTGCGGCAGATCCGAGCCGAAATCCTTCAGGATGGCGCGCATCCGGCGCAGGATGTAATCGGCTTCGCGCCGCAGCGGCGGGCGGCCGCTCAAGCGATATCCGCGCGGCCCTTCCACTTCCGGCGCCAGCCCTTGCTCGAAATCGTAGGCTTCGTGACCGTTCAGGAACACCCACGGCCCGGCTTTGATGGCATAAGCGTAGTTGACGGCGCTTCCGACCAGACGCTCGGCCGACTTCACCGTCAGCGCAGGTGCCGCCGCCACGGTGCTTGCGCGCGGGTCTGCTTGCGCAAGGTGGACCCTCGGTGCCGCCTCCGTGGACCTCGCTTGCGCGGCAGGCGTCAAGGCGGCCGCTCCCGCAAGCGTCACGCCGTTGAAGACGAAGTTGCGCCGATCGGTCATGCTGGCTTTACGTCCCGAACGCATGTGGCCCTCCATCTGGAATGTCGTGCGGATGTCATCCGCTCATTCCCGCGCAAGCGGGAATCCAGAGCCGCTCGCTCCGAGTCCTCCGGCTGCTGCCCTGGGTCCCCCGCTTTCGCGGGGACGAGCGGACACAAACACGCATTTCACCTGATCGAAACGCGCTCTAGCCTCCCGGCGCGCCTTGGGTGCCGACATAGAGCGAATAGAGCGAATGGCTTGCCGCCATGAACAGGCGGTTGCGCTTGAGGCCGCCGAAGCAGAGGTTGGCGCTGCGCTCGGGCAGCACGATCTTGCCGATCCGCTTGCCGGCCGGGTTGAAGATCATCACTCCGTCATGCTCCTCGCCCATGCCCCAGCCGCACCAGAGATTGCCGTCGACATCGCAGCGGAAGCCGTCTGGCGTCTCGCCGGGCGCGCAGGTCACGAAGGCGCGGCCATTGGCAAGCTTGGTGCCGTCGGCGACCACGTCGAACACCTTGATGACCCGAGGCGTCAGGCCGGCCTCGACGACATACATCTTGGTTTCGTCGGGCGAGAAGCAGAGGCCATTGGGGCGGTCGATATCGCCCGCCGCCACCGTCGCGCGGCCGCTCTTGTCGATCCGGTAGACATTGGTCGGCAGTTCGGGGTTGGCGACGTGGCCCTCGTAGTTGCCGAGGATGCCGAAGGGCGGATCGGAGAACCAGATCGAGTCGTCGGATTTGACCACGATGTCGTTCGGCGAGTTGAGCGGCTTGCCGTCGAACTTGTCGATGAGCACGGTGACCGTCCCGTCGAACTCGGTGCGCGTGACGCGGCGGGTGTCGTGCTCGCAGGTCACGAGCCGGCCCTGGCGGTCGCGGGTGAGGCCGTTGGAATTGTTCGAGGGCTGGCGGTAGACGCTGGTGCGCCCGGTCACCTCGTCCCAGCGCAGGATGCGGTTGTTCGGGATGTCGCTCCACAACACGCAGCGCGCATCGCCGAACCAGACCGGCCCCTCGCTCCAGCGGGCGCCGGTGTAGAGCCGCTCGACGCTCGCCTGCACGATGCGATAGCGCCCGAAGCTCGGATCGAGGATCTGGACCGCAGGGTCCGGATATCTCGTGCTCTGCTCCCAGGCGGCGAAGGCATTTTGCGTCGACGCCGCCGCAAGCGCGGTCGCGCCGGCGCTGAGCATATTGCGTCGCGTGATCTGCATGGCGATTCCCCCGTGGTTGACAGGACCGTGGTTCGGTCGGATTGGCCCAACTCTAGCATGTTTGGCCGCGTCCTGCGCCTCGGGAAACATTCGTCGTGTTCCAACCAATGCCGTGGCGCTACGCCTCAAACAAAGAGCCGTCAGACATTTGGCTGCTGGATCAGGGCCCCAATCAATCCGGCGAGCGACTGTTCGTTTCCAGCGAAGCTGGCGATCGTCGCCCTCAGCATGGCCTCGGCGTTCAGGCGCTCTATGGCCAGCGGATGCCCGGCACGCTCGGCCAAGACAATCAGGAAAGGCAACTGGGTGCGGCCGTTGCCCTCGCGAAAGGGATGAATGGCGTTCAGCTCAGCGAGGAAGTGCGCGGCCTTCTTGGCGAACGTGGACGGATCCAAGCCTCGCAGGTGCTTCTGCTTGGCCAATGAGTCAAATAGCCGGCGCATCTCGCGATCGATGTTCTCTGGATAGCAGAAGGTGCTGCCGTCCTTGGAAATCCGTACCGTCCGAATCTTCCCCGCCCAGGCATACACCTCTTGAAAGAGGTGCCGGTGAATAGCGCGGTAGCGGCTGTAGCTGAGCCCGCCCGAGGGAAGCGGCTCAGTCGCCCGGTCGGAGGTCATCTCCGCCTCGAAGGCGTCAAGCTGCGCCTGATCGCGGGTACCGAGACGGTTGATGAGGACGGTCGTGCCCGGATAGCAGTACGGATCGCGCTCCGCCTTGTACATGCCTGCGCGGTCAGCCCTTGCGATAGGCGCGGACAATAGCGCGCCGGCGTTCCGCGCCGGAGACCCCGCGGCGGTCGAAGTCCGCCGCGCGCCGCTTCATGTCGGGCGACAGCTCAATGCCTTCAACCGCACTGATCTTCGCGAAGCGCTCGCGGCCGATGACAAGGCCGGTCTTAGTGCTCCGCTGCTTCGGTGGCGAGCCTCGTTTCTTCATGGAGGAATCATACCACAACCGGGCCCGACTGGCACGAGAAGAACCATTATCGACGATCCAGAATACGCTTAGCGCATCGGGCCGCTCTACCGGCTGGCGGTCTTGCGGCGATCAAACGTTGCAAGTCAAGCGAGACTGGCAAGTTCACGTCGGCAATTCCCGGTTCAGTCGCGTCGCCAAATCCAAGACGCTTGCCAAGCGGCATCCAAAGCGGCAAAATTAGCGGCAAATTTAACCTGTAATTGTCAAGTAACCCATTGATACAAACCATAATTTTCACGAAACGAAAGCGGCAAAATGGCCTCCGTATCAAGCCTGGAACCGATGCTGCCGGAGGATGACCGGCATGAGCTCGAAGACTTGGCGACGGACCTCATCGCCAAGTCGAACGCATTGACCGGGCGCCTGAACCCAGCAATGCGCGCCGGTATCGGTGATCTCGTTCGGGCGATGAACTGCTACTACTCGAACCTCATCGAGGGCCACAACACGCTGCCCGTCGACATCGACCGCGCGCTCGCTGGCAATTTCTCAAAAGACAAGAAGAGGCGCGACCTGCAAGTCGAAGCTCGTGCCCACATCGAGGTTCAGCGCTTGATCGATCGCGGCGAACCGCCATCGCCGGTCGTGTCGCTCGATTTCATCCTATGGGTCCACAAAGAATTCTGCCGCCGGCTCCCCGACGATCTTCTGGTCGTCGAGAATCGAGATACAGGCGAAAAACTGCCGGTGGTCCCCGGCGAACTGCGCAGCAGGGATGTCCGAGTGGGACCTCACATTCCACCCGACCCGTCCGAGCTTCCCGCATTTCTCAAACGATTCACCGAAGCCTACAACGCGTCGCACCTGTCCAGGCTGCGCAAGGTCATTGGAGTCGCCGCCGCGCATCACCGGCTGCTGTGGATACACCCTTTTCTTGACGGCAACGGCCGCGTTGCGCGCCTGTTCTCGCACGCGTGGCTCCGCGACCTTGGCGCCGGCTCCGAGCTGTGGTCGGTGTCGCGCGGGCTCGCCCGCAACGTCGCCGAATACAAGTCCCGTCTCGCCGCCGCCGATGAGCCCCGGCGCGGCGACCTCGACGGGCGCGGCAACCTCACCCAAGCCGGGCTGGAGGAATTTTGCCGCTTCTTCCTCACCACCTGCGTCGATCAGGTAGCCTTCATGGAGGGACTCCTGGAGCCGGCGGAGCTGCTACGGCGCATTGAAATTTGGGCAGAGGAGGAAACCCGCGCCAGAAGGCTACCGAGAGGTTCCTGGCCGCTCCTGCGTGAGGCTGTCATCGCAGGCGAGTTTGCGCGCGGCCGGGCGGCTGGACTGACCGGCTACGAAACGCGCCAGGCCCGAACCGTGCTCAACACGCTCATCGAGGCGGGCTATCTCGTTTCGGGCACTTCACGCGCCCCGGTCCGGCTGGGCTTTCCGATCGAGGTGGTGGAGCGCTGGTTTCCAAAGCTCTATGTCGCGCCTCCGGCTTAGGGGCCTGGTCGATTTAGCTGACAGGTCCCAATCAGCCTTGGTGGCCGCGGCCGGACTCGAACCGGCACTCCGGTTTCCCAGAAGCAGATTTTAAGTCTGCTGTGTCTACCGTTCCACCACGCGGCCAAGCGGTTGATTTTTAGCTCTTTTTCACTCGCCGCAACACTCGACCGTGGCCGACCATCGCCAATTTTGCAGTGCTGCGCCAGCAGCAAGTTTGAGCAAGGTTGCTTGCAGCTCGACGAGCGCGTCAAGCCGTGGCCGCGCCGATGCCCAACGCCTTTGACGCCGGCAAGCCGAGCCGGCGTCGAACGGCTAAGGGCACAGTCGGCTAAGGGCACAGTCTAGGCCAAAAGTCTAATAAGGTCCGGCCGCGCCGCAGTGGTAACGTTTTAATCGCATCGTTTCCCAACCCGGCCCCAAGACCGGGCCGGAGTAGTGGAAAGGGGTACCGCTCCAGCCGACGATCGGCGCCCCTTGAAGTGGAGCGCATTGGCCCCGCCGGTCTGGTGCAACCGCGCGCCGTGAAACCTTGAGATCGAAGGAGACCAGCTATGGCGGTTGAAATCCCGAAGAACTTTCGGACCGTGATCGTCGCCGCATCGGTGGGAAACGTCATCGAGTGGTATGACTTCTATATTTTCGGCAGCTTGGCCGCGATCCTGGCGGCCCAGTTCTTCGAACAGAGCCACCCGGTTGCGGCGCTGCTGAGCACGATTGCGCTGTTCACCGCCGGATTCTTGATCCGTCCCTTGGGAGCATTCCTGTTCGGATGGCTCGGCGACCGGGTGGGTCGCAAATACACGTTCCTCATCACTCTGAGCGGCATGGGGCTGGGCACGGGGGTGATCGGGTTGATCCCCTCTTTCCAGTCGATCGGCGTGACCGCCGCGTTTCTCCTCTTCGGCCTGCGGATGATCCAGGGCCTGTGCCTCGGTGGCGAATATGGCGGCGCCATCACCTACGTGGCCGAGCACGTGTCCGACGAACGCCGCGGCTATTACACCGGTTGGCTGCAAACCTCTCCGACGCTGGGGATCGTGGTGTCGATGATCGTGATCGTCGGGACGCGGGCCTACCTCGGCACCGAGGTGTTCAACGACTGGGGCTGGCGCATTCCGTTCCTGGTCT
>Ga0137385_10004283_pt1 | contig 12448 bp, 8 predicted proteins | sample SagtaG_FD_104921 | JGI IMG/M metagenome (GOLD analysis project Ga0137385, IMG submission 104921) | Vadose zone soil microbial communities from Sagehorn Ranch, Mendocino, California, USA - Sage2_R_80_16 metaG | ecosystem: Environmental > Terrestrial > Soil > Vadose zone | place: USA: California...
ACGATGCCCGCCTGGCGCAGGGACGATCGTGACCTCCACCGCAGTGGAGAAGCCGGGAGCGCCGGGGTAGATGGCCCGCATGTCGTAGGCCAGCCGGCCGGGCCGCTCGACCGCTGTGATCACACGTTCCTCGCGAAAGGCCGGGCCGTCTGGCACCTGGAACGCCACCGACCAGCGCCCGCCCGGCCGCAGATCGAGCTGGGAGCCGGTCACCCAGTCCGGACGCTGCGAGTCGTACAACGCTATGAAAGCATCGAAGATCGCTTCTGGCTCAGCATCGATGACGCGCTCCACGCTGAGCGCGTACACCTCAGCCTGTCCCTGCCCGTCGCTGCCGCCCATGATGCCCTCCTGGTCATCGGTGCCCGCGTGTTTAGGTGTAGGACCCGGCAACACCATCAGACTCATCGGCAGGCCGCCATTGGCTGCGCGAGCGCTCGAAGAGGCTGAAGCTCGGTGATCCCGATCCGGATCGCCACCAACACGGCCCTCGCCCCGATCAAGGTTCCGGAGGACTCCGTGGCCATCGTGATCATCCCGTAGCTCGGTCTCCGGCGGCGCGAGCATCCGGCCACGCTACGGCGTCGGCTCCGTCGGCCACCGATGAGTTCGCCTGCCGGGCAGCGTCTATACCTGCGAACCGCACGCTGTCAACATCACCGTGATGACTTCGGAGCCCATGACCCGGCCGCCACTGCCCAGGGATCAGCACCCCGGACTGGTGCATCTGGCCGGGCGCACCTCGGAGGAAGCCATGACCACCAACGCACTGCCGCCTGTCGTCGACGCCAGCACCTGGCAGCGCCAGCTCGATGCGCTGCGCGCCCGGGAGAAGGCCGCGACCCGGGAACTCGACGCGATCGCCGCGCAGCGGCGCCGGATGCCGATGGTAAGGATGCCCGGCTACACCCTGGAGGGCGAGGAGGGGCCGGTCCGGCTGGCGGACATCTTCGGCGGCCGGTCACAACTGATCGTCTACAATCACATGTGGTTTCCCGGCGAGCGGTGGCAGTGCCCGGGCTGCACCGGGTTCACCTCGCAGTTCACCAGGCTGGAGTTCCTGGAGAGCTACGACGCCCGGTTCGTCGTCGTCACCCAGGGCCCGATCGGCGAGGCGCTGGCGTACAAGCGGCGCGTGGGGAACAAGATGGCCTGGTATTCGACGGCGAACAGCCCGTTCGGCGCCGACGTCGGCGCGCCGCCGGGCGGCGGGTTCGCTGTCAACGTGTTCCTGCGCGACGGCGACACGGTCTATCGCACCTGGCACACCAGCGGCCGTGGCACCGAGCAGCTCAGCCACAGCTTCGCGCTGATCGATCTGCTGCCCTACGGGCGGCAGGAGGAGTGGCAGGACTCGCCCGCGGGCTGGCCGCAGTCGCCCACCTACAGCCGGTGGGCCGGCTCCCAGGACATCGCCGCGCTCTACGGCCCGGACGCGTGAACCGGGCTGCCAGCGGGCCGCGTCAGAGGGCGACCCGGTATTCGGCCGGGTAACTCGCGTTGCCGTACTGGTCGACGGTGTAGGCCACCACGGTGTATGTCCGGCCGCCGGTCAGGCCGTGCGCGACGGCGCTGGTGCCGGCGCCGGCGTAGACGGCCGAGCCAGCGTGCGGTGCCACCCCGGCCGGGCTCGCCGATGGCACTATCCGCACCAGCGTGTAGCGGTAACCGCTGCTGGCGGGGTTGGCCCAGGTGATGTCCAGGCCGGTGCCGGTCGCGACGGCGGTCAGGTTCGAGACGCCGGGTGCCACGGTGACCGGCTCGGCATCGTATTTGAACTCGCCGGTCAGCGCCCCGGAAGCGCCGTCGCAGTACTGGGTGAATGTCCCGTCGAAGTTCTGGAGTGAATTGTCGACGGGCGAGAAGACCGCTTGCCTGACTGTGAACGAGCCGGTGATGGTCTTGCACGGGACATAGGTCGTGTCCGAGACCGCCAGCCCGTTGCCGGCCGTGAGGGGAACGTAGTAGGTCACGTTCCGGTAGGTGCTGCCGGCGGCGAGGATGTCCCCAGGCGCGGCGAACATGGCAACGCTCCAGGGTGCGCCGCTCGTGGGCGTGGCGCCGCCGCTGAACCCGGAAAGCGACGACCCGCTGTCGCCGAAGGAAGCATCCGCCCCGGTGAAGGAGTAACTGTTGCCCTGGCCTACCGGGTCTCCGGGCTGGCTGTGCAGTGTCAGGCTGGTCGTGCCGGGTCGCACAACCGCGTCAAGCTGGACCCCGTACGTCCTGGTGCCGAGGGGCAGTCGCAGCGCGGCGGACCGGGCACCGCGGGTGGACGCGGCGAAGCTCACGTCAACGCCGCATGACGCACCGGGTGCCAGGGTGGCGCCGCTGCACGTGTCGTTGGCCACGCTGAAGTCCGCGGCCGCCTGTCCCTGCACCGCCACGCGGCCCGCGGGCACTGGCGCGGCGGTCGCGTTGCGGATGTAGACCGGGACGGTCTCGCCGTGGCTGCCGGTTCCCATGCCGGGGATCAGGGGCCAGGTGATGGAGCTTGACGACACGATCAGCCCCGACGTCTGCGGCTCCCCCATGCGGATCTCGCCGAAGACCGCATACAGCCCACCGTCGCAGTGCTGCTCGTAGAGCAGGTCGAGCCGGGTGATCGCCGACCCGGAGACCGCCAGGTCGCGAACCTCGATCCAGCCGGTGATCCGGCCGCCGCACCCCGCGCTGCTGTTCCCGATGTTCAGGCCGGCGTAGCCCCATGCCTGGCTGCCGATCCCGGCCATCTGGACCTTCGGGTAATACCCCACGTGAAAGCCGGCTCCCGGCGGGGGATTGACCGCGAACGTCCAGGAGGAGCCCTCCGTCCCACCGGTCGCGGACAGGTTGATGCCGGTGGCGGTGGCGGTGCCGCCGAACGAGGCGTTGGTGGGGTCGAACTCCTGCGGCACACCGTTCCCGATGTAGGAGCCGGCGTCCGAAAAAGCTGTGATCACGAGGCCGGCCGGGGCCGCCGCCGCGGCGGTGATGCTTGCCGCCCCCGAGACCAGCACGGCAGTGGGCACAAGAACGGCGGCCGGCACCAGCACGGCGGTAGGCACCCGGCAGGCCGCGCGGGCCGCCAGCCGCGCAGCCGACGGCCAGAGCCGGCCGAGCCCATGACGTTTTCCGGCCATGGCGCGCCATCCTTCCGCCGATCCGGCAGGCCCGCTCCGTGAATATGGCCCGTGGAAGGGTCACTACGGCGCCAGCAGGCTACTCCTCGCGCACAAGGTGATGGGGCGGCTTGCCACAAAGGCGGCCATAGGCGGCGCCGACCGGGTGTAACCTCATCCAGCGCCTGTACCGGAAACAACTAATCCGCCTCCGATGAGGCCGTGCTGGGATGGGTGGCGAAACCCATGGCCGACAGGCAGGGCCGGGGCCGCTGGCTGCGGTCATCGCTGGTCACGCTGGTGGTGGCCGCGGCCGGCCTGGTGGTGACGGCGGGCGCGGCTGGTCTGGCGAGCTCGGCCCTGACCAACGTGGTGATCACGGCGTTCTCCCAGCCCGGTGCCACCGGCAACGGCGTGACGCAGGAGTTCGACCCCACGAACGCCTCCGTTACCGGCACCGCCACCGCCACCGGCCTCAACCTGGCCGTCGGCGGCGGCACGGCCGGCCTGCAGTGGTCGTTCGTGATCGAGCCTCCCTCCGGCACCAGTTTCCGCGCTGGCTACTACTCCAAGGTCCAGTGGGCGCCGACCCGTACCGCCGACTTTGCCGGGATCGACATCTCCGACGCCGGAGCCGGGTGTACCTCCAACCGCCTCACCGGCGGGTTCGACGTCCGCGACCTGGCGGTCTCCGGGTCGGCGATCACCCGGCTCGACCTGCTCTACGAGGTTCACTGCGACAGCCTGGGCCCGGCGCTGTTCGGCGAGATCCGCATCGGGGAGCCGAAGGTCGCCGGGCTCATCGTCTCGTCCCACTCGATCGCATGGCCTGGCGTGCCCGGTACCGGGTACGGGGGCCACGGCACCGCCGTGCCGATCTATGTCCGCAACCCGGGCCCGGCGCCGGTGCCGGTCGGCACGGCTGCGCTGCAGGGCTACGGCGCCAAGAACTTCGGCGTCGTGGACGACACGTGCAGTGGCGCCAGCCTGCCACCGGGGTACTCGTGCAGCCTGTTCCTCCGCTTCTTCCCGTCGGCCCGGGGCCCGCGCCCCGCCGTGCTGCGCCTTCCGCTCGGCACCCGGGTGACCGACATTCAGCTGGACGCCATGGTGCGGCCCGGAACCACCGGCCTGTCGATGACCAGCCAGCCGGGTGACTACATCGGGCAGGGCCAGAACTATGACCTGTCCCTCGCGAACACCGTCTTCGCGCTCACGGCCGGCGCCTCCGGGATCGAGGCCGATCTCACCACCGGTTCCGACGTGCCGTGGACCGTCGACATGTTCGCGCCCGCCGGCCAGTCCCTGGCCGCCGGCACCTACCTCCACGCCGCCGAATACCCCGGGAACGGGAACAGCCCGGGGCTGTCCGTCTACGGCGACGCACGGGGCTGCAATTCCATCACCGGCTCATTCAAGATCAAGCAAATCGCCTTCTCCGCCAGCGATGGCCCGCTGCTGAACTTCGACGCGACCTTCACCCAGTACTGCGACAGTGACACCGGGGCACTGACCGGCGAACTCAAGTACGACGCCGAACCGGTCACCGGCCCGCCCCCCGGCGTGACCGGCCTGGCCGCCACCGCCACGGGTTCCGGCCTCGCCATCTCATGGGCGAACCCGGCGAGCAGCGGCTACCGCTACACGCTGGTGCGGATCGTGCCGTCGGGGAGCCCGGCCGGGCTGGCGCCCTACGCCGGCTCCGCCGTGTACGCCGGCACCGGCACCAGCGCCGCCGCCAACGGCCTGGTCAAAGGCGACACGTACACGGTCGCCGCCTACACCGTCGATCAGTACGGCAACGTCAGCGGCCCGGCCGAAACCCAGGTCACCTTCTGACGGTGCCAGGGCCAGCAGGTCCGCACCCACATGCCCCTAGGGCCGGTCGATCTCCACAGGCTGCGGCCCGGGCAGGTGGCAGTTGCACGGATGGGGCGCTATCTGGGTGAGCCCGGTAGACGCGGGCCGCCGTTCAGCGCCCGCGTCACGAAATCGCGGAACATCCACCCACAGCGCCGCTAGCGGGCTTCCAGCACGGCCAGGTCGCGGACCGCGAACCGGTAGTGCTCGATCTCCTCGTCCAGCACCACGCTGATGCAGTCGATCACGGTGCGCTGTTCGTCCGGGTAACCGGGCGCGGGCGAGCGCTGGCACAGCCGTCCCAGGCCGGCGTCGGTCAGGCCGGTCACGATGCGCCGCATCACGGCCATCCGGTCGGCGCGGGCGGCCAGGATCTCGGCGTAGCCGGGCTGCGCGGTCAGGTCGATGCCGAGCGCGGCCGCGTCCGCCGACGGATACCAGCTCTGCGGCAGGCCTAGCGGGTGGTAGGGCATCGGCTCGTCCAGCACCGTCCGGCTGGCCCATGCGTCGGTGATGAAGACCAGGTGGCGCAGTGTCTGCTCGAATGACCATTCCTCGCAGACCTGCTCGGCCAGCGCCGCCGCGGGCAGCCGCCCGGCTCGCTCGGCCGCCTCCGCCCACAGCCGCTCGATGGTGTCCCACATCGCACGCACGTCATCGGCCGTCTGCCCCGCGCGGAACTGCACCCGCTCCGGGTGCCGCCGGTCCAGCTCGGCGCCGACGAAGTCGGTCACGTCAACGCCGTTGACCGTGACATTGCTGAGGTAACCGGAGATGCTCACGTTCACCAGCCAGCCGTCCCTGATCGTGACGCCCGTCAGGTCACAGTCGGTGAACCGGGCACCGCGCAGATCCGCGGCGTTGAACCGGGCGCCCCGGAATTCCGCGCTGCCGCCCCCCTCGCCGGCGTAGAACCGGTGCGGTCCGAACTGCGCCTCTGTCGGTTCATCAGGCCAGGCGGGAGCCGGGTCAGCCGGATCGTTGGTTGCTGTCATGGCCCGGATGGTAGCCCGGCGGAGTTGTTTGAGTGGTGCGTCGCGCCCGGGCCAGGTAACGGTCCCAGGGTGTCTGCGGCTTCGACGACGTCGAGTTCGCCAAGGCTGATCATGTGCAGAGCGAGATCCTCGAACCGGTCGATCAGGCCGTAGAGCTCGGAGTCATCCTGGACGCAAGCAGTGATGCAGGTGCAGCCGCGGGCTGATTCGATCGTCACATCGGTGAACAGGGCCGCCACCAGGGATCCGCACTCGCCGCTCAGGACGATCCGGTACCGGTAGCCGGTGCCGCTGAACGCGGTCATGGTAAGGCATCCCTCAGTCCGGGCGACGCTCGACTGCTATGTGTCCGTGCGCGGTGTGGCGGTGCTTAGGGCAAGCCCGCACGCTCTTTACTGTCTCTCGTGAAGGAGCGGATGGTCATCACTCGTGCCCGCATTTCACCCTGGTGATACTGGCCCTTGTTCACCCTGGTGATGCTGGGCAGTCATCGGCCGGACTGCTACACGATGCCGGCATCGTGGCCCTTGGCGATGGCAGCCTGGCGGGTGGAAACCCCCAGTTTCCGGTAGATAGCCCTGGTGTGGGTCTTGACCGTGTTCGGTGACAGGTCGAGCTTCTGCCCGATCTCCCGGAGGGACAGGGTGCCCCGGAGCAGCCGCAGCACCGTCACCTCTCGCTCAGACAGCGGCTCGACAGCCACAACTGGCACCGCAGGGACAAGCCGTCGTTCGAGATGGTGCAGCCGGGCCCACTGGGCCTCCGCGCCGTCCGGGCATGCGGTCAGCAGTTGCCTGGCCTCGCCAAGGATTGCCGCGGCCGCGGAGCGCTCGCCCAGGTCATCAAGCACTGGGGCCAGCCTGAACATGGTGTCAAGCGCGGGCCAGGGGCTGATCTCGAACCAGCGCCGCCGGATCCGGAGGGCGTGCTCGAACTCCTTGCGCGCCTCCACAGTCCGCCCCTGCTCGGCGTAAAGAGCGCCAGCCGCCGTGCAGGCAACAGAACCCTGCTGGGTCTCGCCGAGATCGTTGTCTCCCACCAGCTGGCGAGCAGTGCGGACAAACTCCTGCGCCTGCCCGGCCTGCCCTTGCTCGACCCGCACCAAGGCCAGCATGGACAGTGCCGCTACCCGCGCCGCCGCGATGGACGCATCGCTCGCGAGGGCTTCAGTCAGCGGCGCAGCCGCTGCGTCCAGCTCACCGGACAGGTACAGCGCCGCACCCAGCGCTACCCTGGCCAGCGCATACCAAGGCGACCCGGGGTCGTTTTCCAGTTCGACCGCCGAGGCCGCCGAGTCGCGCATCGCCCCGATTCCGTCGAATCCGAAGTAACCCCGCAGCAGCGCAGCTGAGGACTTCAGCGACCGGATGCCGTCAGGAAGCGGGCCGTCATCGTCAGCTGACTCGATGACCGGGAGCCAGCGCCGCAGGGATTTCGGCTCAGCGGTGATGGCCGCGCACCACGCCGCGCAGTGCGCCGCCACCGGGTCCGCGCCAATCTGGTCATCACCGAGCGAGCGCAGCCACCTGCGGACCGTGCTGATCCGGCCGACATCCATATAGGCGGGCCAGTGACCCGCGATAAGGCCGACGGCAGCGGCGAGGTCACCAGCGGCAACCGCGTGGTTGATCGCCTCCTCCGCCGAACCCGACTGCCTGTGCCAGGCGCTCGCGCGCGCGTTCAAGGCGGAAACGATGGCGGGCTCGGTCCTGGCGAGCTGGCCGCGAAGCACCTGCGCGAACAGGTGATGGTAGCGGTACCACTGCCGGATGTCGTCGAGCGGCACGAGGAAAAGGTTGTCACGCTCCAAGGCGTCGATGATCTCCGCCGCGTTGGCCGACCCGGTGACGGCGTCGCACAGCGGTGCGCAGAACCGGCCCAAGATGGCGGTCCGCGCCAGGAACTGCCGGATGTGGGCGGGCTGGTTGCTGAGCACTTCGTCTGCCAGGAAGTCGACAACGAACCGGTTGTCGCCAGTGAACTGGCGGATGAAGGCGTGGGGTGAGGGATGACCGCGAAGAGAAAGCGCCGCGAGGTAGATACCGGCGGGCCATCCTTCGGTGCGTTCGACAAGATCGGCCAGGTCGGTTTCGCTGAGGTCGACGGCAGCAACCGTGCGTACCAGCGCGGCTGCCTGCGCAGGTGCGAACCGCAGCTCGGGTCCCCGGACCTCGGCCATCTCGCCGGCTGCCCGCAACCGGGTCAAGGGCAGCGGGGGGTCTGCCCGGGTCACCAGCACGAGCTGGACGGCGGCCGGGAGGTGCGAAAGCACGAAGGCAACCTGGTCGTGGCAACTGGGTTCCCTGATCGCGTGATAGTCGTCAAGCACCAGGACAACCGGGGCCCGCAGCGCGGCCAGCTCCTTGACCAGGCGCGGCAGAACCTTCCCCGAAACGTCTGGCATCTGGGCCCCAAGCGCCCGCAGCGCGTCCCCGCCGCCGAACTGCGGGCAGGCCCGCTGCACAGCGGACACGACATGCCGCCACAGCCTGACGGGGTCATCATCGTCCCGGTCGAGGGAGACCCAGGCAAACCGCCGGTCCTCGATCGCGCTGGCTCGCCACTGCGCTACGGCAGTAGTCTTGCCGAAGCCTGGCGGCGCGTCCACCAGCACCAGCCTGCAGGACACGCAGCCCGCCAGATAACCGACGAGTTCCTTGCGCTCCACCCACTCCGCGCGCACGGCGGGAGCGTGCAGCTTCGTCTCGATCAGCACGCCGGCGCTCGCCCGCTGCGGCGCCGGGGCCTCTGCAGACTCATCGGCGACGGCGCACAGATCCGCGCTGCTCACTTGCCTCCTTGACCGGCAGTTGCCGTCACTGCCGGGGTCTAGAGCAGCGCCCATTCGCTTGCCACTATCACACGGCGGCCCTGATTTAACAATCAGTCAGTCCCGCCAGATAGCCACCATGGACGCTGACCAGCGTCGCGTCACTGCTGATCGAGGTTTGCGCACCAGGACTGAGATGGCCATGCGCGAACCTTGCTAGCCGAATTGCGGCGGGCCCACAACGTAGGCAATGACCAGGCAGTTGGCGGTGTGACGGTCGGTGCCGGGTGACAGGTCACCCGATGAGGGGTCACTGAGTGTGTCGACGGTCGCCGTCAGGAACGCGGTGTAGGAAACGCCCCGATCGCTCGGGGGGACGGTGAATGAGGCGGCCTTGACCACGCGGTGCGCCCGCTCGCTGAGCCGGTCGCCGAGGTCGAGCGTGGTTCCGCCGAGGAAGGCCTCGGGCTGGACCACCGGTTCGTCCGGCTGGAACGGGCTTTGCCGGATGCGCAGGCGTACCCGGGCGGCCCCGCCGACCTGGCTCTGACCGAGGTTCCAGACATGGACCCAGACGTCGTAGGTCCACCCTTTGTAGAGAAGCCGTCCGATATCGCGTGCCTTCAGCGCGGCGATGCCGTCACGGTCGCGGTCGACGATTCTGGGCTCGTCCCGGGGGCCCGGTTGGGTGATGATGATGTCCGGACTGTTATAGCCGCCGGCGTAGCCAGGGGGTTCGTCCCCGGACTGCACCGGACGTTTGCCGACGTCGCCTGGGTAGCTTCGGACCAGCAGGAACGGCCACTGGCCGTCGACGCGGGTGATCTCGCGGACCTCCGGGACTTGCTTGTCAGGCCCCGGCTTGTACCGCATCTGGGTCAGTGTGATCTGCACCGACTGCAGCGCTCTTCGGGTGCTCTCCAGCTCTCGCTGGAGCAGGCGGGCGTCGAGCACGCTGTCGTCGTCTTTCCCGAACGGGGGCGGCGGCCCGTCGGGCTGGTCTGGACGTTCCGGCCCGGCCATCAGACCGGCCGCCGTCCGGTTGTCGACATGCCGGCTGCGCGCATCTCGGCTTCTGAGACCTGGACGTCCAGCTTGCCGCATCCGGGCGGGGCAGGGGTCTCCCCGGCCCGCGGCAGGTAGTGGTGCATGAGGCGTTTGAGCGGGTCGTACCGGGACCGGTGGTGCGGGTTGTCCGTGGGCTGGTACTGCTGCGGGACGGTGCACGGCTCCGGATAGCCATAGAGGTCACGGACCTGGGCGGTTGCTGTGGGATCGTTTCCCGCCGCGACCTCCGGGAACTTGGACATCGGCGCGCACAGCCACTGATCCGGCCAGGTCTGGTCGAGTGTGGTCTGCGGCGCGGGGGGTTTGCTCTCGGCGTGGCGGAGGTAGTCCCAGCATTGATAGGCGTAGCCGCGGTCGGAGTCGAGGTTGAAGTCCGGCAGCGGCGCGGCGTGGTCGTTGGCGACGTAGCCGGCGTTTTGCCAGCTCCCGGTGAGCTGTCCGATGAGGTAGACGCCGTAGTCGATCGGGTCGCCGAGGTGCTGGCCGGGCATCGTGAGCAGCTCGGCGGAGACGGCCTCGGTCTCCTCGGGCGTTCGCGCGGCCTCGAAGCGGCGGCGTGCGGTGTCGCTGCCAGGCAGCCTGCCCATCAGAAATCCGGCGTGCTGTCCTTGTATGTAGGGGCCGACGTGGGTCCGCGGCGCCTCCCAGCCGTTGCGCATCCCGGCCATGTTGTGGTCCGGGTACCGCCACGGCGCGACGTGCTCGCTGGACACGGGCGCGGCGTCGAGCGGTGCCGCGTCCAGCCACGGCGGGTCGAGGTCGGTGAGCATCGCCCGCGGGTATGCGGGGTCGAGCCCGTACCCGAGCGGTGACACGCCGGGGCTCGGGACCAGGCCGGACGGTTCGGTCATGCCCGGGGGGAGGCCGACGCCGCTGGGCGCATCGAGGTCGGCGCGCAACTGGGTCAGTGCGCCCTTCTCGTCGGCGCCGAGCCTGACCAGGCCCGTGGAGATCTCCTCGGGCTTAGGGGGCAGGTAGCCCTCGAGCACCAGCGGCTTGCGGGTGGTCATGTACAGATCCCAGGCGGGCATCACCAGGAACGTGTACAGCGCTTCGCGGGCCGGCCACGTCCCCAGCTCGGCCAGCAGCGCGGGCCCGCTGGTGACGAGCCACGCCGCGACCTCGAGCAGCCACAGTGCGTAGGCGACGATCGCCAAGGGCACGTCGATGATGCTCGGGCTCATCGCCTGGGCCGGGTCGGCGTTGCCGTCGGCGGGCAGCCCGGGTGGCATCGGGAAGTTGAGGTCGGTGATCACATCGGGCGGCATCGGCTTGCGGGTGCCCAGGCCGGAGCTGCTGGTGAACCTCGCGTAGTCGTAGGCGAGCTGGTACATGTTCTGCAGCATCTGCACGGTCGGCCGCCCGCCGCTGCCCGCATGCATGCCCGGGTCCCACTGGAGGACGCGCGGCCCGTCCATGTCGGTCGGCCCGGTGTAGACGTCCTGCATCGTCTTGATCAGCAGTTCGCAGAGGTGCTCCGGCAGCGGCTCGGTGTCCACGTCGAACACGGTCTTGCGGGTGCGGGCGTTCCCGGTGTGATCGGTCTCCGGGTAGGACGCATCTCCCCCGAGCGCCACCGGCGGGCGGCCGTCGATCAGAACGTCCCGAGCGCCGATCCATGTTGCCTGCACCGGCTGATTCCAGAACGCGTCTCCGCTGACGATCCGCCAGCCCGTCAGGCCGTCGTCGAAACTCCCGTTGACAATGTCTCCAACCACGGCGGGCTCCCCCGGGGGCGTGATCGCCCTATCGTGTCCCCTCCGATCACAATGCGCCCGCCTCTAAGAAGAGTCAATAATGTGCGCTGGAAAGGTAAAGCACGAGAATGATCTCGTTCGGCGGGAGCGTCGGCGGCGCCCTGACGGCGCTCGGCATCGGGCCCGCCATTCAGCCCGTCAGCCTCTGAACCGGCTGCTGTTGAATGCCTGCACCTTCCGGAGGAGCCCGATGAGCGGGTCGGAGGACCTCATGACGTGCTCCGCTGTGTCCACGACCGTCTTTGGGAGGAGGCTTTCCACTCTGGCCAGGGCCAGCCGCGTCGTCCCCACGAGGCGGGGATGGATGAGATCCTCGGTCGGACGGCACTGGGCCGGCCGGAACTCCTCCCGCCCGACCTGCTGGTGCTCGAACCACCGGCCCGCTGATCCGAGGCAGTTATCGCACGCAGGGAGCGGCTCGGGTGACGTCAGGTAGGACAGCAGCCGGTCGCGGAACCCCGGCGAATCGTCGATCTTGATGCCGTTGCCGTACGTGGCGTCCGGGCCGAGCGACATTCCCTTCGGGATCATGTAGCTCTGCGGGCACTTGAAGAACCACCCATTGGCAACCGTGTGACATCTCCATCGGTGTGCTTCGTTGCAGGTCGCGTAAATCCTTTTCACCAGCGAAGGGTCGTCGGTTCCCTGTTCGGAATACGATTCCTGGAATGCCTGATACCGCTTATACCGGATGGGCACGTTGTTCCGGCGGGCGAGATCGATGCACTTATCCAGCTGGTGCTGCTTCAGGCTCCGGCCCGGGTAGAGGGAGATCCGGACCGAGTCCACCGCTTCCCAGACACGGCGCTCCATCCGGGGAAGCAGCAGGCCATTTGTCCAGATCTCCATTTTCTCCGCGACCTGCGACTCGCGGGCGGCCATAATGACATCCAGGAG
>Ga0137385_10004286_pt1 | contig 12443 bp, 15 predicted proteins | sample SagtaG_FD_104921 | JGI IMG/M metagenome (GOLD analysis project Ga0137385, IMG submission 104921) | Vadose zone soil microbial communities from Sagehorn Ranch, Mendocino, California, USA - Sage2_R_80_16 metaG | ecosystem: Environmental > Terrestrial > Soil > Vadose zone | place: USA: California...
ACCTTTGGAGACGATGGAGAAGACGATCTGGGATACTTGTCCCGGTTGAGGGTGAGTGGTAGACATGTTATCACTTAAGACGCGCCGAGCCAACGTCCACGCTGCCCATGACTATTACGTCATACACGCGTTCAGTCACGTGGAATTGATTACCAATCAAGCTACGGATAAGTTACAAAAAGAACGTCTATGCGAGCGCACGGCGGCGGACAGGTGGACGCGTCCGCTTACGCTTCTTTCCCTGATCAAATGCATTCGCACTTTTTAAATCCCGTCCGAGAGGATCGTCCTTCTTCACCTGATAGATGCGAACCTGCCAGTTTCACAATTTTTTTGAATAAAAGTAAGAACATCATGAAAAAGGAAACTTACGATCCAGTTCTCCGACGTGAACGCTTCGTCTGGGTTACTGGTCAGTACAGGCCATTCCTGTGCGAACGAGAAAGTGCCAGCTCACCCAAATAATCCAGGCTGGGCCCTGGCTTGGCGATCATCTGCCCACGAACACGGTCCTGCGCGTGCCCGCCACCAAAGAGCTCCGGGAACCTAACGAAATTAATCATCAGCCACGCCCCTTTCTGCAAGCGCTGCCGACATACCGGTAATACGACAACTTATACATCAGACTATTCTTCATGGTAGGCGACGCTTGGTCATCAACACGATAGTCACCCTGAGGGGTAAAGTACCGCGGTTCCTGGATTTCGTCGGGCCAGACGCCCTGGGCGATGCGCACCATCCAAAGGAATTTGTTGATGTCATCGCCAGAGTAGCCAATCACACCACCGAAGATGACGAGCACGTAGTCGACGTCGTGTTTACGAAGGATAGGGTATGCGACCTCTTCGGGACTGGACATTGCCTTGCCCACCGTCGCGATGTGAGCTGTGAGAGGGTTTCATATTTGACATACGGGGACATTGAACCACTTACTGTTGTTCCACGTATTATTGTCGACGAGCGTGGGGCGGTCCGCCATGCCAGCAATCTGATAACCGTAGTCCCACCAGCTCATGACGACTGCGTCCTTCGGTGTGTTTTGGCGGAGCCAATAGTATGCCTCCCGGAAGTCGTCGATAAGCTGCAACCCGTCTTGGTTGTGCGAGGCGAGCACGACGCTGGGCGACGAGTAGGCCATGGACGTCACCCACGTGCAGTGCACAACGAAAAACAGTAACATCCCCAGCGCATTCATGATAACAGCAGCGCGTGTGTCGAGCCCAAAGATCCCCCGTTGCGCAGGCTTGGCTTTCTTCGTGGAGGAGGGGCCCGATGTCACCATCTCCGTCAGAAGTTCCGCCACGGACGCGCCGGACGCAGGAGCCGCAACAGACTTGTCCTTCTTTGATGCGTCTACCTTCTCACTGTCCGGTACCTCCGGCTCCGTTGGGTCGATATATGTGTCAAAAACACTGGACAGAGCGACCGCTGCGGACACGCACACGATTGGCGTGAGCGTGAGCATCAGCCGCACCATCACGCCAGCGAAGTAGCTAGCGACAAGGGCGTAGATGATCACGAATACGTGCTCATCGCGTAGCTGTTTGAAACACAAGATAACGCCGGCCGGAAAGAGGAATATGAGAAAATGGAGGTCCATGAAGAAGGATGGCCATGCAGTGGGCTGGTGCTCGGATACGGAAGCGATGATTGGAATGTACCTGTGGAAAACATTATCAGATGATATCCGGTTATGCGGACTCAACCACCGACTTTTTAGCGTAGCCAGTGTCCCACAACGAATAAAATCGTCCGGTCCATGGTGCGATCCACCCTTTATACGTGAGACCAACGATGGCCAGCGTACCGAGGATACCAGCTGCGATTACGGTAGCGAACAAGAGCTGCTGGAACTGCTTGGACGACACATGAGACCGAACGAGTTCCACGAACGCGACAATCTGCAAAAGACCGAAGACACCTGAAGGAGAATCGATTGACATGGAGTATCGAACAAGACATTGGACATACCTAGGGCACCCATATGTTCACTGGTACGGACGGGCTGGAACCCAACGAAGGGTACCTGCATGCTCGCCAACGTGCCGATCGCATACCATGACGAGTAGCCCACATAAAGGCGGTTTGTGAAACGGCCCATCAGTGTGAGGGCAAGAGCGTGCAACGGGATCATATTCGTGATGAATGCATAGCCACCTGCGAAACATACGTGAGTCGGTGGTCATCTGTATCAAATTAGGGGGGTTTACCCCAAGCTGCAACCATGTAGAAATAGAAAATGGCTGCGAGAGTGCCGTACAGTGCACTGCCTTGTTTCAGAGCTTTGATCCAGAGGAAGAAGGTAAACATGAGGAGAAAAATGGCGATGGCTTCATTGTCGTATGATCCTGCGACGGAACGGGATATGTACCCGGGAACAATACCAATGAAGGCGGCGGCCAGAAGGCCGGCACTCTCGTCTTTCATCTCCTTCGTGAACCTGTAATAGAACGAGTAAGTACAGGCAAACTGGGCTAGTGGACTTGAACTTACATGTAAGTTGCCCAGGCTGTGAGGGCACTGAAGCCAGGAGCGAGGAGAACGCAGACATTCCGTATGTCGACGGGGAGGTGCAGAGAATGCAAAACGTTGTAGATGACACCACTGGTTGCCATAAGGCCAGGATATATCGTCCCACCGACGACTCGACCCAATGGGTACCATGCCGTGGGGTCAAACCAATTCCAGAATTCCTGCACACGTTTCAGCGAATCAACTCAACATGACACCAAAACGAGACGTACGTAGAATCCCTTGGACGCGAGTACCTTTGTTGCGCGACTAACTTGGATTCAGTGACGTATTCCCAGCGCTATGAGCAAGGGACTCACTAATTGAACCATGGGTCACTGAGGTGCAAACGTGGATCAGGAATGGTGTTGAAAAGGAAGCGGTTGCCTTACAATTCGTGTATAATACTCTCGAAGTTGATGACAGCGAACAAACGTGATGCAATGGCAGCACCAGAGATAAAAGCAAACGCAACGATTCGGACCAGCGAGGCTGTATTCGCGACAGTCGCCGGAGAGAGGTCAGTAGGGAGCGGGTAGGCCTTTGGCATGGCCGTTGGATTAGTCTGGAACCACGTCCAATCGTCGACGTGTCAACATATTATAAAATATTTTATTTACTATAAGTAGTAGTTATCGAATGAAAAGGCCATGTTATTGTCGGGCTGCTCGGCCCCCGTCTGGACCCATGAATCGAAGCCGTCGCTTGGAAGAGTAACGGCAACTGCTGTACTTCAGGACTATTGCCAGTGTAAAGTTATTCTCGGAAAACCCCTCAACTCACCACAGTTCTTAAGGCCTTAAGGGTTTTATTCGGTTCACGAGTTATCAATGGATAACTCCCACTGGCATCATCCAAGCCATCATGCGTCATCCCATGATGAGTGCCAACACCCGCGGGGCCGCGAGATCAGTCCGAAGATTCCTCGAACAGCGGCCACAGCTCAGCTCCCGACTCTTGGCTTGTAAACTTGAACATCTTTACTGGTTTTGGGACATACGTTCTTCTACTCGGAGCCGTAGCGAATCATTTACAACTTGTTGACTTGGTTTCATCATCTCATCGTTATTCGGGCAATGTCATTCCACTACAAAGACGGCATGGAGGTCGCACCTCTGTGGAGCTGCACATTCCTCTGTCTCTTGACATGTCTGTTCTCCTCTTCGAACTTGCTGTGTGTGTCATTCTGGCCCCGGCTTGTGCGGCCTTCCTTGCTATGCTTGGGCACAGGTTCAGGCAGCGGAGCCTCCACAAAATTCCAGGGCCATCGAACCCCTCTCTTTTCTGGGGTAAGATTCACGGTTTACAGAAAAACGGGCCGCATGTTGAATGGAATGAGCAGGTCATTGGCGTTACTTGTACAACCCCTATGCCTTTTCGTTCCACGAAGGACTATACAGGACATATGGAACCGTAGCACGCGTCTATGGTTTTTTGGGGGTATGTCCGGCTGGTGAAGACTTTTGAATACGAGCCTAATAATCAATTTATTCACTTGGAACAGGACATACAACTCGTGGTATCTGACCCGAAGGCATGCAACAACATTTTTAACAAGGATCCAGCCATCTTCGAGGTAACGGAGGCCTTCCTCAGGTAGGTTTTCTCCTTTCCGAGTAAGACCTGGCGTTGTATTTAACCCAAGAAGCTCGAACATGCAGGCATTTGGTCCAGCGCTCCTTTCAACGGCGGGTAAGCAAGTTGCTTCCAAGTCCCCCCGTATGCGTTGACTTTGCCACCTATCTAGGCCCTCACCACCGGAGGCAACGAAAATTGCTAAACCCCGCATTCAGCGTTAATAATCTGCGTCATATGACTCCAATGTTCCATCGGGTGACACGACAGGTACTCTCGGTCTCTTGCTGTACGAAACCGCGGTCTCAGTCTTCTTAGCTTCGTGAGAATCTGGAGTCAATTGTGGCGAACGGCGCACAGGAGGTCAACATCGCCGAGTGGATGGGCAAGTTTTCGCTCGAAATCATAGGTCAGGCTGGTCTCGGGTATTCCTTCGGTACTCTTGAAGGCAGAAACGATGAATACTGCACAGCGCTCAAGGAGTGGCTGTGAGTTTAACGAACGCTTGAAAGTCGGCGTTGTCTGACCTGCTTTCTAGACCAGCTACGTCTTCTCTTGCGGTTCACCGAAGCCTGTTTCCTTACGTCTACAATATATTTCACCCCAAAATTCTCAAGTTGGTGGGGAGAATGTTGCCATGGCCGAAATTGAATCGTCTCATGGACATTGCCGAGACCCTGAACGCCGAAGCAAGGCGTGTCTACGAGACAAAGAGGAAATTGCTGGAATTAGGTGACGATGCAACCGTCAAGCAGGTTGGAGAAGGCAAGGACATCATCAGTCTTCTCAGTACGTACGACACAGCGTCATTTTCTGACTGAGGGTTTTGACGTGGAGATTCTAGTGCGAGCTGGTGCGGCGGAATCCGAGGACGATCGACTGAGCGAAGAGGAACTGCTTGCACAAATGGCGTATGTCCCTGTACGTTCTTGATCCCGTAACACTAATGACTAGAACATCTCTTGTAGGGTCCTTGTCTTTGCGGGAACAGATACGACATCGTCGGCTCTATCCCGGATTCTACACCTACTTGCACTGCATCCCGACATCCAGGATAAGCTCAGAAAAGAGCTGAAGGAGGCTTGTGAGGACAATGAGGAGCTGACGCACGATCAACTCGTTTCTCTACCATTCTTAGAGGCCGTGTGTCGCGAAACTCTGCGCCTGTAAGTTGACAGTCTTATTTCCTCGGGTTCATATTGAAAGCTGCTACAGTTACCCACCAGCTCCTGGAGTGATGAGAACGTATGCAATCGATCAGTCCGTCTTACAGTCTTTCGTACTTACTAAGCTTGCAGCGCAAGAAGTGATATCATCCTCCCGCTATCTTCCCCCATTCACGATGTCGACGGACGCAAAATCCATGAAATCTTTGTACCGAAAAACACAAACTTGTACATCCAGATCTATAATTTGAATCGTGACCCATCGATCTGGGGGACCGATGCGGTCGAATGGAAGCCGGAGCGTTGGTTGGCACCACTTCCCGAGAGCGTTGCGAACATCCAAGGCGTATATGCTAATACGTGAGCGAAATAGATCTTCGCGATAATTGCGCTCCGTTGCTAACTAGGTCTGCTAGTATGACATTCATTGGCGGTCCGCGATCCTGCATGTACGTATGGGACTGCCTTGTTGAAATGAGCTGGGCTGACCCAGCTACGCGTAGCGGATTCAAGTTTTCACAGCTAGAAATAAGTAAGACGAAGGTTATGTGAAAGCATCTTGCGGATCTGACTAGTCTTCTGTATCTAGAGGTTGCATTGTCGCAGATCGTTCCTATTTTCCGACTTGCGCCGACTGAAGCCGAAATAGTTTGGAGATTCGGCGTCCTTTTGACTCCATCAGTAATGGGATCAGTTGAGTCGTTCTCTCCTAAGCTTCCGATCATGATATCTCGAGCATAAGAGTTGCTCCCTGGTCCGTCGAGGGCTCCTTACAGTTACGTTGACATGCTTTTGCTCCTACTTGACACGTATCACGGCCATCTCCTGTATCTGTCTTTTATGCACATCTTCGAACCATGTCTCGAGCGTGACTACCTTGAGCGTCTTTCGTGAACCATGACGTGGGGTTAGTTGTTCAACAGCGTGCGTACTCTGTCGCAGGCAAGAATTTCATTGTTTTTATTATTTACATTATCAATGGGACCACAATGTACCCAGGGGCATCACCCTGTCTAGGCTGTCTTCATTGTTGCAATTGAGTACATTCACACTGTTTCGTGTGGGCGCATTGGAGACATTTCTGGACTTTTTTCATAAAATGATGACGAAAATATGCTCCACATCCTACTGTAAAATGCCCACAGTGAACTATATAACTACTATGGTCTCCGCTCACGAATATTGCATGAACGTCCATACAGTAGTGCCAAACATCGAAGTCCGCGGCCCGGCTTACATATATGGACAAGTCCCAGCCTGAGGCCTGAGGCCTGCCAGTGAGGGGCCAATCATTTTGGAAACTGTTGTAACGGTAACCGCTGTATTTCAGGGCTATTGTAAGTTATTCTCGTGAGAGCGGGACCCTCAGCTTGACCCTCAGCTTACTACAATTCTTAAGAGTTTGCTTAGCCACGGCGGAGTCTGGTTATTGGAGCGATTCTACTAGTATTCGGTTCACGAGTTATTTATACATAACTTCCGTCTTCCTATGATAAGTGGCGTCACCCGCAAGAATGGTCTGGACATTCCTCGAACAGCAACGGGCACCGCCAAGGCCCAGTCCCAGAATCTTGGTTTGTATAGAGCTTTACTGGTCGGGTGAAATACGGTCTTTTACTTGGGGCCGTGGACAATTTCATTCTATATAGAAGCCGCATCTATGTGGAGCTGCACATCCCCATGTCTCTCAACATGTCTGTTCTCCTCTTCGAACTTGCTGCGTGTATCCTTGTAGCCCCGGCTTGTGCGGCCTTCCTCGCTGTCCTTAGGCATAGATTCAGGCAGCGGAGCCTCCACAAAATTCCAGGGCCATCGAGTCCCTCTCTGTTCTGGGGTAAGATTCATGGGTTACAGAAAAACTGGTCGCATGTCGAAAGGAATGAGCAGGTCATTGGCGTCACATGTTCAACCCCTATGCCCTTTCGTTCCATGAATGGCTATACAGGACATACGGAAACGTAGCGCGCGTCTATGGTTTTTTGGGGGTATGTCAGGCTAGCGAAGGCTTTTCATTACGAGGCCTAACAACCAATGTAATACAGGACATCCAACTTGTAGTATCTGACCCGAAGGCATGCAACAACATTTTTATCAAAGATCAAGTCATATTTGAGGAAACGGATGCCATCCTAAGGTGCGTTTTCTCCTTTCCGAGGAAGACCTGGTGCTGTTCTTTAACCCAAGAAGCTCGAACATGCAGGCATTTGGTCCGGCGCTCCTTTCTACGTCTGGTTTGCGAATTGTTTCCAAAATCCCCAATCCATTGACTTTGCCACTTATCTAGGCGCTCACCACAGGAGACAACGAAAACTGCTAAACCCGGCATTCAACGTCAATCATATGCGTCATATGACTCCAATTTTCCATCGGGTTGCACGACAGGTACTCTTGGACTCTTCCTACATGAACCTGCAGTCTCAGTCTCCATAGCTTCGTGAGAATCTTGACTCAATTGTGGCGAACGGCGCAGAGGAGATCAACATCGCCGATTGGACGGGGAAATTAGCGCTCGAACTCATAGGGCAAGGTGGTTTCGGGTATTCCTTCGGTACCTTTGAAGGTAGAAACGGTGAATACTGCAGAGCGCTCGAGGAGTGGGTGTGAGTAAAACGAACGTTTCAAAGTTGGCGTTGTCTGACTTGCTTTCTATCAGTCCAACTTTGTCCTCTCTTTCGGTCCACCGAAGCCTGTTTCCTTACGTCTACAAGATATTTCGCCCCAAAATTCTCAAGTTGGTGGGAAGAATGTTGCCATGGCCGAAATTGAATCATCTCATGGACATTGCCGAGACCCTGAACGCCAAAGCGAGGGATATTTACGAAACGAAGAGGAGACTACTGGAACTCGATGATGAGGCAACCGTCAAACAGGTCGGAGGTACCAAGGACGTCATCGCTCTTCTCGGTACGTACGACACAGCGTCATTTTCCGACTGAAGACTGACGTGAAGATTTCTAGTGCGAGCTAGTGCGGCGGAATCCGAGGACGATCGACTGAGCGAAGAGGAACTGCTTGCACAAATGGCGTATGTCCCTGTGCGTTCATGATTCGGTGACACAACGACTAGAACATTTCTTGTAGGGTCTTTGTCCTTGCAGGAACAGATACGACGTCGTCGGCTCTATCCCGGGTTCTACATTTACTTGCACTCCATCCCGACGTCCAGGATAAGCTCAGAAAAGAGCTGAAAGAGGCTTGTGAGGACAACGAGGAGCTGACGCACGATCAACTCGTTTCTTTACCATTTTTAGAGGCCGTGTGTCGCGAATCTTTGCGCCTGTAGGTTGACAGTCTTTATTTCTCCAGTCCATATTAAAAGGTGCTACAGTTACCCGCCGGTTCCTGGAGTGATGAGAACGTATGCGATGGATCAGTGTCTTACAGTCTTTCGTACTTACTAAGCTTGCAGCGCAAGAAGTGACATCATCCTCCCGCTTTCTTCCCCCATTCACGACGTCGACGGACGTAAAACACACGAAATCTTTGTACCGAAAAATACAAATGTGTACGCCCATATTCTCAATTTGAACCGCGACCCATCGGTTTGGGGGTCCGATGCTGCTGAATGGAAGCCGGAGCGTTGGTTGGCACCACTTCCCGAGAGCGTTGCGAACATCCAAGGCGTATATGCTAATACGTGAGCGAATTAGATCTTTGCGACAATAACGCTCCGTTGCTAACTAGGTCTGTTAGCATGACATTCATTGGCGGTCCACGGTCCTGCATGTACGTATGGCGCTGCCTTGTTGAAATGAGCTGGGCTGACCAGCTACACGTAGCGGATTCAAGTTTTCACAGCTAGAAATAAGTAAGACGAAGGTTATGCAAAGCGTCCTGCGTATCTGACTGGCTTTCTGTATGCAGAGGTTGCATTGTCGCAGATCATTCCTGCTTTCCGACTTGCGCCGACTGAAGCTGAAGTAGTTTGGAGATTCGGCGTCGTTTTGACACCATCAATAACGGGATCAGTTGAGTCGTTCTCTCCTAAGCTTCCGATCGTGATATCTCGAGCATAAGAGTTGCTCTCTGGTCCATCTGGGGATCCTTGCGATTACGTTTGCAGGCTTTTGCCCCTACTTGACATGTACCTTGGCCGTCTGCTGTATCGGTATTTTATGTACATTTGCGATTCATGCAATATTCATGTTTCGAGCGCGACCACTTTCGTGAAACATGACGTGTGGACTAGGCGTTCAACTGCATGCGTACACTGCAGTGTGTGGCAGGCATGAATTTCATTAGCACTTTCTAAGAAATCTACACGCCACGCTAATTTTCATGATCGGGCCAATGTAAAACCCGCCCTGCGAAGGACCCACGTATTTGACGTGGGGGTTGAGAAGGTGCCTATATACGATGGAACGGCTCAACCCATGCGGCGGGGACCAACAAATTTAAAAGGGTTAGTCAATGCTGACTCAGCGCCATCTACAGTACACAGTGGCGCACGCAGACTGATCCTGATCGAAAGACTGCGAGCCTGCTGCGATGGTGGTAATTCTATTTTGTTGTACTCAATTACTTTAGCCACACGCTGACCTCTCTTCAGAAAATTTCGGTTCTGCAACATGCGCCCTCTGCCCATTTGCCGGCGCGTCCAGGAGATCCCACACCGACTCACAGAAATTTGGATCCATTACTACATCCCTTTTCCCGAGCTCGCGAGCGTATTCGCGCGCTAAACGCAGCAAAAATGGAGCGCATGTTCTCCAAGCCCTTCATTGCGGCACTTGAGGGACATTCCGATGCGGTGGAAGTGCTCGCACGTCGCCCAAACTCCATCACAGATATCGCGAGTGCAAGTTGGGACGGAGGTCCGTTTAAGTGAGATGCACGTCCTTGCAATTGACCGACACCGCCTTTCAGAGATTATCGTTCACAATGCTGGGCGGAGGACACATCTCGCGAAGATCCCTGGCGCACACAAGGGGAAAGTATCAGGTCTTTGCTGGGCAGACGGGAATAGGATGTTGAGTTGCGGTGTGGATCGAAATATCAAGATGTGGGGTGTGTGCCAAGACGTGCAGTTAGACCCTTCGGAGGCTGGACAATCGCGAGTACGTGCTTGTCTTGTCCACTTTCTACGCCCGCTTTCTGATTACGTTTCTAGCTGAAACCTCTCGCAGTGTTTCCTGGGAAAGGAACGCTCCAGTCAGTCACCACTTCCATACCCCATCATTACCGCTTATGTTCCCTGTAGCTCAATAGACCATCACAACAAGGATCCAATATTCGCGTCGTCCTCAACGATAGTTCAAATTTGGGACGAGACAAAGTACGCTCGCTGTCCAGGCGCGTTTCCTTTCTCATCGTTCCTAGGAGCGCTCCCGTGATGGACATCACTTTTTCTACATCTGCTGAATCCGTGACGAGGGTCCGCTTCAATCCCTCCGAACCTTCTGTGCTTGCTAGCATTGGTTCCGATCGGACCTTCATCCTCTATGATATCCGAACTGGTAAGGCCGAGCGACGCGTTGTCATGCAGGTCATATCTCTCTTGATCTCCGTGTGTTGCTGCTGTCTCACCCTGGCCGTAGATGAAAAATAATGACCTCTCGTGGTCCCCTACTTTCCCAACAACAATCCTTCTCGCATCGGAAGATCACAATCTCTACACATTCGACACCCGGCGTCTTGACACCCCTACCCAAATGTACAAGGCACACGTCTCCGCCGTCACTTCTTGTGACTGGTCACCCACCGGAACAGAGTTCGTCTCAGGTGGGTGGGACCGCACCTTACGCATATGGAGGGAGGGTCGCGGTTCGCAACCCGAGGTGTACCACACGAAGCGCATGCAACGCGTGCTTGCAACCGCCTTCACCGCCGACGCGCGCTTCGTCCTTTCCGGCTCGGACGACGGCAATATGCGCATGTGGAAGGCGAACGCCTCCGAGAAACTCGGCGTTATCACTGCGCGCGAGCGCTCCGCGATCGAGTATCGCGATGCTCTAAAGGATCGGTGGAAGATGGACGCCGAGATTGGCAAAGTGCAACGGTACGTGGTTACGTAGCTCGGTAAGGCGCTCGTGCACTTAAACGCGATTGCCAGGAGTCGGCACATACCGAAGCCCGTGTACAAAGCCGCGCAGCTCAAGCGGACAATGGAGGAGGCACAACGAGTCAAGGAGGAGAGGCGGAGGCGGCACACGCGCGCGGGCGAGAGCAAGCCTAAGGCGGCACGGAAGAAAGTAGTCATCGCAGAACAGAGCTAACCTTATGTGCTGCAGTATTACCTCAATCCTCAGTGTCACCACCGAGACTGATGACTTTCTCATCACTCGACATATGAATCTGCGCCGCTGACAACTTCTACCACTCTCGCGGGTCGACGTAACATCATGGCCCTGAGGAGTTTGAGACAATTTCACCCCATGCGTGCTCCTCTGGATCACTCCGTCCGCCCCCACGAGCGTGAAATTGTCAATGAGAAAACGGGAAGACGAGCATGAAATACCTCAGGTCGTTCTCTTGGACCTCTCAGGATCATGCTTTTGTGTCCCAGTGTATTCCTTGTCTCGTTTTTGGCATTACTGACGAGCCTCCTCTCTTCTCTAAGTTAGAAACGAACGATTGGGTCCCTGCATCTGATACCTTTGTTCGTGCTTCACCGATCTTGGGATGCGTTCCTGGACCTAGGCACAGTTGCGGTTGACAGTCTTTGTTTCTCCGGGTTCATATTGAAAGCTGCTACAGGTACCCGCCAGGCTTCGGAGTAATGAGAACGTATGTCATGCCATGCACCATTCCCGTCTTACAGTCTTTCGTACTCACTAGCCAGTAGCGCACGAAGTGATGTCGTCCTTCCACTTTCTTCCCCCATTCACGATGTCGATGGTCGCAAAATCCATGAAATTCTTGTACCGAAAAACACAAACGTGTTCGTCCAGATCTATAATTTGAACCGTGACCCATCGATTTGGGGGTCCGACGCAACCGAGTGGAAACCGGAGCGTTGGCTGGCACCACTTCCTGAGAGCGTTGCAAATGCAAATATACAAGGAGTTTACGCTAACACGTGAGTGAAATAGATCGTTGCCACAGTAGCTCCCTCTTGCTAACTGCTCTATTAGTATGACGTTTATTGGTGGCCCGCGGTCCTGCATGTGCGTATGGCTCTGTCTTGTTGAACTGAGCCGGGTTAACCCTTACTTCATTTGACTCTTAGCGGATTCAAGTTCTCACAACTAG
>Ga0137385_10004293_pt1 | contig 12435 bp, 10 predicted proteins | sample SagtaG_FD_104921 | JGI IMG/M metagenome (GOLD analysis project Ga0137385, IMG submission 104921) | Vadose zone soil microbial communities from Sagehorn Ranch, Mendocino, California, USA - Sage2_R_80_16 metaG | ecosystem: Environmental > Terrestrial > Soil > Vadose zone | place: USA: California...
CACAGTACAAGGCGATTGCCGTGATCATCCTGGCGGAGATCTGGAAGACCACGCCGTTCATGGGGCTGCTGCTGCTGGCCGGGCTCTCCCTGGTGCCCGAGGACCTGCAAAAGGCCGCCAAGGTGGACGGCGCCACCGCCTGGCAGCGCTTCATCAGGATCACAGTGCCGCTGATGAAGCCCGCGATCCTGGTCGCGCTGCTGTTCCGGACGCTCGACTCGTTCCGGATATTCGACAACATCTTCATCCTGACGCAGGGCAACAACGGCACAGAATCGGTCTCGATCCTCGGCTGGGACAACCTGTTCAAGGCGCTGAACCTGGGGATCGGATCCGCCATCTCGATCCTGATCTTCATCTGCGTGGTGATCATCGCCTTCGTCTTCATCAAGGGCTTCGGCACCGCGGCCCCCGGCACGGACATCGAAAAGAGGTGACCCGGTCATGGCTGCTGTAGCTACCACGCCCCGCCAGAAAGCGGGCTGGGGGACGGCCAACGTCGTCGTCATAGCGCTGGCGCTGATCCCGGTGCTGTGGATGGTCTCGCTGTCCTTCAAGACGCCCGCGGCCATCCTCGATCCCTCCTTCATTCCCGCGCAGTGGACGTGGGGGAACTACACCCAGATCCTGAAGACGTCGGCGTTCGTCCGGCCGCTGGGCAACTCGATCGGCATCGGCCTCATCGCGACGCTCATCTCCGTGGTGCTGGCCTCCATGGCGGCCTACGCGGTCGCGCGGCTGCGGTTCCCCGGCAAGGTGGTGCTCATCGGGATGTCGCTGCTGATCGCGATGTTCCCGATCATCGCGCTGGTGACCCCGTTGTTCGCCATCGAGCGCGCGCTGGGCCTGTTCAACACCTGGCCAGGGCTGATCATCCCCTACGTGGCCTTCGGCCTGCCGCTCGGCATCTACACGCTGTCGGCGTTCTTCCGTGAGATCCCCTGGGAGCTCGAGAAGGCCGCCAAGGTCGACGGTGCCACGCCGTTCCAGGCGTTCGTCAGGGTCATTGCCCCGCTGGCCGCGCCGGGTATGGTCACCACGGCGATCCTGGTTTTCCTCGCCTGCTGGAACGAGTTCCTGATGGCGATCTCGTTCACCTCGACAATCTCAGCCCGGACGGCGCCGGCGTCGCTCGCCTACCTCAGCGGCAGCTCGCAGTTCACGGTGCCGACCGGGCCCATCGCGGCCGCCGCCGTGGTCATCACCATCCCGATCATCATCTTCGTGCTGTTCTTCCAGCGCCGGATCGTCGCAGGGCTGACGTCGGGCGCGGTCAAGGGCTAGGCCGGGGGATAAGGAGAAACCAATGGCCGAAATAGTGCTGGATCACCTCACCAAGCGTTTTCCCGATGGCTCCCTCGCGGTCGACGACTTCAACCTGAACATCGCTGACGGGGAGTTCGTCATCCTGGTCGGCCCGTCCGGGTGCGGCAAGTCGACGACGCTCAACATGATCGCCGGCCTGGAGGACATCACCTCGGGTGAGCTGCGCATCGCCGGGCAGGTGGTGAACAACAAGACGCCCAAGGACCGGGACATCGCGATGGTGTTCCAGAGCTACGCGCTCTACCCGCACATGACCGTGCGGGAGAACATGGGCTTCGCGCTGAAGCTGGCCAAGACGCCGCAGGCCACCATCAACGAGAAGGTCGAAGAGGCGGCCAGGATCCTGGACCTGACCCAGCACCTGGACCGCAGGCCGGCCAACCTGTCCGGCGGCCAGCGGCAGCGGGTCGCGATGGGCCGGGCGATCGTGCGCGACCCGTCGGCGTTCCTGATGGATGAGCCGCTGTCGAACCTGGACGCGAAGCTACGGGTGCAGATGCGCACCGAGGTGTCGCGGATCCAGCGGCGCCTGGGCACCACCACCGTGTACGTCACGCACGACCAGACCGAGGCCATGACGCTCGGCGACCGGGTCGCTGTCATGCGCAGCGGCCTGCTGCAGCAGGTGGGCTCCCCCAAGGAGCTCTACGACCACCCCGTCAACCTGTTCGTGGCCGGCTTCATCGGGTCGCCGGCCATGAACTTCCTGTCCGGCACGCTCGAGGACGGCAAGCTGCGCACGAGCCTCGGGGACTTCCGGCTCAGCGACCGGATACGGCGCGAGGTGGAGAGCTCCGGATCCGGGCGCGAGGTCATCGTGGGCCTGCGGCCGGAGAACTTCGAGGACGCGGCGCTGGTCTCGGCCGACGGCCGCCCGAACGGGATCACGTTCCGCGCGACCATCGACGTCCTGGAGTCCATGGGCTCCGACGTGTTTGTCTACTTCACTCTGGGGCGCGAGCAGGGCGTGACCGCCGCCGAGCTCGAGGAACTGGCCAGGGACACCGGGCGCGCGGACACCGGCGGCAGCGGCGATACCGTTGTGGCCCGGCTCGACGCCGCCACTGGCGTCCGCGAGGGCCAGGAGGCCGAACTCTGGGTGGATGGCCGGTCGATGCACGTGTTCGACCCGGCCAGCGGCCGCAACCTGTCGCTGGCTGCCGACGACGGCGGCGGCAGCAGCGCGGTCCTGTCCGCCCCTGGCGGGACGGTCCCGGACCAGGCGGCCGCCGGCGACGCGGTCCAGGACCGGGCGGCCGCCGGCGATGCGGCCCCGGGTGAGGAGGTCACCTGATCTCCCGCTTCAGGCGCTCGATGATCTCGTCGTTCCAGTCGTGGGTCATTATGAGCCGGTACCGCTCGGCGGCGACCCTCATGTAGGCCTCCGCCTCGGTCCGCGAGCCGATCAGGTCGGCGGCGCGCAGCATGCGCACGACCGGAACGTATTCCTCCGTGTACCAGTGCCGCGCGACCTCGGCCCGGTCCTGGAAGCGGCCCTTGTCCTGCATGCACCGGAAGCCCCAGGCCTCGACCGCCTCCCCGAGTTTGGCGTAGGACCAGGGGTCCGTCACCGTGATCTTGGCCAGCGTGGCCGGGGGCAGCGGCACCCGGGCGCGGAACATCCGCTCGTAGCTCTTGACCAGCAGGTCCCGGCGGCCGCGGATGCCGGTGGGCGGCAGCTGGGTCTGCACCTCGGTCACGTAGGCGTCGATCGTCTTGGCGCCGGTGGCCATCGCGATGGAGACCCGATGATGACCGTCCTGCACGAAGTGCATGTCACCGATGCGATACACGTCGATGGGCGGGATCGGCTCGCCGCGCCGCTGGGCCAGGGCGAGCCGCTCCCACCGCTCCCTGACCCGCCCGCTGGTCGGCCGGAACCGGCGGTCGAAGTCACGGGTGGAGTCCACGGTGCCGACGATCGTGTCCAGCGCGACGGTCTGCAGGCCGAGGCGCCGCTCGCCCCGCATACCCAGGGCGGCGACCACCTCGCCGAACGGCAGGATGAGGTTGACGTCGTCCGGCCCGCGCCGCAGCCGTTGGGCGAGCCGGGCCAGCACCTGGCGGCGGCGGGCGCGCTGGAAGTCGTTCTCGACGTCGGCGCGGGGGAAGCCGGTATCAGCGGGCATCGCGACGACCGGGGAGCAGTTCCATGAGCCCGACGCCCGCCTCGATCTCGAGCAGGTGCCATCCGGTTACGTTGCACACCACGGTCCGCCCTAGTTTGCGGTTCCTGACGGCCACGCCATGCGGGCGCACGTGACCGTGCAGCAGCGCCGTCGGCTGCAGCGCGGCGGCCAATCCATGCAGCGAGGTGAACCCGCGATGCGGCGGATCGTCCTCGTCGCCGATACCGCGCGGCGGGGCGTGGGTGAGCAGCACGTCCACCCCCCGGCCGTCCCGCATCCCGCGCCACCGCGCCTTGCCCCGCAGCGCCCAGGCGCGCCGTGCCTGCTGCCGGTCGGTGTACTGGTTGGGCCCTTCGTTGTAGCGACGGCACCCGCCGAGCCCGGCCAGGCGCAGGCCGGCCGCGTCGACGATCCGGCCGTCGGCATTGATGGCGCCGTCCGGCCAGGGCGGCCGGGCCGGCAGGCCGGCCCGCAGCGTCAGGCCGGCCCGGGACGACCGGTACCCGGAAATGTCAGGGTCATGATTGCCGGGCACGAACACCAGCGGGATGTCGAGCGAGTTCATGAGCGAGCCCAGGTAGTCGAACGGCAGGTCGCCGCAGGCCACGACCAGCTCGGCCCCGCGCACGGCGCTCAGGCTCGCCGCCGGCGCGTCATCGACTTCGTCAGACACCGCAAGGACGCGAGTCACGCCTCGATCGTAGGCCAGGGCGGGCACGGCGCCGCCTTTCCTTCAGTGCGCGGCCGTTTCCCGCACGTCCAGGCCGCGCTGCCGCAGAGCCGCCTCCACCCGGTAGATCTCGGCGAGCGTGGCGCGGTCGCCGCCCGGCGGCGGGCTGACCTCCAGCCGCTGGCAGGCCGCCGACAGCGCGTCGACATAGGCGCCGCGCAGCGCCTGCACGCGGTGATGCTTGGCGGTCAGGCCGGACCTGTTCTCGGTGTCCTCGAGATCCGCGAACAGTCGGCGCAGGTCAGCCCGAAGCCGCTCGATCGGCTGGGCGGGCGGCGCCTTATACCGGGCCTCGGCCAGCCGGCGGCCCGCGCGCCAGATGCCGATCACCGCGAAGACCGCGGCGGTCGGCAGGAAGCACACGAAAACAAGCAAGGCCACCGAACTCACGTTGTCCAGTCTCGGCTGGGCGGCCGGTGAAATCAAGCGCGGGCCCGCGCGAAACGTAGGCTGATCGACGCCGGGGTAAGGAGGCAGATGGACGAGGGTGCCGAGGGGCGACGCTGGTGGCACGGGGCCGTGCTCTACCAGCTCTACGTCCGGTCGTGGCTGGACACCGACGGTGACGGCTACGGCGATCTTGACGGCGTCATCGAACGCCTTGACTACCTGTCCTGGCTGGGCGTGGACGGCATCTGGCTGTCGCCGACGATGCCCTCCCCGGACCAGGACTGGGGCTACGACGTCTCCGGCTACCTCGGCGTGCACCCCGAGCTCGGCACGATGGCCGGCATGGACCGGCTCATCGCCGAGGCGGGCGCACGGGGGTTGCGGGTGCTCCTGGACCTGGTGCCGAATCACACCAGCACCGCGCACCCCTGGTTCGCCGACGCGGCCAGCAGCCGGGACTCGGCCCACCGCGGCTACTACGTGTGGGCCGACCCGCGGCCAGACGGTGGCCCGCCGAACAACTGGCTCGACGCGACCGGGCACAGCGCCTGGGCCTGGCACGAGCCGACCGGCCAGTACTACCTGCATCTGTACCTGGACAGCCAGGCCGACCTGAACTGGTACGAGCCCGCGGTGCACCGGGAATTCCGCGAGATCCTCCGGTTCTGGTTCGACCGCGGGGCTGCCGGGTTGCGCATCGACGTGGCGCAAGGGCTGTACAAGGACGCGGAGCTGCGGGACAACCCTCCGGTCGATGTCTCTGGCCCGCTCGCGGGCCGCTTCGGCCAGGCGCCGGTGTACAGCGCGAACCGGCCGGAATCCCATGGCGTCTTCCGGGACTGGCGGCAGATCGCCGAGGGCTACCAGCCGCCGCGGCTGCTGCTCGGCGAGACGTGGGTGGGGGATCTCGGCAGCCTCGCCGGGTTCTACGGGCGTGGCGACGAGCTGCAGCTCGCGTTCAACTTCCCGTTCGTCTTCGCCGGCTTCACCGCCCGCGAGCTGTCCGGGATCGTCGCCGAGACGCACGCGAAGCTGCCTGCAGGGGCCTGCCCGGTGTGGACGGCGTCCAACCACGATGTCGGCCGCTTCCCGACCCGATGGTGCGGGGGAGACGAGCGCAAGGCCAGACTCGCCCTGCTGGTGCTGGCCACCTTGCCTGGCACCACCGTGCTGTACTACGGCGACGAGATCGGGATGACCGACGTGGCGGTCCCGCCCGGGCTACGGCAGGACAAGATGTCAGCAGGCAACCGCGGCTGGGAGGGCAGCAGGGACCGCGGCCGGACCCCGATGCCGTGGGATGCGTCGCGCACCGGCGGGTTCACCGCCGACGGCGTGACCCCCTGGCTCCCGGCCGGAGGCGCCGCCGGGCGCAACGTGGCCGACCAGCGCCGGGACCCGGCATCTGTGCTCTCGCTCTGCCGCAGCCTGCTCGCCGTGCGCCGCGCCGAGGTCGGCGGCCGCGTCGCCAGTTACGAGGAGCTGGCCGCGGCCGAGACGCTGTGGGTCTACCGCGTCGGCGGCCTCACCGTCGCCGCCAACTTCTCCGATCTGCCCGCCGACCTGCCCGGCCCGGTCGGGGAGGTGCTGCTGGCCAGCTCCGGGGCGGTCCCGCCGGCCGGCGGGATCATCACCCTGCAGCCCTGGCAGGGGATCATTGGCCGTTACGCAACGTCCGCCGCTGACTCAAGCGCCTAGCCCGCCGCTGTGACCAGGGCCAGAACGCGCCAGGCGGCCGGTCAGGCGACAAGCATCTTGGCCCGCAGCGACCGGACGTCGCCGGGGCCGAACCGGTGCCCGGAGAGCCAGCCCAGCACCCCGCCATAACGCGCGTCGACCTGCTCCAGGAACGCCGCCATGGTCTGCGCCCGCGGCTTGTGATCGTCGGCGGGCCTGCTGTCGAGGTCGGCGGCGTAGGTTCTGGAGGCCCGCAGCCGGTCCAGGACCGCGCCGATGCGCTCGCCGGTGGCCGCGTAGTCGGCGATCACCGTTTTCCGCCGGACGCCCGCGGCGCTGAGCGCCAGCGCGACCACCACGCCGGTCCTGTCCTTGCCCGCGGCGCAGTGCACCAGGGCCGCGCCCGGCGCCTGGGCGACGTTGCGCAGCGCCGCCACCACCTGGTCCGGCCGGTCCTCCAGGTAGCCGAGGTAATGACCGCAGACGGGGTCGTCAGGGTAGCGGGTCCCGTCGCGACTGACCGCCAGCGCGTCGGCGGCGGCATCGGTCGCGTCGCCGCGCTCCGCCAGAACCGAGTGATGCACGTGACGGACCGACTCGACCCGGGTCAGCGGGCCAGGACCCTCGGACGCCACCTCCACCGGGCTGCGCAGGTCGACCACGGTGGTCAGCCCTATCTCGTCGACCAGCATCCGCACGTCGGCAGGCGAAAGGTCCTGCAGATTGTCGCCGCGCAGCAGCCGCCCAGGCACGGTCGTACGGCCGTCATCGGTGGCCAGCGACCCCAGGTCGCGCACGTTGACCGCTCCGTCGAGCTCGATCCACCCCACGCGTCCATCCTCGCGGTACGGGGTTATCGGGCCAACAGCGGCTCCCGGCTTTTCCGGAGTTGTCCCTCCCTTGTCGCGCTCAGTTCCTCGGCGTGTCGCCGGGCGGCATCGCCACGCCGGTCGTTGATGCCCCTGTTGACGTCCAACAGCGACCGGGCGCTTGCCCTGCCAGCGGCATGACCACAGTGCCTCCCACTAAAGAGACGTTTACCTCCATGGAAGTCGTTGCCAGCTGGGGCATATTTTCTTCCGGAGCCGGGCTGTCCTCCCGCACCTTTTCCGGTTCCCGGCTATCTTCCCGCACCTTCTTCCGGTTCCCGGCTGTCTTCCCGCGCCGGCTGGCGGCTCAGCGGCAGGGCCCGGGCGGCGGCTACCCTTGGCAGGTGCTCACCAGGATCGACCTGCGCGGGATGGACGCGGCCAGCCTTGGCCCGCAGCAGCTGGCCGGGGTGCTGCCCCGGGCCCGGCTGGACGTCGAGGCCGCGCTGGAGGCGGTGCGGCCGGTCTGCGAGGAGGTGCGCCTCAGGGGCGCGGCGGCCGTCCGCGAGCTGACGCAACGGTTCGACGGGGTGGACCTGGCTACCACCCGGGTTCCGCCGTCCGCGCTGCGCGATGCCCTGGCCGGCCTCGATCCCGGCGTCCGGGCGGCGCTGCAGGAGGCGGCGCGGCGGGCGCGGCTGGTGCACGAGGCGCAGCTGCCGCGCGACACGGTCACCACGATCGCCGACGGAGCGGCCGTCACCGAGCGCTACGTGCCGGTCGGCAGGGCCGGGGTCTACGTGCCAGGCGGCCTGGTCGTCTACCCCTCCTCGGTGGTGATGAACGTGATCCCGGCGCAGGTGGCGGGCGTCACCGAGATCGCGGTTGCCTCGCCGCCCCGCCCGGAGAGCGGTGGCCTGCCGCATCCGGCGGTGCTGGCGGCCTGCGCGCTGCTCGGGGTCACCGAGGTGCACGCGGTCGGCGGTGCGCAGGCGATCGCCATGTTCGGCTACGGCACCGAGGACTGTGCGCCAGCCGACATCGTCAGCGGGCCAGGCAACGTCTACGTGGCCGCGGCCAAGCGGCTGCTGCTGGGCAGGATCGGGACCGACGCGGAAGCAGGCCCCACCGAGGTCGCGGTCATCGCCGATGACACGGCGGACCCGGTGCTGGTCGCGGCGGACCTGGTTGCGCAAGCCGAGCATGACCCGCTGGCCGCCTGCCTGCTGATCACCACCGACCCGCTGCTGGCCGATGACACCGACGCGGAACTAGCCCGTCAGGTCGCCGCGGCGCGGCACCGGGAGCGGATCGAAGCGGCCCTGGCCGGCCAGTCCGCCTGCGTGCTGGTGGACAACGTTGACGCCGCGCTGGCGGTCGCGGATGCCTGGGCGCCCGAGCACCTGGAGATCCAGGTCTCCCGCGCCGCCGAGGTTGCCGCGCGTGTCCGCAACGCGGGCGCGGTCTTCGTCGGGCCCTACGCCCCGGTATCGCTCGGCGACTACCTGGCGGGCTCCAACCACGTGCTGCCCACCGGCGGGACCGCCCGGCATTCCGGTGGGCTGTCCGTGCTGACGTTCCTGCGCGGCATCCACGTGGTCGAATACGATGCCGCGGCGCTGGCCGCGGTAGCCCCGCACATCGACGCGCTCGGCGGGGCCGAGGACCTGGCCGCGCACGTGAACGCGGTCCGTGTCCGCGTCGCCGCGGCGACGTAGCCGAGATGTCACCGACAGTTATTCACATGGTCATCGCGTAGAGGCCGTTTCCGGACATCACCTCGTTCACCGTGAGAGCGTGAAGATCGCAGTCATCACCGAGTCGTTCCCGCCCGACGTGAACGGCGTTGCCCACTGCGTGCTGCGCGTGGCCGAGCACCTGGTCCGGCGCGGCCACAGCCCGCTGGTGATCGCGCCCAGGCCCGCCGGGTCGCTGCCCAGGCCGGACAGTGCCCTGCCGTACCCGGTGGCGCGGGTGCCTTCGCTGCCGATGCCCGGCTATTCCGGCTTCCGGATCGCCGCGCCCGGCCCGCGGCTGCGCGCCGCGCTGGCCGGCCACCGGACCGAGGTCGTGCACCTGGCCAGCCCGTTTGTCCTCGGCGCCAGCGGCGCCGTGGCCGCCGGGCGGCTGCGCCTGCCGGTGATCGCCGTCTACCAGACCGACATGCCCAGCTACGCCCGTGCCTACCGCTTCGGCCCGGCCGGGCAGGCGGCCGCGTGGCGCCGCCTGCGCCAGATACACAACGCCGCCAGCCGCACCCTGGCCCCGTCCACCGCGTCAGCGGCCAACCTGCATGCGCATGGCATCGAGCGGGTCTGGCTGTGGGGCCGGGGCGTGGACACCATCAGGTTCGACCCGGCCAAGCGCAGCGAGCGGCTGCGCTCCGAGCTCGCGCCGGGCGGGGAGGTGCTTGCCGGGTACGTCGGCAGGCTGGCGCCGGAAAAGCGGGTCGAGCTGCTGGCCCAAGTGGCCGGCCTGCCCGGGGTGCGGCTGGTGATCGTCGGCTCCGGCCCGGCCGAGATCCAGGCGCGCCGGGCCATGCCCGCCGCCGTGTTCCTGGGCCAGCAGCACGGCGAGCAGCTCGCCAGCACCTACGCGAGCCTCGACGTGTTCGTGCACAGCGGGCCGCATGAGACGTTCGGCCAGACCCTGCAGGAGGCCGCGGCCTGCGGCCTGCCCGTGGTCGCGCCGGCCGCTGGCGGCCCGGTCGACCTGGTCGACGACGGCGTCACCGGGTTCCTGGTGCCGCCCGGTAACCCCGGCGCCCTGGCCGGCGCGGTGGCCCGGCTGGCCGCCGACCCCGGCCTGCGCGCCGCACAAGGCCGCGCGGCCAGGCAGAAGGTGCTCGGCCGGAGCTGGCGGGCGCTCGGTGACGAGCTGATCGGTCACTACGAAGCGGTCCTCGAGACGGCAGGCGCGGTGGAGGTGCCAGCGTGACGACATTCGTGGCTCTGGGCGACTCGATCACTCTCGGCGTCGGTGACCCGGTATGCCGGCCGGGCGGGCCGGCCGGCGGAAGCCGGGCCTGGCGCGGCTGGGCCGCGCTGCTCGCCGACGGCCTGCCTGAGCCGAGCCTGCACAATCTGGCTTCGTGCGGGGCACGGACCGCGAATGTGGAACGCCACCAGCTGCCTGCGGCGCTGCGGCTGCGCCCGGACATCGCCAGCGTCGTCGTCGGGGTCAACGACACGCTGCGGACCAGCTTCGACCCGGCCCAGGTGGCTGCCGCGGCGGCGCACACAGTGGGCGCTCTGCGCGCCGCGGGCGCCGAGGTGCTGACCATGCGGCTGCCCGACCCGGGCCAGATGCTCGGCCTGCCCGGCCCGCTGGCCCGTCCGCTGGCCCGGCGGATGCATGAGGTGAACGCGGTGATGGACGGGCTTGCGGCGCGTTTCGGCACGCTGCACTATGACGCCGCGGGGGACCCCGACTGCCGTGACCCCCGGATGTGGGCGGTGGACCGGCTGCACCCCAGCGAGCGAGGCCACCGGCTGATCGCGTGCCGGTTCCATGATCAGCTCGTCGCGGCGGGCCTGCCGGCCGGGCGACGGCCGGACACCGAGCCGTCCAGCCCGCCGCCGACGCGCCTGGCCGAGATCGGCTGGCTGGCCACCAAGGGAACGGCGTGGGTGCTGCGCCGTTCCACGGACCTGGTGCCCGGCCTGCTGGCCTTGGCGATCAGGGAACGGTGGTCGGGTGAGATCCCGGTTAGCGGCGCCACCATGGATAGCGTCGCAGCCGGGCCAGGCGCTCGGCCGGTTCGATGATGGCGGGGGCGTGCGAGCCGAGGTGATACAGGTGCTCGCGAACCCAGATCGCCTTCGCACGATGATGCGCGGGCATGGTTTCCCTGCTGTCCTGGCCGTCCGGCCCGTCCAGGCCGGGGAGGGCCGGGACGGACACGGGCACGGGCCTGTCATGATGCGGCGGCCCGACCTCGGCGGCCACGCGCTGGTAGAAGTCCGCAAGGTCCGCGGTGACGCGCGTCAGCGCCGCTAGCCCCGGATCAACCTGGCCATTCCCGCCCGCCCGCGCGGCCGCCCCGGCAGCAGAGGCCCGGCCGCCCGTGGCGTCCGCTGTGCCCGAGGTGCCCGCCGTGCCCCGGCCGCCCGCGGTGACCGCCGTGCCCTGGCCGCCCGAGGTGCCCGCCGCCCCCTGACCGCGCAGGCCGGCCAGCGAGTTCGCGGTGAGCCGCAGCCGCATCGTGGCCATGACCAGGCTCCACATGTCCTGTTTCGACAGCCGCTTGGATCCCTGCTCCGCCAGGTACCCGCGGAGCGCGTCGTCCAGGCGGATCCCCGCGGTGATCGCCGCGACCGACGTGTCCGGCACCTCCTGGCGCAGGCCGAGACACCAGTCCACCGCCTGGGTCAGGTACTCCGCGCCGCGGCGGAACGCATCGGCGAGGTCGTCGCCGACCACGGCGCCCGCACCGCGCGGCCAGAACAGCGCCCCCACCACGAGGCTCACCGCGCACCCGATGGCCACATCCTGGATCCGCACCAGGCCGACCTTCCACCCGGCCGGGACCAGCAGGTTGAACAGCACGATGACCGTGACCGTGAAGGCCGCCTGGCCGACCGCGAACGGCGCGGTCCCCGGCGCGTAGGCCGCGACCAGGACGGCGATCGGCAGGGCGATCCACAACGCCATCGGCGTGGTGCCGATGGCCAGCATCAGCGCGGCGCCGATCGCGAAGCCCACGACGGTGCCGGCCAGCGCCCGCGCGACTGTTGACCCCGTGGCTGCCGCGTTGGTCCGCAGCACGGACAGGGTGCCGAGCACCACCCAGAAGCCGTGCTGCACGTCGCTGAGGTGAGCGACCAGTACCGCGATGGCGAGCGCCACCGCGCCGCGAGCGCTGCTGCGGAACCACACCGAGCGCATGCTGGCGTGCCGGGCCGCGAGGCCGACGGCGCCGGCCAGGCCGGCCAGCCTCCCGTCGGCCGACGGCCGATTCTTCGGCCCCCCGTACCAGCTGCGGCGCTGGGCGGCGATCGTCTCCAGGTCAGCCTGCCCTGTGGCGATCATGGCGTCCGCCGCGGCGCCCCGCGCCACGACGGAGATCGACTGCGCGTGCACCGCATACTGGGCGGACATCAGGGCGGGATCAGCGTCGCCGGACATCTGCCGCTGATGCGCGGCGCTCGCAGTCCTGGCCTGTTCCAGCCGGTCGATATCGAGCGAGACGTCGTCGTGCGTGACGTGCTGCCCTGCAAGCAGTGCGGCCACGTCGCCGAGGATCCGGGCGGCCGCGCCGAGCAGATCGCGGTCGGCCGGCGCGGCCTGCCGCAGGTCCAGGTGACCGTCCAGCGCGTCGGTGATCAGCGCGGTGCACCACTCGAGCAGCTGGGCGACGTTAGCCAGCCCCTGG
>Ga0137385_10004297_pt1 | contig 12430 bp, 17 predicted proteins | sample SagtaG_FD_104921 | JGI IMG/M metagenome (GOLD analysis project Ga0137385, IMG submission 104921) | Vadose zone soil microbial communities from Sagehorn Ranch, Mendocino, California, USA - Sage2_R_80_16 metaG | ecosystem: Environmental > Terrestrial > Soil > Vadose zone | place: USA: California...
ATCGCCCACCCGGGCCGACCGTCATCTGGCGCGGGTTTCTCGCACTGCATGAGATCACTCAGATGTACCGGATTTTTAGGCAAAACGAATGACGTACCGCTTAAAGATGTGGGAGAACCCCAGAGCGCAGACCGGGGCAGGTCCAGAAGGGCTGGTCGTCGAGCGCGGGTATCTGCCATACGACGCTGCGCGTCAGACGGTTTTTTGCCGATCACATTGATCCGGCCAGATCCGCAAACTGCGCGAGTCGGCGACGACGCGACGAACGGCATCCTGCGCGAGGCGGACCAGGGACAAACCGCACAGGATCCGTCGGCCGGACAGCGCATCGCGCCGCCGGCGGCCAGCTTCGCAGTGCGGACTCAGCCTTGCTTCGCAAAGATCTTCCAGGTTTTTTTCTGCGTCGCAGTGTCGGCCGTTTCATGCACCGGGCAGTCCAGCCGCAAGTCCGTATCCGCCATCGACAGGTCGAGCAGCTCGCAATGGTGCGGCGTCTTCTTCGGATTCTTGCCCGGCTCGAAGTGTACGCACGTCACGCACATCCGGTGCGGTGGAATATGATCCTGAACCTCGAGCTGGCGCACGGTCTTCAGCAGCGTGCGATAGAACAGCGACTGCTCCTCGGCGTGCAGCGTGCCGACCGCCTTCGCGAGGAAGTCCGCCATTGCGCGGCGCGCCTGGCGGCGGTGCGGCCGCGAGCCGTCAGCCGTACGGCGAGCGCGCGTCCGTCGTCGAGTGCGCGGCGCTTTTCCACCAGGCCCTTGGTTTCCAGCGTGCTCACGGCGTCGCTCGTTGTCGCGGCTGTCAGCGCGGTTTCGCGCGCGATCTCACCCAGACGCATCGGGCCGTTCCGCTGCATCAGCAGCACCAGGATCTCGCCCTGCGTCGGCGTCAGACCCGCGCCTTCCGCCCACTCCCACGCCTGGCTCCGCATCGCCGTGCTGAGTCGCAACAGGCTGTGGGTCACCCGCCCGGTTGCCTGCTCTCCGTAAACGGATTCGCTCATAGTCTTTCGCTCGTTGTGGACTGTTTGTCCCTGTCCGTCGACATCCGATATGCAACCCCCGGCGCGCGGAAGCCTGTGGGGCGGCGTTGCCGGGATATCGGAACGCCGATTCCTGTTATCTCAAAAATCTCGGGCCTGTTCCGGAGAAATCTCAACTCTCCAGGTCCAGCTGCGAGCATTTGCGCGCAGACAGGCGGCTTGCTGCAATCGCCACGGCGAAAAACGAAATGTGAGGTATGAGAATAGCATAACTAAATATCCAGCGACATCACGATGACCGCAAGATAAGACATATCCCATGTGCGGCGCATCTTATGGGCAAATACGTAAGCGTCAACGGTGGCGATGAGGACGCAATAACTGTTTAATACTACTATATTTATATGATGGCGTGCTTCGGTTGCATCAATTTGCACTCCAAACGGGTGCGACAACATCGCACGCTCAGGCGCGAAGGTTGCTAATATTAAGTGGCGGGATCATCGTATGGAGGGCCATGACATGAGACGCAACGTCACAACGATCGTGCTTGCCGCACTGATGGCATTGCTGTCAGCAGCCGGTTGCAAACGCGCCGAGAATAGCAGTACACAGGGCAGCGATACTGGCATGAGCGCCCCGGCCGTCGCGGCGAGCGGCGCAGCAACAGCCGGCGCCTCAGGTGCGAGTCAGTGAATGAAGTAGCACCGCACATTCTTACCCGTTAAGCCCGGCCCGAATTATCGTCGGCACCGGAGAAGGCCCGCGAGTCAGTTTCGCCCTCGCGGGCCGCCGCGCTCCTGCGTGAAATGCCCGGACTGCACAGCGATAGCCGTCAAAAAGCATGGCGCCGTGAGGAACCAGGGTCGTGAGATCCCCGCAGCGCAATTCGACCATTCCGCCCGCCACGTTGATCTCGTCGCATGCGATGGTGCTCCGGCCCTTCACGGTCACGTGTTCATGGAACCGTTCCGGAACGGTGTCGCGCCATTGCGCCCGACAGGATTACCAGCCACTTCATGACGACCTCCGCTTCGCTACGACTTTCAGGGAAGAAACGCCACACCTCGGAGGTGCCTGACACGCAACCGACCTATGATGGAATCATCGAGGTGCGACATTTGCGCCTCCTGACCCGAAGGAGCGAGAACCATGGCCAAGAAGAAGACCGAGTCAGTTTATCGTGTCACGGAAATCATCGGCACGAGTCCAGTTTCCTGGGAAGATGCGGCGAAAAATGCAGTGGAAACAGCCGCCAAGGCGCTGCGTGATCTGCGTGTCGCCGAAGTCTGCAAGCTCGACATGAAGGTCGATGGCGGCAAGGTCGTTGAATACCGCGCGCGAGTTTCCCTGTCGTTCAAGTACGAAGCCTGAGCAGTGGACTTGCCGTGGCACTGCAACGGAAGGCCGGCCTGAGCGAGGCTTTCGTTCACCATGGGCGCGGCCTCCGGCTACGACCATCGATCGCCTGCTCCGGAGCATATGCAAGGCTGCCGATGGCATAAGGTGGCGCGGCTAGCCGAAGCGCCCCGGCACCATGTCCTGCATGGCAGCGGCTCGCCGTGCGGACGGCTCCAATTCGAAATGATCTTGCACGAGCCCAAAACCTTGGGGTAATGAACGCGCCGGGCCTTTTCACTACCGCCAGAACGATTCCTATAGTGCTTCAGCGGGCCATCGTCACGATAGGCTCGATCGCGGCCATCGTCCTGGTAAAACGGGGCCATCGACAAAAAAACCGTTAGTTACAAACATCAGAGGACTCGCGTCGACATGAGCGTCGTGATAGATCTCGCCAAACGCCCCGAACTCCGGCCTCCGGACCGTAGGTCAAGTCCGACATCCCTGTGCCATGGCACAGGGATGTGAATGCGGCACCGACTGGAGCGCTCACTGTTCGAGCACATACTTGCCGGGCGCCTCATCCAGTGTCGTACCCGCGCCGATTGACGGCGGTGCGATCTGTTGACTGGAGCGCGCGGCAAGCCATCGTTGCCAGCACGGCCACCATGAGCCGGCTTGCGCTGGTATCGCTGCCAGCCACATGTCCGGGTCAACATACGGATCGCTACCGCGCCGGATGCCGAAGCGGTAACGGCGTCCGGTATGGCCAGGTTCCGAAATGATACCCGCGTTGTGGCCCCCCGAGGTGAGCACGAAACCCATCTCCGTATTGGTCAGCGCGTGGAGTTTGTACACCGAACGCCACGGCGATACGTGGTCGCGTTCGGTACCGACGACAAAAATCGGCAGTTGCAGGTCACCGAGCCGCACCGGTCTTCCGTGCACGCAGTAACGGCCCTCGGCCAGATCGTTGTCGAGGTACAGGTGTCTGAGCGTCTCGATGTGCAACCGGTATGGCAACCGCGTGCCATCGGCATTCCACGCCATCAGCTCGGTGGGTTGTGTACGCTTGCCAAGCAGGTATTCGCGCACCAGCCGCGACCATATCAGATCGCGCGAACGCAGCAGCTGAAAGGCAGCGGCCATTTGCTTGCCGTCCAGATAACCCTGCTTCCACATCAATGCGTCCAGATAGGCGAACTGGCTCGCGTCGATGAACAGACCAAGTTCGCCGGGCTCGCCGAAGTCGGTCTGGGCGGCGAACAGCGTCATGGTTTTCAGGGCAGGAGACCCGGACCGGGCTTCGCGCGCATCTTCGGTGGCGCCGACCGTCAGTAGCGTGCCGCCGAGGCAGTAGCCTGCTGCATGCACCGGTGTCCCGCCGGCAATGCGACGCACCTGCGTCAGTGCCTCGAGCAGGCCCCGTTCGAGATAGTCGTTCAGGCCGACATCCCGCGCTTCGTTGCGGGGGTTCCGCCAGGAAATCATGAACACCGTGTGCCCGTGTTCGACAAGATAGCGAACAAGCGAGTTGTGCGGCGAAAGATCGAGAATGTAGTACTTCAATATCCACGACGGGATGATCAATACTGGCTCACGCCAGACCGATGAGGTCTGCGGCTGATACTGGATCAGCTCGATGATCCCGTTGCGGTGGACGACTTTGCCCGGCGTGATTGCGACGTCCCGCCCGACACCACTGCCGGGAGTATGTCCGTGCCTTGAGGACGGTCCGGACTTCACCAGCAGATCGTCCAGGTCTTCCAGCCAGTTGCGCGCGCCATCAAGGAAATTGCGCCCGCCAGTTTCTGCGGCTGCCCGCAGCACCACGGGATTGAGCCACCAGCAGTTCGCCGGTGACAGCATGTCAATGCCTTGACGCGCGGCGAAACTCACCACCTGCTCGTGGTGAGGAGACACCCCGCGCACTCCGGTGGTGGCTTCCAGCCAGAACGATTCGAATTGAGCAAACGTGTCGCGCAGCACCCTGAACGGCCAATGGTCCCACTGCGCATCGTCGAAGCGCGGGTCGCCGCCATGCCCGTTGCCTATGGACGCGCCGGTCAGGAGGCTCTGCCAGCTCGTCAGCAGGCGATTCGCAAGCGCATGGTGCTTGCCGGGTGAGCACGCCAGATGCAGCGCCCAGTCGAACCATGCCAGCGACAGCGTGGCGGGCGAGCCGCCGCCCGCGGCCTGGGCAAGCGCCGCATACACGGACCGGTCGAGCTGCCTTAGCGTCTCAAAAAGGGTTTCCGACTGTCGCGTCTCACCGTCCGGGTGTGCCGGGGCCTCCGGCGGCCACGAGGCGTCAGAAGGTCCTGGTCTTATCGCGATGTCGGCCATCAGTCACTCCAGTGGTGCTACCGGTATGGATTGGACAATGATCCATGGCCGCGGTGCTTGTCACGGTCCTCAATGAAGTGACGGCGCAATTAATATGCCAGGCAAGTCCGCAGCGAGACAGACGAAAGCGAGATACAAGCCGCCGTTGAACCGGGCGTCCGGATTGCTGCTGAGCCCTTGCGGGCATGCTCGCTCAACCTATATTTGAAGTTGGCAAGCCGGGCTTTCGCGCGGACTCGTTGGCACGTCCAGTGACTGCCGCGTCCCGGCCACGAGCCACGAACCCATTGCATCGCGCCGGGCAAGCGCGGAACCATCACCCTGACCGCAACGAAACTAACGATGCTCCCAATGCCCTGACGTTCTTGCCGGGGTCCCTATGCTTTACCAGATCGTCGAATATCAGCGTGCGCTGCTGGCACCCTGGGCGGCCTGCGCGGCGGAAGTCACGAACGCACTGGTCGGCCACGACAGCCCGTTCGCTCATTTCCCGGGTGCACAATGCATGGCTGCCGCCAGCGGACTGCTATGGACGCTGGCGAAAGCGTACCCAAAGCCCGCCTTCGGCGTGAGCTCTGTTAATCTCGACGGCCGGGTCATCCCGGTGATCGAAGAGGTCGCGCTTGAAGGGCCGTTCTGTCGTCTTCGTCATTTCTTCCATGACACGGTGGAGAAGCGCGTCACAACAGGGCCGCATGAGAGGCCGGTCGTGCTGGTTTGTGCACCGCTCGCAGGTCATCACGCGGTCCTGCTGCATGAAGTCGTCGAATCGCTTTTGCCGGATCATGACGTGTACCTGACCGACTGGAACGATGCGCGCCGCGTGCCGCTGGCCGAAGGGCCGTTCCACCTTGATGACGATGTGCTGCAATTGCGGGCGTTTATCCGTCATATCGGCGCGCACGATTTGCACGTGCTTGCCGTATGCCAGGCAACCGTACCCGCGCTGGCGACCGTCTCGCTGCTGGCGAGCGCCGGTGAGCCGGCCCCTAAAAGCCTGATTCTGATGGGCGGCCCGATCGACGCGCGACGAAGCCCCACCGCGATCGACCGCCTGGCGACGTGCCACCCACTTGCATGGTTTCAGCACAACCTGATCCACCCGGTACCGGAGCAATACCCCGGCGCCGGGCGCAAGGTGTATCCGGGTTTTCTGCAGCATGCCGGTCTTGTCGCGGCGCACCCGGACCGCCTCGTAGGTCGCCACTGGGACTACTACGTCGATCTGCTTCGCGGCGACGTCGACAGTGCGCGGGCGCATCAGCGCGATTGCGATGTGTATAACGCCGTGCTCGACATACCGGCCGAGTTCTATCTGGATACCATACAGACCGTGTTCCAGGAATTCCGTCTCGCCCGTGGACGTTGGCGAGTTGCGGATCAGCTGGTGCGTCCGCAGGACATCCACGGGACGGCGCTGCTCACCATCGAGGGAGAAACAGACGACATCTCCGGTCGTGGCCAGACGCATGCCGCGCACGACCTGTGTCGGGGCGTGGCCGCGCGTTACAGGCGGCAACTGACGTTGCGAGCCTGCGGGCATTACGAACTTTTCTCGGGGCCGCACTGGCGGACCGAGGCTTATCCCGCCATCCACGATCTGATCCGGAACCACGCGGACGCCGCTCGATAGCGGGGCAGGTACATGCTACGTGGGGAGGGGACATCGCCGGGCGCTTTCGCGCGGCTGTCGCGGCGGCGGCCCGCTTTACAGCGGGGGGTACTGTCAAGAAACGGGGCTTTTCGCACGCCAAGGCGATTGCGGGGGTCTTTGTCTTCTTGGACGATGCCGGACAATGCACGCGAAGACGTTCGACGCGATCGGTCGCGCGATCGAAGGGCTGGCGGTGCTTGCTGAGCATGGGCTTCAGCAGTGCGAATGTGGCCGATGAGCGCGTTTTTCGTCGCTACCGGACTCTGGCGCGTGGGCTGGCGCTTTGCACTGTTCATGGCAGCGTCACTTTTGCTGATCTATGGGACGGGCTTCTGGGACCAGACGTCATCACGCTTGGCCTGACGCTGTCATCGACAATTATCAGCCCCGTGCGATCGCGGTGACCCATTTGCCCTTCGTCGCCCAGATGCCGATCGGGATGCCGAGCCACCCGCGTAACAACACCGCAAATCTTGTGTGCCGCGTCGAACACGAGCGCGTATTCCGCACCGCCATCGGGCTTCGACCTGATATTCGCGGCGCCAGGACCTCGAGACTAACGGCACGGCGCCCGTCTGCATCAGATCGCACCGTCAGGTAGCGGCCTTGTGTCGATGCCGTGAAAGAACGCCCGGCTCGGGCACCGTGGCCGTACTGACGCCGGGGCTTTCGCAGGAAGCGCTGCTATCGCAGACCTCGCGCATGGGCTCGGCGTCGCACAAAATTGTCGGCATTCGACCTGCACGCGTCGCCGCCGTCGGGAAACGATGGCCTACGTCTGAAATGATTCCACCGCGTAGTTGGGTCGATCATTCCGTTCATTATCTTCTCGACGATCATTGCATTGATGGTCGGCGCGGGTGGCCTGGGCAACGGCAGTCCATCAACACGCGAAGTGAAGGGCTGGCACTCGACCTCCGTGCGGGTATTCAAGTTGGACCAGGTGCGAGTTGAAGACACTGGTCAGGCGGTTACAACGCATTATGGGCACCGATACGTGCTGCCGGGGGGTTGCATCCCATTCGGAATTTTCTATTCCTGCGGCTAGGATGTGACTCAGCATCGGTGCTGGATTCAGGCCTTTTTCACGTAAGCGTTACACCATCCCTGTGCATAGACCAGCTTGCCACCGTAGGTTGGACAAGGGCCCGTCGCCGAGCCCGGTTTGCCTTGATACAGCTGACAATAGGCGCAGGTCTGCCCGGTTTGATACCGGGGGAACTTTGTCTTGTCCACTTTCGCAACATCCGTCTTGTAGCCAAGCGCCCGCGCGGTCGGATCGCTCTCGTCAAGCAAAGGGGCGTCCGCTCGCGATTCGGCGGAGAGAACCGTCGTCGATGCGACGGATGCGGCAAGGATCATGAAGCGCTGGCGAGAGAGTGGCATGGTACGACTCCCGTAGAAAATGGAGTCGGCGGATGCAAGGCGCGTTGCCCTTCTCCTGGTATGTTGACATGCATCCCGCCTGGACAACGGGGTTCCTGGTGTGTGCCGTGCCTTGAAATCAGCATATGTTGCAGTTTCATTGACATCAATCAGGATAACGCAGGTGTTTTAAAATTCTATCATTACGTGATACATACGTCTGAACGTGGTGTGTTCCTCAGCGCCGGTCGTGAACCCGGTGAACTGGTGGGTATCATCTCGCTCGCCGACCTCGGTACCCGCGGAAACAGGGACGCAGACGATGCGCATGGCAGATGTCGGCGCCGTCCGGACGGGCTCACTGAATGATTTCGCCAACCTTCGTCCCGGCGGTGCTGCGGCCGGCCAGTTCGACCGTGCGGGCATATTCGCGCGTCTGGCCATCGAGACTCGATCCATGTTTGCTCGTAGACCCGGCGGCGCGTAAACCGGTTGATCGGCTCGAAGACCATCATTCGATACAGTCTTGAAGCCCTCACCGAATGCGTCATAGATCTAGCCGGGCTCCGCTGGAATTCGGTGGTGAGTGCCTGTCGGTGCGAACGCCAAATCGGACACGGCAACGCTCGGAAATGGAAACGTTACGTTTCATCGTCCTATACTGCTACGGATCGTGTCGATGTGGTCGCGCTCCACAGCGGTCGCCTGGAAGTCGCCCGCCGGGAGGAGATGAGGAGGACGTCATGACCCAATCAGCCATCAAAATCGGCGTCATCGCCGAGCAGACCGGCCCGCTTTCGTTCATGGGCATCGCCGATGCCAACGTGGCAAGGATGGTGGTCGACGACATCAATACGAGCGGGGGCCTGCTCGGCCGGCAACTCGCGCCTGCGTTGAGGACGGCGAAACCACGGATAGCATGGCGATAGCGAAGGCCACCAAGCTGATCGAGCACGATGGAGTCGACGTGCTGCTCGGCGGCATCTACAGCTCCACGCGACAGGCGATCAAGGGCCCCGTCAAGAAGAGCGGCAAGCTATACATTTACCCCGAGCAGTACGAAGGTCAGGAGGCGGACCCGCTCATCTTCTGCACCGGCCCGGTACCGGCGCAGCAGCTCGAGCCGCTCATTCCCTAGCTGATGCATACGACAGGGGCGAAGACATTCTATCTGCCGTCGTCCGACTACATCTGGCCACACGTGATGAACAGGTGGGTTCGTGACCTGGTTACCGCGAACGGCGGCCAGATTGTCGGGGAGGAGTACTTTCCCCTCGATCACAGGGACTATCGCGAGACGGTGCGAAAGATCGCGGCCAGCAGTGCCGACGTTGTTTTCAATACGATCGTCCCGCCTGGTCTCACGCCGTTCTTTGAGGAACTCTACAATTCCGGCTTCCAGAAGCGTGGCGGTAAGCTCGCCTGCACCTACTTCGACGAGAACTTCCTCAATCTGGTACCGGCTGAGCAGGTCGAAGGTCTCTACGGCTGCCTCGACTATTACCAGGAGGTCGACGATCCGTTCAGCCGCGATCTGCTCGCCCGCTATAACAGGCTGTTCCCCGGCAGCGCGCAGTTCACCGCCGGCAGTGCCTGCACCGGTCTCTACCGCGGCATGAAGCTCTGGGAGGCTGCGGTGCGCGAGGCGGGCACCGTCGACCGGGACAAGGTGATAGCGGCGCTCGACCATGCGAAGATCGCGCAAGGCCCCGGCGGCCCGGCGGAAATGGTGCCTGGGCAGCATCACGTCCGCATGAACATGTATATCGCCCAAGCGACGGGCGGCCGGTTCAAGGTCATCAAAAAGCTGGGCGCCATCGATCCGAAAGAACAGGTCATGGGTGGTCTTTGAGCCATTGCGGCTCGGCAGGGCCGCTTCAGCTGCGACGCTCGCATCGTGCAGCACCTCTGCGCCGATTGGAGAACGGCCCGACGAGGCACTTACATCCGCGACGCGAAGTCACCTGACAGTTTCGAACTTGAGATTCGGCTGTTGTGAACGTCACGCGACCCCGTTTCATGTGCCGACAAAATGGGTCATTGCCCGTAACCGCTCTGCGCGACCGATATCTCAGTCGACTGGCTGCAGGGTGTTGCCGGTCGCGGATCATCTGCCGGTGCGGCAGACGATGCCCTGTCTCAGCATCGAACACGTGGACCGTACATCCCTCAGGATGCGGGGGGCTGGTAATTAACTGATACAAACACCAATGAGCGCCTCGGTTCGTTCGACCCTCACGGGAAGGCGATGAGATTCCTCCGCAATTTCAGCGCCGCGTCGGCGCGTCATCAGGACGTGCAGCGAGGACTGCATTCTTCAGAATGGACAAGCAGTTGCTGAACCCGGCTTTAATCTTGCCCACGAATACATAAGCCTCCCCCTAGGCAAGCACGAATGCCCGCGGCCGATTCGACATCGGGCATCTACTGACAGGTTGCTCGCGCCGTGGCCACGCGGAAGATCAGGGAAGAGCGATGATCCGTCCGGCGGCGCTCGCGCGGCTTACCGTGACGTGGCGTCGGCGCCGATCATTGATTGACGGCAGATGGAAGCGCCGCAATGACATGCATACTGCGCCCGAACGTCATCGGTGATCTAGCCATCAATGACTAGGCCGTAGTCGATAAACAGCTCCTCGCCGGGCTGGATCGCAGTGAGCGCATGGATGAATACCCGATGGCCGTCTCGATGGCCTCGCATTGGGGTCGGCCACGTGATTCAGAAAGCGCGCTGTTGCCGCCCCGGCTGCCGTCACTGATCCGTCCGTCTGAAAGGCCGAAGACGAAAGGGTGTCCGGCGTCCGACCGTTGACGCGCGGCCGAGCGTCGCCAGCTGGTGATTTCGCGCTTGTATTCGATGAGGCGTTCACCGGGCTCGACTGGCAGCGCAAACAGCCCCGTGCCGTGCACGGGCGAACGCCGGGCCGAGATGCGTCGCAGTCGCGGCATGGCGTGATTTCCTTTAAGACAGACGCCACGCAAAGCGACGAAGCCGCAGTCCAACGAGCCTACGATGAACCTCCGGGACCCGCGTGGCCCACGTGCCGGATGGTCGCCCTGATGAGCTTGCCTAACTTCAAGTGGAGTCGAACCGCTCGAATACGCTCCTTGTACGAGTACACGATCTACCTCAAGGTGGTCCAAGCTCTTGTCCGCACCTCCCCCGATCCCCGAGCCTGAAAATGGTACGGAAGCTACGGACATGTGGTGGACGATCGTCCCATCACCAAAGCTGGCGGGTATCAGCGAATATAATCTCGCAGTCCAACTCGAACGACACAAGTTATGAACACAATCGAGCAGAGATGCGCAGCTTCGGATGTTCATTGCAGTAGCAAAGGCTAGATCTCTCCGAGAGGCGGCAGAAATTCTCGGAGTAACCCAGCCGGCATTGAGTCAGCCAGTAAGCGGTGAGGAGTGGCGACATTTTTGATTCGAAGTACGCTTCGGCAATCACTTCCTCTTGCCCTAAAATCCTGACATGTTGCCGTCCGTTGAGGAACTTCTCGCGCTTGACGGTCTTACACTACGTGAACACACAGAGCAGGCGGGCGATACCTTCGACGTAGACGAGCACCGGGTGCAGTTGCGGAAGTCGTTGGAAGTGAATGAAGTGTGCTCTGTGCGACGGGACGGCAAACTCGTTGCTTACGCGATGCTTCGGCCGGAATCGGGAAAGTGCTGGTTCGTTGGCGCATTTGCTATACATCCCTTGTGCCGAACCTATGCCGTTACAACCGAACTGCTCGCAAAGGTGGCCACGCTGGCGATCGACCGAGGGATTGTCGAGCTGAGAAGTCATGTCTACAAGACGAACCGATTATCTATCGCCTTCCATCGCAAACTTGGCTTTCGAGTGACCGTGAGAATGACAAGGGGTTCGAATTCTTTACGGCGGTACATGAATTGGCCAAGCGGCCAGCGGTTCGCCGCATTGCGGCCAACGGCTGCGCCCGCTCAACGTAACTCGCGAACAACGAGCTTTACCTTGATCGACGGGGGGGTACGCACGGCTGCACCCACGTATCAGCTTTCGTAAGAAACATCCGCCGCCTAGCGATGGATTAGGCCACATGCATAAGCCGGAGAACGGCCAGTTACGGTCGTTCGCCTTAGCCCTCATGTGGTCATTCTGGCGGCTGCTCTAAACCGGTCAACGGACCGTGCTGCCGCCAGCGTGCTTCCTCAGAAAAACGGGTTGTTTGAGCATGTCAACTTCGTGTGCCAGCCGCCCGGTAGTGGTTACCGCTCGTGCAGGAGATTATCCGTGCAGTCGTGTTAATTGTAGCGAGAACTCGAGTGCCTCATTCGTTGCTGCCAGCCCTCGCTATTTCATTGCTTGCTCAAACGTTCCCAGGAGCGACGTAAGTGGTTTTCACGGTCGTATAAAACTCGCGCGCATAGGTCCCCTGTTCCCGCGGACCATAGCTCGAACCTTTGCGACCACCGAATGGAACGTGATAATCGACCCCGGCCGTCGCGGTGTTGACCATGACCATGCCGGCCTGCACGTGGCGCTTGAAGTGGCTCGCATGTGCCAGCGACGCGGTGCAGATGCCGGCAGAAAGGCCGAATGGCGAGTCGTTGGCTACGGCAAGCGCTTCGTTATAATCTGCGACTCGGATGACGGAAGCGACAGGACCGAACACTTCCTCCCTGTTGATCGTCATCGCCGGGGTCGTATTGGTCACCAGAGCCGGTGCCAGAAAAAATCCTTCGGTTGCCGAGGTAACACGTTC
>Ga0137385_10004300_pt1 | contig 12425 bp, 8 predicted proteins | sample SagtaG_FD_104921 | JGI IMG/M metagenome (GOLD analysis project Ga0137385, IMG submission 104921) | Vadose zone soil microbial communities from Sagehorn Ranch, Mendocino, California, USA - Sage2_R_80_16 metaG | ecosystem: Environmental > Terrestrial > Soil > Vadose zone | place: USA: California...
CGGACTGATGTGGAGAAGTCGGTCGAGAAGGCTCGCAAGGCATTCGAGAAATGGCGTGAGATAGCTCCGTCGAAACGGGCCGAGTTTCTGGAGAGAGCCGCGAAGATGCTCCGTTCTCAGAAGGATAAGCTTGGTCGTATTATCACGCTCGAGATGGGAAAAACGATCAAGGAGTCGGTGCCTGAGGTTACAAAATGCGCTTGGGGATTGGAGTATTTCGCAGAGAATGGCCCCCGCTTCCTTAACCCTGAAACATTGAAGACTGATGCGACCGATAGCTATGTGGCGTTCGAGCCTCTCGGAGTTATCGCGTCTATCATGCCCTGGAACTTTCCATTATGGCAGTGTATCCGTTTCGCGGCCCCAGCTCTGATGGCGGGAAACGCTGCAGTCTTCAAGCCGTCAAGCGTTACCCCTCAATCCGGGCTTGCCCTCCAGGAGGTCTTCGACTCGACAGGCATCCCGCCCGGAACGTTCAACGTGGTGCTTGGAAGCTCTGAGGTAGCGTCCTACATGATCGAGGCCAACACGGCGGCGGTCTCGTTCACCGGTAGCGTTCCCGCCGGGCGTGACGTAGCCGAACAGGCCAGCAGACAGCTGAAAAAGTCCGTCCTTGAGCTAGGCGGAAGCGACCCGTTCATAGTCCTAGATGATGCGGATCTAGAGGCTGCATCGACCGGCGCGGTGGCTGGAAGATTCATCAACAACGGACAGAGTTGCATATGCGCTAAACGGTTCTTCGTCGCGAAGCCTGTCGCCGACGGGTTTCTGGACCGTTTCATAGCCAAGACCAGATCGCTCAAGGTTGGAGATCCGATGAGTCCCGAGACGGACATCGGACCCGTCGTGAGGGAGGATGCTCTGAAAACACTTGACAGACAGGTCAAGAGTTCTGTGAAGATGGGTGCTAAGGTCGAGCTGGGTGGGGATAGGCTGAAGCGGAGAGGATTCTACTACGCCCCGACAATCCTGACCGGAGTCGAACCAGACATGCCGGTCATGAAGGAGGAAACATTCGGCCCCGCTGCCCCAGTAATGGCGGTTAAGGATGATGATGACGCGGTCAGGCATGCCAATAGGAGCGATTTCGGCCTTGGCTGCAGCGTGTGGGGGAGAGATGTTCGTCGCGCGGAGAAGGTTGCTCGCCAGATAACGACGGGAATGGTTACTGTGAACAACATCGTTGTTTCGGACCCTCGGATGCCGTTTGGCGGGGTCAAGAAGAGTGGTATCGGGCGTGAGCTCTCCCGGTACGGTATGCTAGAGTTCACGAACATCAAATCCATCCGGTTGTTCGAGAAATCTCCGCTCGCGTACGTCCACGTCGAATAGAACAGTACCCGGGGTGTGGCATCGCTGGCTGGAAGAACTGGCCTAGTTTGGGATGATGGCTTCGTCAACTACAACCTCGGACCCTACCATCCCCTGCGACCAATTAGAGTGAAGCTCACCTACGATCTGATCAAGGCAAAGGAGATTCTCAAGAACGAAGCAGTAGAGGTGGTAGAGGCGCGAACCGCTTCGAGAGATGAGATTCTTCTCTTCCACGAGGACAGCTACGTCAAGCTCGTCCAACAGTACAGCAAGAACGGATCGGGGCTACTCGATGCCGGCGACACTCCAGCATTCAAAGGCTGCTACGAAGCGACCAGCCTAGTTGTAGGCGCCTCTCTCGTCGGCGCGGACAGTGTCATGAGTGGCAGACTCACGCACGCGTTCAATCCTTCCGGGGGGCTCCACCACGCCCATCCCGAGCGAGCTTCAGGCTTCTGCATATTCAATGACCCAGCTGTGGTTATCGCTTATCTGAAATCAAAATACAAGATCAAGCGACTGGTCTACCTAGACATCGACGCCCACCACGGAGACGGCGTCATGTATGGATACTACGACGATCCAGCAATACTAGACATCGACTTCCATGAATCTGGAGACTATCTCTTCCCCGGGACAGGATATCCATACGAGACTGGGAAGGGAGACGCTGAAGGATTGAAACTTAACATACCTCTTCCGCCAGCTACAGGCGACAAGGCCTACATCGAAGCCTTTCGACAGATAGTTCCAGACAGCATTAAAGAATTCCGACCCGAAATTATCCTAGTACAATGCGGAGCTGACGGACACCTCGATGATAGACTGGCGCACCTCCGTCTAACAACAAATACCTACTCAGAGATTGTCGGAGAGATGCACCGACTCGCACACGAGCTATGCGACGGGAGACTCCTCCTGTTTGGTGGTGGAGGATACACTCTAGCGAACGTACCACGGGTCTGGACCGTAGCTTTCGCGGCTTTGGCCGGACTGAGACTGGATGATGAGATCCCATCTGACTGGGCCAAGAAATTCCGAGCCTCAGCAGAAGAAGACCCGCCCCGAAAGCTACACGACACGACCACCAACGACGTGGAGAACGTTCTGAGACAAGTCGAGAGAGTTGTTTCTGAGCTCCGTCAGAACATCGCTGGATAGTTCCGCACCAGTAACGAGAGCCTTGACTGGCTCTTTACTGCCTCTCAGAGCGAACAATATGGGCCGATTGGCTGGTTCTGTTGATGGAAGCTTTATCTTGCGTCCCTTCCTCGATTCGCTTGACTAGGGCTCATGACAAAAGGGACCACATCATTCGGAAAAGCTGGGGGAAAGGGTACCCACATCCGATGCCGGAGGTGTGGCCGGCACTCCTACCATGTTAGAAAGAAGCGGTGCGCCGCCTGCGGGTTCGGAGCAACGACCAAGCTCCGCAGATACTCCTGGCAGAACAAGAAGATCAACCGAGTCCGCATTGTCTGAGTTGTCCACGAAGACCATACGGCCGAGGAACGTTTCGCGCCTCTGAGACTAGAACGAAATGGACATTGTCAGATGCTACCGATGCGGCCGCGAAATGAGGCGCATCCCGCGTCTGGGAATATTCTTCTGCGACACTGACGGCTACATCTTGAGCTTCACGGATGCCGTGAGAAATGGGCTCGTCGAGTCCGAGACGGATGCGACCATTCAATCACACTAGTTAGGAAATGGGCTGGGCAGGATTCGAACCTGCGACCTTCGCCGTGTCAGGGCGACGTCCTAACCAGGCTTCGCCGATGCCATGAAGCATCTTAGACGACCAGCCCCAGACACTCCCGCAAATTCCATTCCGTATCAAGCTTTCCCGAGAACCCTACACTCTTTTGTGCATATCGGATGTAACAACTAACCTTTTACCATCTCAGAGACTCGAGTCGCCTTCATGAAAATGAAAAGCGCACCTATAACCTTACTAGCCATCAGCGTACTAGCGGCAATAATGGTTACGCCGATTCACGCCACCTATTCGATAGTTGCATATGGCCGAACTGACAAGGCGAGCTACGTCCCAGGGGATAGCGGAATCCTATACATCACCCTCAAAAACACAGGTAGCCAGTCTTTTAGTGTCAAGAATGTAACTGTTGATTATCCCTGGATGGCGTTCGTCACTGATCACTGGGATGGGAATTTTACCACCCTTAACATCAACCAACCAGTGGGTACACCGGGGGGAACTTGGAATACGCAATATTCCTTTACCGTACCAACTGACAGCCGAGTATACCAGAATGGAGAACAAGCGTCTATAACCATAGGAACTGACATTCCTAATCGCCCCCAGGGACTGTATCAGACAAGCACCTCAATCGTGATCGCCGGTGCAACTTACCAACCACTGAGCTTTACAACATCCATTCTGCCAATCGTCTCGATCATCCTGATCGCCGCTGCAGTCGTCATGCTAGCCCTCGTCTACATGGGTCTTCGCAAACAAGCGAAGAAGTAGATTCTCCCTACCATTAGAGGGTAGGGTCCCCTCTTTTCGTAAAGCTATTTGTACAATTGTCCTTCGAGCTCCCTGTCCGGGCCCGTAGCTCAGCACGGACAGTAGCGTCGGCCCTCTATCGGAAATGAGGAGAGCCGAAGGTCGAGGGTTCAAATCCCTCCGGGCCCGCATCGACAGTCCAGACTAGTTACTGCTTGTCGATGATTATCATCCGCTGGATCATTTTCAGAAATGGCCGCAACCCTGTCGGTAGTACATCGTGGAGCATTGCAAAGTCACCATGATGAAAGACTCTCAGCTGCCTGCTGAAGAATCCGGACAGAAGGATGAACATTACGAACAGGATCGCGAGCTGAAAACTCGGCCTCAGCCAGAGGGGATGATAGATGTTGAGAAAGAACTGATCTATGGCCAGCAGAGGAAGAGACACGCCTGCAGCGAGCGGAATTGCCTTCTTCATAGACGAATTAGTGTGAGCGGGGAGAGTATGCCTGAGAGAGAACCGTGCAATCACTACTATCAACGTGTATAGTATTGCTCTTCCAATAGCTCCTGCCAAGGTGCCTATCGGAAGCGCGCCCAGACCCACGACGACGAGGAAGGCGAGTGTCGACGCAAAGGTCACTCCCAAGTATTGCCTAGTGTGCCCGATAGCCTGCAAGGTCGTGACCAGAAGCGCACCTTGAGCTACCAGCACCGAGGAGAGGGATAGAATGGACATGGTCAGCGACTCGCTAACATATGACCGCCCATAGACTATGTCGAGTGCAGTCGGAGAAATCGCCGCGAGCGACGCTCCAATGGGCAGGGCTGAGAGGTTGATCAGCCTGAAAGCCAAGCCCAGCCGGTCAGAAACGCCCTGAATGTCATCGGCGGAATGAGCCGCAGACAAAGCCGGATAAATCGCCTGGTTGACCGGAATCCATAGAATGGAGAGAAAACTGACACTTGATACGACGAGATAGTAGGGTCCCAAAGCAACTGGGCCCAAGAGGGCGTACACGATGCCCATGTCGCCCCACTGCTGTCCAAGTGTGACTAGCGCAGACGCGAAGACTGGCAGACTAAAACTGAGAATAGGCCGGAGAGGGTAAGACCCACCATGGGGCAGCTTGCCGTGCCACATGTAAATGGACAGAAGTATAGTCACTCCACCTCCAATGGCCCAGCCTGCCATGATGCCGAACACTCTGAGTCCGAGATATGCTATAACGAGGCCCAGTCCCCGGCTCAGCGGAACATAGAGCAGATTCTGGTAGAGGGTCTGCGCGTAACGGCCGACACCTATGAAGAAAGCCGCGTATAACAGCATGAGATCGGCGAAGAGTGCTGAGACGAAAGTGACGAGCAGGAGATTCGTGGCATCAGTTGCGCCTTGCAGAAAACCGCCGAGAAGAGGTGAAAGGAAGAAAGCAATCACCATAGCCGGTACAGCGACGGCAAGAGAAAGTCTCAGAGTCGCCCTAGCGACTCCACTCGCCGCATGCAGGTCCCTCGCTGCAATGCTCCTCGAAATGAACCTAGTGGCCGCGGACGGAAGCGACCCAGATACCAAGCCTACAAAGAGAGCCTGAATGAGCGCGAGGACAGCAAACTGGCCGACCTCTACCTTGTTCAGGATGCGCGCAAGAAGAGCGTAGAAGACCAGGTATGTGGCGTAGAGGATCAGTTGCTGGCTTGTGAGAAAGGCAGTGCCCCTCGGAACGTTGTACAGGTCCGCGTTCTTCGTCAAGTAAGGCCGTCTTGGCTACGGAACGTGAGCTTCTTCTAGCTTATGCTTGGTTCGACATCTCGGACCAATGCGTCGCATTGGATCATGAACCATTCAAAGCATGTTTCGAGACAGTGTGAAAAAGACGCGCCTCACCGGGAACTGATGCGGGAAGCCATGTGCTCCCAACCGCGTAGTTCTATCCGTCGCGCTCGTCCCTTGGACAGGACTCTCACTTCCCCTCGACCTGATTCAATTGTCCCGATTCTTATCAGCGAGGGAATCCGCTTCTTTAGCGCAGAAAACGAGCCTCGGCGAATAGCCAGCACCAGTTCATACTCTTCACCTCCATACATGGCGAGATCTTCAGCATCTAGACCTTGTTTCTGGGCGTAGACTCGAGCCTCCGGCGCCACAGGAATATTCTCTAAGAGTATGTCGACTCTGCTCAAGCGAGCAATCTCGTGGAGGCTCCATGCCAGCCCATCGCTCGAATCGATCGCGCTGTGAACAGTTCCGCTGCGGGCAAGCTTGAGGCCTGTTTTAAGCCTCGCCATAGGGTGGGTCACCGATTCTACCAGCTTCGAGAATCTCATTGCAGTCGCCTTGTTCTTTGCGAGGAGGATTCTCAATCCAGCTGCCGTCTTGCCGAAGGTCCCGGTCACGGCAATTACGTCGCCGGGTCTCGCTCCGCTTCTCCTGAGTATTCTCTTTGGCTCAGCGATCCCGAAGCCAATACAGTCGATTACAAGATCATCTGACTCTCCAGTATCGCCCCCCAAGATCCTGCAATCATACTCTCGTGCAGCTTTGTCTAGACCCTTTGCTATCTCGTTCACCATCCGGGGCCGGACCGGAGGCGCAAGCCCGAGAGAGATCAGCAGCCCTAGCGGTTGAACTCCTTTGGCGGCGAAGTCACTAACTGTCGCGACGACCGCCTTTCTAGCAGCCTGAGCGATACTCATGCCTGGGGGAACATCAGTGTGTCCAAACAGCATGTCCGTCTTCAAGACGACCCATCTGTTCCGTGAGAACGGGAAGACAGCTACATCGTCGTCGAAACCAAGCGGAGGTGACGGTTGCAATGCTGAGAACCTCCTTGTCAAGATTCCTATGATCTGTCGCTCTCCGAGTCCGGTGCTAGTCATTATGCGCCGTTCAACCGTGACGAGTAGGAGCTTTAAGTCAGATTGTCCAGTTAATTTAGATACTTTTGGAAGCTAGGAAGGAAATCAATCCGCCTTCAAATCGTTCCGAGATCGTTCTCTATTCGGCTTTCAACACGTCGAGAGCTTTGTTCCAGTCTCGCAACCACAATGCTATGTCTCTACTATCTGTGGGTTTTTCCGAACACTTCCCCGATGAGATTTGAGCATCCTGAAAGACTCATCCTCGGAGATTTCGTTTGTTTCCATCTTTGATACCTGAAGGGCCAGAACTATTTCTATCACAAAGAGCTTTCTAAAACTGCTTACTAGAGTCGAACGCAAAACTGCTAAGTATCACTTGGTTGCCGGTTCCGGAACGCCCTTAGTTGTCAGAGCTTACAATCAAAGATGCGATAGAGCGAGCTATTGGGCAAGCAGGCGGACGGGCAGACCTCAAGCAGATTTATGCAACCGTCAAGAAGCTCAGGAGGCTACAGGGAAAGACTCCGGATGAATCAATCCGAAGCGATCTCTACCGAGGCAGGGATGCTGGAAGATTTGTCGAGAACGCTGATGGGACTTACTCCCTGCCCGGCGGAAAGAGTTCTGCACTCGCGGACAAGTCAGGTTTGGAGAGCTACATCTACGAAGGGGTCAAGTCAGACCTTGACAAAAAGTTCCTTGACCGGTTCGGAAGAGCGGTGCACTTGGAAATTACTGCAAGAGGCCAATTTTCGGACATTCTGAAGGCACAGGTACCCGACAACAGAGAAATCGTGTTTGCGTTCTTAGAGAGCAGGAAAGCTTTCCCTGACATCACCGGATTTCTTATTGGTGGACTTAGTGGTACGCGGTTCATAACTGTAGAAATCAAACGGACCCGAATAGAACTTGATGATGTTTACCAAGCCAAGAAGTACGCGGACTTGTTCGGGGCTGAATTTGGGTTCCTGATCTCAGATGTTCGACTCCCTGACGAACTCAAGAGACTTCATCGAGTCGCCAAGATTTTCCAACCCGTCTATCATGGCTACTACAATTCTCAGGAGAATTCCATCGAGAAAGATAGCTGGTTTCCAGAAAATCCTTTCAGATTCTAACCCGAGCCAATTCTCTAAATCTTGTCAGTAAACTAAGCTCTTAAGTCAAAGTATTGGCTCCGCACCGATTTGGTGCCTCGGTGGCTCAGCCTGGTAGATGCGTCTCGCAACAGAGAGCATCCGCCTCGTAAGCGGAAGGGCAGAAACAATGCCCCGCAGGGTCGCGGGTTCAAACCCCGCCCGAGGCTCCAAATCCAAAGGTCCCTTGACCACGCCGGGCGAGTCAGCTGAAACACGGACTCTTTGGGGGGTGATCCCAGCCGAATCTATTCCAGCCAAACCTATTCAGATGTTTCCAAGATCGTGGTCGTCAGATCGGGGCTGTCACCGTGCAGTTGACTTCAGGGTTGAACTCGACTATTATCCATGGCTGAGACTCATTCTTCTCAGCCTTCGCGTGGGATCAATGGATGAGCAGCGCATCGGATTTCAAGGAAGCGACCTTCATTGTCGGGAGACTGGTTCGGATCTCGAAACGAAGGGCAGAGATAGAATCCGAGGATGAAGATGGAGAGTTTTCTCTAATGAAGGTCAGATTGGCCGACGACGTGAACATCGACATTGGTGCGATAGGTGAAGATGTCAAGGCAGTCATAGTGGACGGTAAGATCGCCCGGATAACCCCGATAACCGGAAACCCCGCCGCCCAAACCTATGAAAAGTCAGATACCTAGTAGCCTTCCTGCTGACGCTTTTCTTCCAAAAAGGCCCTGTCTATTTTCTCTTTTATCCACATTGAGAAGAAATATTTGGCCGGCGGCTCTCAGTTTTCTAGGTGATGTACTCGTCGCTGAACATTAGCTGGATGTTCGTTTGCGAGTTGTCTGCTTGGACCCAGTAGAGCCCGAGCACCGAGGTCGAGTCATTGATGTTCCCAGCATTGTAGTCGCTTCCTATGAAGACGAGGAAGTTCCCTTCTTGAACGTTGAAGACGAGGCTCTGATACCAGTTTCCCGGCTTTCCAGAATATTGATGAATCTGGTTCGAGGCATAGTCGTAGAAGAGGAGGTACAATTCTTCTCGGAGAGGGTCATAGCTCGCGGTCCAGACCGGATTGGTGTTATTGCCGATTGTTGTAATGGTCTGTGGAGGACTCCATGATCCTGTTCGGGCGGCGAACTGTACCCTCCCTGTGCCATTCTCTTGCCAGACCGCGTAGATTGTGCCGTTTCCGCCACCGAAGCCGAACGCATTCTCAAGCACGTATGTGTCGACTGGGTTGACGACCTCTTCTGACCCCCAGCCAGGAGACCCGTAGAGTCTTCCCCGCATCCCGCCCATGAAGGGCCAGTAGAGCACGTACATCTGTCCAGCTGGTAGCGCAACCAGTGAGAAGCGCCAATCATCGCTAGCTCCTCCGAGAAGCGTGTCCTCAACCCACATGGAATAGTTAAGACCGTCTGAATGGATCACATACGGAAGCCCGATGCCGCCGTCATAGTCGCAACAGGACGCGAGATAGGCGATAAAGACCTCTCCCATCGTGCTAAGCCTCATCGACATAGCGGACCACTCCAGGCCTGTTGTCGGGGGCTTCACGGTTGTCTCAGGCTCCCATGTGATTGTCCCATTCGAGTCGAGCGCGCCAACCCTGAACCTCATTGCTTCCTCAGGGGTCTCGTATGTCCCGTCATAGCGAGCATAGAACACGTGGGTTCCGTTGGTTATGACAGAGGGGGTGTTCGCGCTCACAACGCCTAGATTATACGTGGTCCAGGACGCGCCATTTGTGCTGGTGGCGTAGTAGAGACAGTCAGACGATACGCCTCCGCAACTGGTCCAGTTGAGGTAGAAGATCCAGTGCCTTCCCAGGGCGTAGAAACCGCTCCCGCTCCATGGATAGAAGAAAGGCTGTACTATGTGGTTGGTGGATGTAACATGATCGCCGGACTCGAAGTTTTCATAACTGATCAGAGTCCCCCATTCATCCAAACCAATCGAGCCATAGACTCCCGCTCCCACGGTACTTGTCCACGGCGCCGCCGGCCAGAGGAGTCTACCGAATCTCGGATTACTGCTGTCTTCGTAGTTGACGATTTCCTGGATATAGTGTAGACTAATAGCGGTGTAACCAGCCGCTCCCTTCACAATCGCAAGGCTGGAACGGACACAAGTTGTGCCGTTTACTGTCCCACACGATGTGCCTCCCTCGGTGTTGAGGATCGGCCAGCCGAATCCAGTGTTCACTGTTTCATTGACCATTGTCAGATAATCCTCGCGAGCGAAGATCTCGGCGGTAGTGTCGTTCCAGTACGTGCTACGTGTACTGCCGTCAGGGGCTAATGTTGCAAGCCCATAGTTCATGTATGTATGGAAGCTCTCGAAGACATGGTACTCCGTATCGTTGACCGTGGGATAGTCGAGATAATATTCGCCACGGTCCTTGTGGCACGTAAAGCTACACATGTTCTGGGCCACAACCCAGTGAGTGTCGCCCATTTCGCGGTCTCTGTTCAGCCAGGACTGATACTGCATCGACATGTAAGCCGTCTCGTTGTCATCGCACTGCGCCCGATTATGTACACACCAAGTAGTATTGCTGAGGGGGAATGACAGGGAAGACGGCTCGTTTAGAGGCTCCCATACTAACTGGTCGTAGCTGTTCATGAAGGCTCCAACAACACCAGTAGGACCGCTTAGAGTGCTGTTCGGGCCGAACCAGAAGTTCATCCAGCAATCGACGAGCGTCGAGTTCACAAAGTCCGCGTATCCGTGGTAGTCAACAGCTATCCACAAGTTGAAGTATTGAGCGATCGAGATTGCTCGCGCAAGTTGGATCGCGCTATAGTTGCCCATGAAATCCTGTGGAACGGCATGGTTCAACCCATACAGGACAGAGCAGTACGGCGCGAAAGACGCCCTGATTGCGTTGTAACCGAGCTGGACCTGTCTCAGGGCTATCTGCTCGAAGTTGCTCTGCCTCTCACCGGAAAACACGAGTGAAGCAGGAGCGGTCAAATTCTGCCCACTATCCACCACTCGGGCACCACCCCAGCCGCCCAAGACCGGAGCAGACGACGTGACGGAGGCATGGACCCTAAGCGGCGGTGAAAATAGAATGGAGCTTGATATCGCAAGGGAAATCATAAAAAATGAAGTGAGAACGGTTTTGAAGAAGTTAGATCGCCTCTCTATAGTTACGATATCTCTCATTCGCCCTCCGGTGAGATTCTAGACAAGGCTGGTCAGAACGATGATGGTCTGGGAGGTTGTGACGCTCTGTCCGTTCGCGTCAGTGACCGTCAGCGTCACGGTGTATGATCCCGGCAACACGTATGAGTGGCTTACCGATTGTCCGTCACCTGTTGACCCGTCTCCGAAATTCCAGCTGTAGCTGTATGGTTGACTGCCTCCACTCGCGCTGGCATCGAACGTCACCGGCAGGAGTGGTAACGGGCTGGATGGGCTGTAGGTGAAGCTAGCCGAGAGCTTTGCATAGACTGTTATCGTCTGGGAGGATTTCGCGACTTGGCCTGCCGAATCGGTGACCGTCAAGGCCACGGTGTAGGTTCCGCTTGACTGGTACGTGTGTTTGGGAGAGCTTCCCGAGGCTGTTCCTCCGTCGCCGAAGCTCCAGGAATAGGTGTAGGGGGAGGTCCCTCCCGATGCTGATCCGGTGAATGAGACGGATTGTCCAGTGTCAGGCGAGGATGGGTTGAATGTGAAGCTTGCAGACAGTGGAGGCGGTGGGCTGGCGACGGTGACAGTCTTCTGAGAGGATACGGTCTGTTGAGGCGAGCCACTATCCTTGACGGTGAGTGTGACAGTGTATGATCCTGCTGACGAGTAGGTGTGGGTTACTGATGATCCGGTTCCGGTTGACCCGTCGCCGAAGCTCCAACTGAAACTGCAGGGACTCGTCCCACCGCTGGCGGAAGCGGTGAATGTCACCTGTTGTCCTGTTTGAGGTGAAGATGGGCTATAGGTGAAGCTGGCGGTCAGAGCCGGGGGCGGATTTGAGATTGTGATAGACCTTTGGGATGATGCGGTCTGCTGGGGCGAACCTCTGTCTCCGACTGTGAGGGTAACTGTGAAAGTTCCCGCTGATGAGTATGTGTGCGCCACGGCCGAGCCTGTTCCTGTTGATCCATCGCCGAAATCCCAAGAATATGTGTAGGGTGATGTCCCTCCAGACGTCGTGGCTGTGAATGTGACTTGCTGGCCTGCCTCTGGCGACGACGGACTATAGGTGAAGCTGGTTGTCAACGTTGGAGGCGGGCCGCTGACTGTAACGATCTGCTGCGAGGTCACCGTCTGTTGAGGCGAACCAGCGTCCGTGACAGTCAAGGTGACAGGGAAAGACTCAGCAGATGGGTAGGTGTGGGTCACAGTGAGACCCGTTCCTGTGGATCCATCTCCGAACGACCAGCTGAATGAATACGGAGTCGTCCCGCCAGCAGCGGAGGCGGTGAACGTCACCTGCTGTCCAACCTGAGGCGATGAAGGACTGTAAGTAAAGCTGGCAGACAATGGAGGAGGCGTACTAGATACAGTGACCGTCTTCTGTGAAGTCACCGTCTGCTGTGGTGAGCCGCTGTCTCTGACCGTCAACGTGACAGTGTACGAACCTGCGGACGAAAACGCATGAGTCACTGACGAACCTGTTCCGGTCGAACCGTCTCCAAATGACCAACTGAAAGTGTAGGGAGTCGTTCCACCAG
>Ga0137385_10004307_pt1 | contig 12414 bp, 8 predicted proteins | sample SagtaG_FD_104921 | JGI IMG/M metagenome (GOLD analysis project Ga0137385, IMG submission 104921) | Vadose zone soil microbial communities from Sagehorn Ranch, Mendocino, California, USA - Sage2_R_80_16 metaG | ecosystem: Environmental > Terrestrial > Soil > Vadose zone | place: USA: California...
ACTTACCTGGCGACCTATGAATGCACTTCACCAGCCATGGAAGCTGCGTTGTACATACTGCTTGGGAAGACTCAAGCACACGGACGTTTGCCCATAAGCCCGCCGGGAATTGACAATGTATCTTCCAGACCTCTAGAATACGTGTATGTGAGTGATGAACGTCGCCACACGGCATCTTTGTGATTTGTGATAATCTATGAGGTGCGAAGCGTTCAGTAAAATAGGATGTTTGTTTCGTTAGTTCTTAAGAAGGAGCAGAATGATGACAGAAGCGTATTGCGTCAAGTGTAAGAAGAAGACTCAGATGAATGACCCGCATGAGGTGACGATGAAGAACGGCAAGCGTGCCATGAAGGGGACTTGCTCGGTCTGCGGAACCACCATGCAAACCTTCCTGAAAGAGAGCAAGAAAGCCTAGAGAAAGGCTTCTTCTATTTTTCGGTCAAACAAGTGACCGGGAACAAGGACAAAAAGCAGATGGTGCCATTTGCACCATCTGCAGGTGAGAATATCATCGCTATTATCCCATGCCAGCAACCCCTGGCTAAAGCCGAGGGGCTTGTATCCAGGCTCTCCCTCAGCTGGTCTCCCTTGCGGAACACCAGCTGATGTGTGAAAACCGCCCCTGCCAGAACGTAATCCTCTTATGTGAGGATTACCAGATTTGAACCAGCAGGAGCTGCACCGGAACATGCTCAATATTCACTCTGCCCGGGGCCGGTTAAAAACCATATTCAAAATACTTGCAGGAAGCTGCCTGGCCCTGGCACTCTTCTTATTGCTCTCCCCAGGCCATGTATCGGCACACTCAGCGCACACCACAACCACGACTGCAGCTGGCCCAACATTGCTCGTGGATATCGGTTTCGACTCGACTTACAGGAGTGATCACTGGACACCTGTGCATATTGTATTAAGCAATCACACTGCTGATTTTAGAGGAACACTTTCACTGAACGCCTACACGGGACCGCCCCGCTCGACAATCATCTCCATCGTCTCACCATGGAGCTTCGAGGAACCAGTTGTACTTCCCAGAGGCGCATTGCAACAGACCACGGTCTATATGCCTATGTATCTGACCACCTTCAGTCCTCGAGGCATCGTCGCAACTTTGCGCGACAAGCATGGTAAGGTCATCGTCACCCAGGCTGCTCTGAATCCATATGAAGTAAGACCAGGGAATCTTTTTATCGGCATTCTTTCTGATCCCGGAGCAAGCTTTGATTCCTTGAGCCATGTTTCGCTTCCCAACCAGACCAACTCACTCACTTTCTCATCGCTGGATGCCAGTACCTTCCCCACGATAGCAACCGTACTCAAGAACTTTGACGTTATCATACTCGATGACTTTCCCAGCAGCACGCTCAGCCCCAATCAGCTCTCAGCCTTGCAGACCTGGGTCAACCAGGGTGGCGTACTCATCGAAGTTGGCGGCCCGGCATGGCAACGCACCCTGAGCACGCTTCCTCCTGAATTGCTACCCGTAATCGTGAATGGCACAACTACGCTTCCGGCGGGAACCCACCTTTTGCCTGTCGGCAGCTCCGCAATCCAAACCCCTGGGGGGAAACTACTCGCCGATACGCTATCGGGATCCCTGGTCGCCAGCACAGCAACCTTACGATTACAACAAAACTCGTTCTTCGACAGCGAAACCGTGCTGGCTTCTGGCACAACTCCGCTTATCGTTCAGGCACGCCAGGGTCAGGGAGTTATCTGCTACCTGGCATTCGATCCAGCACGTCCGCCTCTTGCCGATTGGCCTGGGACAAATGCACTCTGGGGAGCACTGCTTCTCCATGCTCTTGGAGACAAATTTCTTATTTCCAATGCAGCGCCTACTTATTACAGTGGGCCAGGAGAGATCCTCACCAGGGAAGGGGTGTTGAGCATGGTAGCACCAGAAATGTTGCTCGGACCCTGGATCATTGCCGCAGTATTGTTCAGCTACCTCATGATACTTGGCCCTATACGTCTCTTGATCGTAAGGCGACTAAAACGGCCTCAGTTGAGCTGGGTTATTATCGTGAGTAGTATTGTCATTTTTTCCCTCCTTTCTTACGGACTTGCCTTCTACCAGAAAGGAGCTTCACTCAAGGACAACAGCATCTCTATCATCCAGATCAACCAGGGAGGGTCATCAGCGCACATTACGACGTACTCAGGCATATTCGTCCCCAGCCATGGCGATTTTAATCTATACTTTCCCGGTGAGAGCCTGGCACAGCCAATTGCTAATGAATTTGTGCCGCATATTCGCACTGCAATACTCGCCGATGACTTGCCTGCCAGCATCGTTTCTGGACCGAATGGGACAAATCTGAAATTGATGAACATCGGCCCCTGGACATTTCACCTCGTCATCTCGGAGCAGGATCGTCACCTCCACGGTGGACTCGTCGCTCAACTGAGCTTACAGAACAATAGACTGGTGGGAACGATTACCAATACCCTCAGCACATCCCTCAGTGATGTCTATGTGCTGATCGCTCACAGTTTTGTTCGCATTGGCTCCTTAGCATCAGGAGAGACACAACACATCAATCTTTCACTGAACAGCTCATCGCACCAACCTGCGAAAACCCTGGCAGATCAAATTGCCGAAAGTAGTGGCTTACCAGCATCCTATTTTCCGTACTCACATAACGAGCAGCCTCAGAGCGATTTCCAGCGCCATATGGCCCTGCTAGCCGCACTGGAGGGAGCAGGCTACTCCCTCCCACCCTGCAATGGTTCATGTAATACCCATGCAATAATCAGCGCCGGAACCATCTTCGTCACAGGTGGGGGTGTACCAAATCCCAATGTAATCGATAAACCCGACCCACTATTGATACCAGGAGCACCCGCCACCTTGATCGGCTGGGCAGATCAGCCTCCTGCGGGAGTAGATGAGTTGACTATCAACGGCACTCAGCCAGGCGGGCAACATCAGAACTTCATACAAATGCCACTCACCATTGACGTTACCAGTTCCTTGACTATCCCACCAGACTTCATTACGGGGCGAGTAATAGATATCCAGAGTTACGACGCACAACTTCTCCTCCCCAGCATATACTCAATGTCAACTGGCAGCTTAACCTTTGAATTTACCTTGCCGAACACTCAAAATCTGCAGGTAAGTGGGTTGACTATCACAACACCCGATCTGCTTGCCAGCCCAACTCTATCGGTGTCGGGAAAGTCCACAACTATCAGTTACCTGCAGGCCCGTCTGTATAACTGGCACACTAACTCATGGGATACCATTTCGCTCAGCCAGGATAGCTTTACAACTGCGAATACAGGGGCATATATTGGCCCGAGCGGACGTGTACTGATGCAAATCAGCAATCAGAATGGCTCTCGCAGCAGGCTCTTCTTTAGTAAGCCATTTTTGATCTTGAGGGGCAGTGTAAATCTTTTTCGTTAAAGATCTGCTCTACAATGGGAAAGGAAACGGACATGTACGACGAACGCGAACGCTTTCTAATCCGTTACGCGCATAATTTCGCTTCATTCACAGTAGCACGAGCCTCTGGAGCCTGGATCGAGACTACTGATGGGCAGCGTATTCTCGATTTCACCTCAGGACAAATCTGCTCGACCATCGGACACAACCATCCCCGGCTTGTAGCTGCCGTACAGCGTTCGCTCGAGGAAGTTATCCATCTCAATTCCTGGATGCTCTCTGAACCGGTCCTTGCCCTCGCTCAACGACTCGTTGGACTCATGCCCCCTTCACTTAACAAGGTCATCCTGCTCAACACAGGTGGAGAGGCCAACGAGGTGGCCTTACGCCTGGCGAAAATGCACACTGGCCGCTTCGAAGTCGTTGGGTTGACACGGAGTTGGCACGGCCTACAGGCTGGAGTCGCCTCGCTCAACCTGGCTGCAGGCCATTCCGGGTACGGCCCACTTATGCCTGGTTCGCTCACTCTCCCTGCCCCGTATGCCTATCGATGCCCGATTCGTCACTGTAATGGAACCTGTGACTGCTCTTGCCTGGAAGCAGGCTTTGACTTGATTGACCAGCAATCAGTAGGCTCCCTCTGTGCAGTTATTGCTGAACCAGTGCTCTCGGCGGGAGGGATCATTGTGCCGCCACCTGACTATTTCCAGCGCTTGCAAAAACTCTGTCATGAGCGTGGAATGCTGCTCATCTTGGACGAAGCCCAGACAGGCTTTGGTAGGCTCGGCGCAATGTTTGGTTTCGAGTTGTACGGAGTCGAGCCTGATATTCTGTCTGTTTCCAAGACGCTTGGTGGCGGCATTCCTCTTGCGGCCACACTTACTTCTTTGGCGATTGAGGAGGATTGCTACACTAAAGGCTTCATGCACGTCACCTCACACGTCTCCGATCCCCTTCCAGCCGCAGCCGGACTTGCCATCATCGATGTCATTGAGGAAGAAGGGTTGGTTGAGCAGGCACAGCAGTGCGGAAATTATCTGCTGGTACGCTTGCGTGAACTTCAAGAGCGCTATGAGCAGATTGGCGAAGTGCGAGGCAAAGGGTTGCTTGTTGGTCTTGAACTGGTGCTGGATCGTACTACAAAAGAACCAGCCGATGAACTCGGGGTGGCTGTCGGCAATGAGTGCCTGCGGCGCGGCTTATCAATGAATATCGTTCGCTCTACAGGTGGGATGTTAAACTGCTTCCGCATGGCACCACCACTCTCGGTTACTGAGAGCGAGATCGATACTGCCGTAGAAATCATCGATGATGCGCTGAGGGCGGTACTCGCTTCTGGCTCCAGCCAGGAATGATCGAGAACACACACCATAGCATATTCACGATAAAAAATGCTTTCTTGAAAGCGCGAGTCCTCTTGTGCGTACTTCGCGCCTCAAGCCTTGCGCTAGCTCCGTCAGTTGGGTGGGAAATATTGGCGCACTCTACCGACTGCGATGGAGCCTCATCCTCTTGCAGGACTTACAGGCACTCTTGCAGACGCTGACCACTCTCTCCTTTTTTTAAGGTCTTGCTTAGAAGATTGTTTCCATTTATAATAGTAAGAGCTACACGACTACGTTTTTCTAGGACAGCTTGCAAAAGTCACAAGGGGTATAACGTGCGAGAAGTACAGAATACTTTCCCTGTAGGAACCGTGATACAAGGACATTACTGTGTAGAAAGTCTACTCGGCGAAGGGTCCTCTGGCGCTATCTACCTGGTCAGAGATCAGCATATCAAAGATGCTCAGGACCAGCTCTTCATTCTTAAGCAGGTAATCGACCTCGATAAACAAGAGAGACATCGACTCATCTTCGAAGATGTATTGCTCAGGCAGCCTCCTCACGAAGCTCTCCCGCATGTCTATAAAGTGTTCGATGATGACGGGGACGGAGGGGTACACATACTGATGGAGTATATAGAAGGGCCAAATCTGGACACACTGCGGCAACAGCAGCCGGAAAAGCGGTTTTCCTGGCCCGACGCCATGACCATCATGGGCCCCATCATCGAGGCTGTTGACTACCTGCATCGTCAACAGCTTCCTATTATCCACGGAGACATCAAACCAGCCAACATCATTGTGCCAAAGATAGGCACCAGAGCTGTACTTGTTGATTTTGGCGTCAGCAAAGGATATGACACCAATGCAACCCTGGCTGTGGGCCCTGCCCATTCGTCCACCTATCAGGCTCCTGAACAGTCCAGCAGAGGCAGCGACATACGAACAGATATTTATGGTCTGGGGGCAACATTCTATACACTGCTGACAGGCATGGTACCTGTTGACACAGACTCACGGATGGCACAATTGAGCAACGAGGGGACCGACCCACTGAAGCCAGCGAACGAGGTAGTACCTGATGTCCCTGCATTCGTAGCTCAAGTCGTTCATCAGGCAATGTCTATACATGCTCATGACCGCTTCTCGTCGATGGAGCAATTCTGGACAGCACTGCGGTCTCAAGGGGAGGAACTTTCACCTGCGCGTGATACGCCACCGGCCTTGCCTCTTTCACCTCTGGTTTCCAAGCAAGCAGAAACAGGCCCGGCTAACGTTCCTTCACCCAAGTCGTCGCCTACCTCCCAGCCTTCAGGATTCGATACCACACCGCCTGGGGCCGCTAAGCGGGTAGCAACACGCCCAGCTACCGTTTCTGCACCCAAAACGCCACGTCCCCCCCGTTCCACGGGACTCGATACCACACCGCCTGGAGTCGCAACACGCCCAGCTACCGTTTCTGTACCCAAAACGCCACATGCCCCCCGTTCTTCGAAATCCGATACCGCACCACCTGCAACAGCTCAGCAAGCAGTTGAAAAACCTGTGCCCGCACCTAAGCCACCACGAGCCCCGCGCTCCTGGAAACTCGGCTCCCTCCCGTTCATTATCCGCAAGCAAGCAGCAGAGACGCTTGTATCTGTATCCGATACCGCACCGCCTGCAACAGTTCAGCAAGCAGTTGAAGAACCGGCGCCCGCACCTAAGCCGCCTACCCCGCAGTTTTCGAAATCCGATACTGTCCCGCCTGCGATAGCTGAGCAAGCAGTTGAAAAACCTGCACTTGCACCTAAGCCACCGAGTACCCCTCCATCTTCGAAATCCGATACTGTCCCGCCCGTGACAGCTGAGCAAGCAGTTGAAAAACCTGCACTTGCACCTAAGCCACCGAGTACCCCTCCGTCTTCAAAATCTGATACTGTACCGCCTGCGATAGCTGAGCAAGCAGTTGAAGAACCGGCGCCCGCACCCAAGCCGCCGAGTACCCCTCCGTCTTCGAAATCCAATACTGTACCGCCTGCGGCAGCTGAGCAAGCAGTTGAAATACCGGCGCCCGCACCTAAGCCGCCGAGTCCCCCTCCGTCTTCGAAATCTGATACCGCAGCGCCTGCAACTGCTCAGCAAGCAACAGAGGAGCTTGTATCTGTCCTTCAGAAACTCCCTCCCAGTTCCACCCGCTTGAAGGCAGGAAAGATGCATAATGTGAAAGTGGCGGATAAACCGAAAGTGGAGGACAAGCAAAGCATAAAAGGCACACGGCGAAAAGCACGAAGGCCCTACTTTGTCGCTCTTGCTTTGCTACTCTTACTTTTATGTACGGCCGGTTCGCTATTTTCGATTAGTGGGTATCAGACGTACAGTGCGCAATATTACCACGATTTGTCAGAGGCACGCGAGGGAATACAACACTTGCAAACAGGTGCGGCGCTTTTAGAAAGGTTGCAGCAAAATCTCCTCGATGGTACTACTGTTGAAAGAGCTCAGCATGAGTTTACTGCGGCCTTGGTGACCTTTAGCCAGTTGGATAGTCAGCTGAAGTCGTTGCCAGCGATCAGCCAATCTCTCCCAACGTATGGTGCTCGCCTGAGAGCTGCATTGCATCTCTTACCCCTCACTATTGAGGTGTCTCAAACGGGAGTGATTACTTGCAACACACTGGATCTACTCATTTCGAGGTTTCATGAACCATTAAATGCTCAAGCGCAGGGCCTCACCACGGCAGCCCTCAGCCTCGTAGACCGGGGGTTTCAGCAAATCAGAACGGCACTTAATCTGGTCATTGGCCAGGTCAATCACTTACAACCAGAGGATTTGCAGCTCGACCCACGCCTTAGCAAATTAGTGACCACTTTCCATAAAGATATACCGGCGCTCCAATCATGGCTTGATGGAATTGAGAAAATCCTCCCGCTTGTCCCAACTCTCCTTGGCGTTGGTACGCCGACAAACTATCTCATTGAGGTGCTTGATTCGACCGAACTGAGGCCGGGCGGTGGCTCTATTAGCAACTATGGCATTGCCACTTTTTCAGGTGGGCGGTTAACGGATGTTCGCGTTTCTGATGTTGAATTGCTCGATAGATCTTTTCAAGGGACTGGAGGCCAGATTCCTGTCCCAGCGGCCTACACCTGGTTTGACATAGCGCCAACCTGGAGTTTGCGCGATTCCAATCTCGACGCCGACTTTCCGACGGCGGCCCGCTACGGTGAATCGATCTATAAGCAAGAAGGTGGCAAAGTTCCAGTTCAGGGAGTAATCGCTATTACCCCAGCACTGATCCAGCATATCCTTGCCATTACTGGACCCATCGACGTTCCAGAGTATCACGATACCATCACCGCCCAGAATCTGATTGCTCGTCTCCACTATCATCAATTGGGATCAGGCCAACAGGGAAACAATATCACTCCTGCACCTAATGGACAGCCGCCAGAGAGTGAACGTTTTACTGTACTGTTGACCGGGCATCTTCTGGACCGTGTTCGCCAGCTATCACCGTCAGCTTCCGGGAAGCTCTTGCAACTGATGATCAGTTCACTTCCTTCAAAGGACATACAGATCTATCTCAATTCAAGCGTAGCAGAGCATCTTCTCCAAAGCTATCATCTGGATACGTCCATTCAATCACCAAGTGGTGACAGCCTCTTTGTAGTTGACGCGAACATCGCTGCAAATAAGGCCAATAACTTTATCACCAATACATTAGATGACCAGGTCACCGTTGATGGAGAAGGCACCGCTGTTCATCACACTACCCTTAGTTACGCCTGGGTGCTGAAAGGTCAATACTACGGTCCCCCTCTCTACCGAGATTACCTGCGCGTCTATGTCCCACCTGGGAGCATCTTACAAACGCAGAATGGGTGGGAGCCACGAGGTACGAGTCAAGCCTTTAGCCGTGAAGTGTGGGCTGGCTTTTTCACGCTCTCCTTTGGTCAGACCCAAACCATCACCCTGGTATGGACTGTACATGGTGCAGCAAAGAAGGGCACTGGCGGTTGGCATTACCAGTATATGATCCAACGGCAAGCAGGTGTTCAGCGGACGCTGCACCTGCAGGTAAAGTTGCCATCCTGTGCAGTGAAAATCACCGAGCTGGGAGGACTGGTATCCAGTAGCCCGCAGGTAATGACGCTCGCTCAACCACTGAATGGAGACATGAATGTTGGCGCTAATTATATCTGCTAAAACACCAGGTTCTACCTGAGAAGGAAGTTCCATCTGCTTAACCAGGTCGGTGTGATCTAGCACTCTTTGGCTATTTTTTTCTAGAAGCACCTGTGTTTGTTCACTTACTAAGCTATACTAGCTCACGAGGAAGCGTTCTCTGTATGTTGTGCTAGTAAGGTGAACCCATGCTATCTACCATCATTTCTGTCCTGTCTCTCGGCGTGATGCTACTGATTATCGCCAGTCTCATCATCAGCGCCTGGCAGGAACGGCGGCGTCATATCTGTACAGAAACTATACAGCCCCATCTACCATTCCACGGAATCCCTGAGTACCCAACAGTCGTTCCAGAGACGAGCAAAAGCATTGTGATGGGTGTTGACAAGCGAACACCTCAGTCTCTGTTTACTTTGCCATCCTCCTGGTATCGCCGTCGCCGTACATTCGTCTCACTTAGCTTCTTGATCCTGATGCTCCTGGCACTTTTTGTGCAAAGTGGCCTGGCTGACGGAGCATTGCGGGATTTGGGCAAAGGTTTCAGTTTTCTCAGTGCATTCCAGGCTTCCGCCACCGATATACATTTTAACGCTCATTATTCACTACAGGGGAGCCCATCACAACGACTTGTGCGTATCTCGCAGCTTGACCCAAATCAATACGATTCCTCCGCAGAATACAATACCTGGGCATACTCGGCCTGCTCCGCAGCTTCTATGGCCGAGGTCTTCAATGCCTATGGGCATCATTTTCGCATTACCGATATCTTGAAGGTGGAAGCCCAGATCGGAGAGATTACCCCCACCCTTGGCCTGGTGAGACCGGAGGGTGTTGAGCACACGGCTGCACAGTTTGGTTTCAAGACGGACTGGGGAAACGATTGGACACTGGACAAAGTCATCAACTACGCAAATAGCGGCAAGCCCGTAATTGTCAGTTTTCCCCCAGATCGATACGATGGGGGTCACATCCTTGTCGTCATCGGCGGGACAAGCGACACAGTCTATCTTGCAGATACCTCCCTCTGGAATCGCCACTCGCTGCCGCGCTGGCAATTTCTGCAATGGTGGGAAGGCTTTGCAGCAGTCGTGACGCCAACTTAGAGAGTGAACCCCACCTACTTTCAGCTACCTACTTGCCAAAAGGACTTCCCACCTACTATACTGTGCATATAAACACAGGGCTAGGAGGATAGATCATGGATGTACTGGCCATCATTTTAGCAATCATCAGCATACTAATTACTATCACAGGGGGAGCAATTATCCTTAGACTCCAAGAGCGCTTCTCCACAGAAATGCAGACACAGCAACAACGATGGCAAGATACTCAGGCAAGGCAGCAACAGAGCTGGGAACTCCGGCAGGAACAACGGATAGGCGACCTGGAGACGAAACTCACAGCACAACTACAGCAGCAAAGAGAGACTTTGGAGGTACAGGCATCACCGCAAGCAGGTGCAGGTACCTCCCCATTGAGCCTTGAGCATGAATTGACACGGGTTTTCAGGGTTGACGAACTCCCGCTGGCTGCGGATGCCAGGGGACAACGCCGCCCTGCGCCCGCAAACTGGCGACCACCGATGTTGTATAGAGCGAATCTGTCTGGGCGAGACCTCTCCAACCACTCTTTCCGACATGCCGACCTGCGCGAAGCAGAACTGGTGGGGAGCAGCCTCTTTCTATCTGACTTCACCGAGGCTTGTCTCTCAAGTGCAAATCTTTCAGGTGCCGACCTCTCAGGCGCGAATATGACTGGTGCTGATCTGCGTAACAGCACCTTAACAGAGGCCAATCTACTCGTCGCCGATCTTCATGGTGCTATCCTGATCGGAGCTAACCTCCTTGGAGCACGAGGTCTGACAGTCCAACAGGTAGAGATGGCTATCTACGATGCAACGACCCGGTTCGACGAAGAGATCAGACTCGGCCTGCCAAACTTGAGCAACCCGGAAAATATGCCTCAAACAGTCGCATCAACACCTCCTGTAGAGACCGGCACAGAAGAATCATTGGTGGACGAGGAGGAGAGCACTCCCGTTCCTGAAATGGCTACACCTTCAGTAGAGGCGCAGGAAAGCACTCCTGTTCCCGAAATGGACATATCATCACTGGAGGGGACTCCTGCTGAGGGTGATCTTCCAGATTTGCAGCAACCAGGTCAGCCTGCCATCACACCTGTTGATCTCCAGGTCAGGGCAAGCCAGCCAGTGATTGAAGCGTACTGTGTTAGATGCAAAAAGAAAGTCGAGATGCAGTCTGCTCACCCGGTAACTTTGAAGAACGGACGAACTGCTATGCAGGGAACCTGTCCCTTCTGTGGAACAAAACTCTTCCGTATCGGGCAATTTTAAGACTTTGAGTATAAGGTATTCCGTATTTTTCGCCCAGGCGAAAAATACGGAATACCTTATCAGGCATGGTTCAAATAAATATTGCCATCTCCCTGGTACATGGTGTATTCTTTAATCAGTAGCTCTTCTACAATCGGTATAGGCAAGAGGGTATGGTACACCACAAGGAGGGAGTCGACCCATGGCAAGTTTTGATTTGAGCAATGGAGAGCATGTCTCTATTTCTGGCAGTTCCAGTCAGAGGGTGGACCTCACCCCACAAGAAGCCTTAGACCTGCTGCACTGGCTATCTGAACACAAAGATGCCTTATATAGTCTCACCCATCAGGCCACTGACCAGCTATCAGGTGAAAAGCATCTTCAGATTCACCTCCACCAGGAGGATCTAGCGCACCTGGACGAACTGAAAGCTGCTATCCCTGATTTACACGAGCACAGACCTGTCGTCAAAGTGCTCGATGCCCCATGGGAGGCAGTTACAGAGCGAGCGCTCCAACTCCTCAAAGACCTTCAGATCGAATACACCGTGCATCCCTTGCTGCTAGAGGAGCATGACGCTTTTGCGCAGGGGTAGCATGGGGCAAAAAACTACCTATTGCTCCTGCGTCTCCATCTTGCGGCGTTCCTCACCGACAAGGAAGCGATAAAAGCCGTCTCGCAGGCGGGTAGAGAAGCCGCTAAACCATGAAGTACCTCTCAATGCCTGGATGAGGGCAATATTGGCGATCATGATCACAAGGGAGAAAGGTGGAAGCAAAGCATCCAGGTCAATACCTTCATCATAGGGGGCAGCAGGATTAATACCAGGGAGAGGCCCGTGGCCCATCCAGAAATGGAAATTGACGCGTGGATTTTTCACTCGATGAAATGATAGGCAGAGGAAATCACATTTGCATCACGCAGTAGTTGCAAGATATCACTAAATGGTCACAGGTATGATCACCAGCGAGTAGGCTGCTATTGTGATGGGATTGTGATATCTGCGCATCTTTAGCGATTCCCATGGGGGCAGTTCTATTCTATAATAGAATTCACATATGTTGGGTAATTGAAGGAGTCTTAAACAGTGTTGACTTTTGTGGTAAAAAGTAGGAAGATATCTGTATGGGACATACGTACTCACCACAAGAGTTCGGCAAACTCATAGGCCGAACGACCAATACCTTGCAGAAG
>Ga0137385_10004309_pt1 | contig 12412 bp, 6 predicted proteins | sample SagtaG_FD_104921 | JGI IMG/M metagenome (GOLD analysis project Ga0137385, IMG submission 104921) | Vadose zone soil microbial communities from Sagehorn Ranch, Mendocino, California, USA - Sage2_R_80_16 metaG | ecosystem: Environmental > Terrestrial > Soil > Vadose zone | place: USA: California...
CTCGACTTCGACCCGGCGTTCCGGACTCCAAACACCGTACTCCGCGCCAGCCCGCTTTGGCTACTGCGAACGCGCCCTCAGCCCACTTACCCAGCCACCGAACCCGCGTAGACCATCAACCAATCTCGGATGCCAGACCAGGCCGCGCCATCATTCTCGCCGGCGGTCTCTCGCAGATGTGGTGCCGCTCTCCCTCAACCAGCGTCGTCTGGCTGAAGCTGGTCGCCACGGTCTGAAAGCAAGTCAAACAGATCGAGTGATAGATCCGATTGTGGTGAAGGCGCCGAGGGGAATTGGGTTGTGCCTGAGTGTCCAGTCGGGGCTCCACATTGAGAGGGTCTGCCTGGGCGAACGGACGAACCGTTCGAAAATTAATCCGCGCAAATGCCGGCCCCGAATCTCATCCCACCGGACACGGCTCCGATCCGGGGAGCCTTCCCCTGATTTCGTCCGCCGCCAGTAGATCGGTCCGAAGCTGCAAGCATTCGTCATCAGGTAATGCGCGAACCCGGACAAGTTTTTGCAGAAAAAAATGGAAATATTTTTCCCGCCAAAGCCGGATAGCCGGAAAACTCCTCCCGCACTCGGGCCCGGGCGAGATCCATGCTGCCCGTCACCGTGATCACTCCAGTGATACTCATTGCCAAGCCCACCACTGAGCCGCCTGCATATACAGTGGTAAAGACCGCCAGCAGCACGAGCCTGACCCTACGCCCCTATGAATATTTACGCCATCACCCTCGCGCTCATCGTCGCCACCCTGCTCACCGTCTCCCTCACGCGTCTCGGCAAGGTCAAGACCAAGGCGGACTATCTCGTCGCCGGCCGCTCCCTCCCTGCCTTCGTACTCGTCTTCACGCTTCTCAGTTCATGGATCGGCTCCGGTTCGCTCCTTGCCGCCGCTGAAAACGCCTACCGCCACGGTTTCGCGGCTCTCTGGACTGCGGCCGGAGGATGGGCCGGCCTCGCCCTGATCTACTTCATCGCGCCGCGCGCGCGGCACTTCGCCCAATACACCATCCCCGACCTGCTCGAAGTCCGGTACAACCAGACCGCCCGCGTCCTCGGCGTCATCGCCATCCTCTTCACCTACACCGCCATCACCTGCTACCAGTTCATTGGCGGCGGAGACATCCTTCACCTCATCTTCCCCGGCGCAATCACCGCAATCCACGGCCGCTACATCATTGCCGCCTTCGTCATCCTCGTGACCGCCATCGCCGGCATGTCGTCGGTCGCCTACACCGACCTTGCTATCGGCCTGCTCGCCACCTTTACGCTTTGCATCGCCCTTCCGGTCCTCGTCCACGGCTTCGGCGGATGGTCTGCTATCCACGCCGCCCTTCCCAGCTCCCACTTCCGGATCTTCGGCGACATCCATCCGGTCAACAGCTACGTCGGACCGAACATCCTCCCAGACGGCACTCACGAGCGTATCTCGTCTGCTCTCGAACTCTTCCTCCCCACCTGCCTGCTCATGCTCGGCAACCAGTCCATGTACCAGAAGTTCTTCTCCGCCAAATCCGAGAAGGACGCCACCCGCGCCGTGACCGGCTGGATCATCGGCACAGTCATCCTCGAGACCGTCATCGTCGCTCTCGCCGTCGCCGGTTCCGCTATCTTCCCCACCGGCGAAGTCCACGATCACCCCCGCGAAATCCTCGCCTACGTCGGCCTCCACGGCTTCTCACCCACGCAGACCGTCACCACAATCCCCAGCGCCATCGGCCCGGCGACGGTCATCACCACCACCGAAGTCATTCCCCCAATCGCACTTCACATGCTCCAACTCCTCGGCGCACTCCTCGTCGGAGCCATCTTCGCCAAGATCATCTCCACTGCCAACAACTATCTCTTCTCCCCCGCCACCAACCTCGTCAACGACATCTTTGTCCGCTACATCCGCCCGCAAGCCGGCAACAAACAAGTCCTCCTCGTCTCCCGCCTGATGGTCGTCTTGCTTGGACTGTGGGCGCTCTACCAGGGACTGCACACCGAATCCGTCCTGAAGAAATCTCTCTACGCCTACACCATCTACTCCGCCGCGCTTACGCCCGTCATCCTCGCTGCCTTCTACTGGCGACGCGCCACCGCCTCCGCCGCAGTCGCCTCCATCTTTACCGGAACCTTCGTCACCGTCTTCTGGGACACCGCCTTCATCCACACCCACGTCCCTGCCATCATCAGCGACCGCGACGCCATCTTCCCCGCTCTCATCGCCAGCCTCCTCTGCCTGATCATCGTCAGTCTCCTGACACCTCGACCCACCGAAGAACACCTCCGCGCCTTCGCCGGCAACTAACCCGCCATACACACCGGTGCGCGAGTGAGCGCCCATCGCTAGAATTTGAATATGTGGATCAATGTGACGGAAGGGCCAGAATCGTTCTGGGTAGACACGGACGAGTGCCGTCTGCCAGATGGAACGCTTGCATTCGCGTATGAGCCGCGTCCGAACCCGCCGATACCGGACTGGTTCGCGGCGCCAACTGACAGCAAACTACGTGGCTCATCTCATCGACTTGACGCCTGGTACCACGTAGAAGAATACCGAAGCATGCGAGGGACCGTAGAGGAGGTATTAGCCTTCTATAGCGAATGCACCGAGCGCGGCGGACTTACAAAAGAGAATTACCGCCGGAAAAGAGATGGGGCCGGATTCTCAGCTGATAACTCCAAAGACCATGCATTTTTCGGCTTGGACATCTACGAGCACAGGAATCTGGTCTTCTGGACCGCCCAATTTGGAATACAGGTTTGCGAACCAAAGTCCCACCTCAGCGCCCATCTCACGTTAGTGGATCGCAACAAGCAGCGCGTTACGCTGCGGCATCCTAGGACGAACGAGGAGTATTGGGCACCCGCCGAATTACTACGAGACTTTTGGCCCGAGGTTGACTTGTATGAAGAACATATTCCTTGGGCGTCGCTTCCGGATTGGCTGCAGTTCGATATCGTGAAGGGGCGTGAGGGCAACACCGTTCGATTTCACGATGAGAACGGCACTAAAACTTCGGCGACGATTGTGATTCCTCTTGAAGTTGACCCGGATGCCTGCTTTACCGCTTGCCTGGACTCTCTGGACAAACACGGATTCGACGGGAGCGGACTGGAACACCCGGAACGCAGTTACTATGTCTCGCTGGCGGTGAACGGGCGATTTCGGCATTTGCGCATGTATTCCGAAACAGGGGACTATGCCCTTCTCGGCCTGCGCAATAAGCCCGACGAGGTCACATTCTTCATCCAGTACTACCCGGCGAAAAGCCCTTTCTCAGAGTAACGGTTTCCTCTACTCCTCATCTCCTCCGCTCGGCATATGTTCCGGCGCCTTCTTCAAATCGATCGCCGGACGCCCCGCTCCCCGCAGCACCGCATCAATTGCCGACAATTCCTTCGTCTGGAACTCTCGCCACGTGCGCAATACCTCCTCGCCCTCCTCCCGCGCATGCGCGCACGCCGCCAGCAGAGCCTGCGTAGGCGAATTGTCAGACTGCTGAAGCTGCCCATACAGCTTTGAAATATCTCCCTCCACATCATCCAGACCCGGAGCCTTCTCCTTGCCGGCCTCCTCGCCCGAATCGAGCACCTTCTTCACCGCCGCACGGTGCGCCGTCAACTGGGCAGCCAGCGAAGCATTCTCCGGAGCCCCCAACTGCTCCTCCACCGAGTGGGCCGCCAGGTCCGCCTTCGCCAGTGTGTCCAGCGATGCCGCCATCCGCACCTGCGCCGCGTGCAGCGCCTCCAACTCCGCCGCAGGAGTATGCACCCGCGGGTCCATCTTCACCGTCAGCCGCTGCGACTCGCTGTGCTCATCCGCCGTCAGCCGCACCGTATAAACCCCCGGCAGCACCAACGGCCCCTGCGGAGACAGCGGCGTGCGATGCGGCACCGCGGCAATCGGATACTCATACGCAGTCGCCATCGGCTGTGTCGCCCGCAAATTCCACACCCATCGGTGCATCCCCGCAGTCCCCGGCAGCCGCCCATGAATCTGCGGCCAGTACGGCGGAATCAGGTCCTTGCGCAGCGTCTCCGCCGACGGCGTCTCCCCATCCTCGCTCGAATATCTCCGCACCACCGCACCCTTCGCATCCAGAATCTCAAGCGTCACCGGATTATGAACATCCTGCGGCAGCGCATAATCCACGATCGCTCCGTCCGGCGGATTCTCGCCCGCAGGCTCATCCGCCGGCAGTGGAGTATCCGTATTCTCATCGCGGCGAACCCGCCATGCAGCGGCCGGTTTGAAAAGCATCGCCCCCTGCTTGCCCGCACGCGCAGCCAACTCGCGCAGCGGAGCGATATCGTCCAGCACCCAGAACGACCGCCCATGCGTAGCCACGATGAGATCATCGTCATGAATCAACAGATCGCGCATCGACGTATGCGGCAGGTTGTACTCGAGCGGCCGCCAATGTGTCCCATCGTCGAACGACGTCCACACCGCCCGCTCCGTTGCTGCAAACAGCAGCCCAGCCTGCACCGGATCAGCCCGCACAGCATCCACCGGCGCATCGTCCGGAAGCCCCGCCGCAATCGACTCCCAGGTCTTCCCTCCATCATGCGTGCGAAACGCATATGGCCGCAGATCATCGATCCGCATCCGATTGACCGCGACATACGCCGTATTGTCGTCGAACCGCGAAGCGTCGATCTGCGCAATCTTGCTCCACGCCGTCACACCCGGCGGCGTGATATTCGTCCAATGCCCGCCGCCGTCGCGCGTAATCCACACCAGCCCATCGTCCGTCCCCGCCCAGATCGTCTGCGTCGTCTTGTACGACGCGGCGACCGCATAGATCGCGCCCCGCCGCTTCGCCTGATCCTCAGTCTTCAGCGCAGGCAATCCCGCCGGCTGCCCCGACTTCTCCTGGCTCAGGTCCGGGCTAATCGTCTGCCACGTGTGCCCATAATCCGTCGTCTTGAACAGATGGTTCGCCGCGTAGTACATCGTGTGTGGCTCTACCGGCGAAAACAGAATTGGCTCGGTCCGGTCGCCGCGAAAATCTTTCTTCTTCAACGGCAGCGGTGTAACGTTCTGCACCTCTCCCGTCACGCTGTTGTAGCGCGACACCTCGGTCCTGCCCGCGCCATAAACAATCTCCGGATGCAGCGGATCGGGCGCCGCATATCCATACTCGATAATCCCCGCGGGGTGCCACTCGCGAAACGTAATCTCCCCATCGTTCCCGCGGGTCGACGTGCAAACGGACCCGCTCTCCTGCTGCCCCGCGCATACCTGGTAAGGAAAAGTATTCGTCGCAGCTACGTGATAAAGCTGCGCCGTCGGCTGGTTGTACCACGAGCTCCAACTCTCGCCGCCATTCGTGCTGATGATCGCTCCCTGATCGCTCACCACCAGCAATATCTTCGGATCGCGCGGATTGATCCAGATGTTCTGGTAATCGTCGCCGCCCGGCGCGCCGCGCAAACTGATCCACGTCTTCCCTCCATCCGTCGATCGCACCGTCACGATGCTCGTGCTGTACACCACATCCGCGTTCTGCGGATCGACTGCGATCACCGATAGATCGCCGCCCCCAATCTTCATCGCCGGCCGCGGATCGTCCGTAATCTTCCGCCATGTCTCGCCGGCATCATCCGACCGGTACACGCCCATCCCCTTGTCCGTCGCGTACTCTGTCTGCACCGTCGTCGAAGCCGTCGCATACAGCCGCTGCGGTTCGCTCGCGGAAATCGCCACATTGATCTGCACCAGGCCCGGCGGCAACCCGTTCGTCAGTTGCTTCCACGTCGTTCCGCCGTCCGTCGACTTGAACAGGCCGCCGCCTGTCCCCGGATACGCATTCGCGTCCTCCCACGGCCCCAGCGTCTCTTCCCACATCGACGCATACACTACACGCGGGTTCTTGGGATCGATCACAACACCCGATCCACCCACCCTCTCATTCTTGTAGAGCACCTTCTCCCAACTCTTCCCGCCATCCTCCGATCGAAAAATTCCACGCTCCACATTCGGTCCATACGGATGCCCCAGCACCGCAGCAAACAGCCGGTTCGGATTCCCCGGATCGACCGCCAGCGCCGGAATCTGCTCGCCCTCACGCAATCCCAAATGTGTCCACGTCTTCCCCGTATCCGCCGAGCGATAGATCCCATCGCCCACCGAAAGATCGGGCCGGTGCAGCCCCTCTCCACTCGCGACATACAAAACATTGCTGTCCGACGGCGCCACCGCAATCGCGCCCACCGACTGCGTATCCTCGCTATCGAAGATCGGATTCCACGTCCGCCCATAATCCGTCGACTTCCACACGCCGCCATCCACCTGCCCGATATAGAACACATTCGGCTGGTCCGGAACACCCGCCGCCGCCTTCGTCCGCCCTCCGCGAAACGGCCCGATCATCCGCCAGCGCATGTCCGGCATGGACCCCAGCTCCTGCGCAGCAACGCTCGAAACAGGCAGCAGCATCGCCACTGACAAAGCGGCAGCAAGATAGAAAAAACGTGACGCAGAGCAGTTAGTCATATTAAGAGTGATCCCCCACACATACAAAACAGTGTAGAGGACAGATCGCCACGAGACCCAAAGCTCAAACCTCATAGCTCAAGCCCAATCGCTGAAAGCTGACCGCCGATAGCTGATAGCTGAATCCGAAAAATGCTCTCCAGCCGCCACAGCAACCCCCTCCAATGACCATGTCCGAAAACCGCCAATCAACCCTCCGCCGAAGTGAGAAAATCACTCCATGGAACTGCCCACGCCGGAAGCTTGTTATCGCGCATTGCAAAGCCGGGACGCACGTTTCGACGGCCTGATCTTTGTCGGAGTGCGCTCAACCGGCATCTATTGCCGGCCCGTCTGCCCGGCGCGCACGCCGAAGTTTGAGCACTGCCGGTTCTTCAGCTCGGCCGCCGCAGCACAGGAAGCAGGATTCCGCCCATGCCTCCGCTGCCGCCCTGAAACGGCTCCCCATCTCGCCTCGTGGCGAGGCACCTCCACGTCCGTCTCGCGCGCGCTGGCGCTGATCGACGCCGGCGCACTCGACGGCGACGGAGCCACCGTAGAGAAGCTCGCAGAGCGCCTCGGCCTCGGCGAACGCCAGCTTCGCAGACTCTTCCTTCAGCACCTCGGCGCGTCTCCCCTCGCCGTCGCCCAGACCCGGCGAGTGCTCTTCGCCAAGCAGTTGATCCACGAAACCCGTATGCCCATGACGCAGATTGCCATCGCAGCCGGATTCGGCAGCGTGCGACGCTTCAACGAAACCTTCCGCGCACTCTTTCACCGTCCTCCCCGCGAACTACGCCGCAAGACATCCACCGCCAGCCCTCCCGCGAAAGAGGCCAGCGTGAATCTGCGTCTGCGCTATCGTTCTCCCTACGACTGGAATTCGATGCTCAGCTTCTTGCAGGCCCGCGCAATTCCCGGCATGGAAGTGGTCGAAGCAGATACCTACGCGCGCACCGTCGAGATCGATGGCACAATCGGCAGCATCGAAGTGTCGCATCTGCCGCGCCACCAAAGCCTCTCCGTCACCATCCTGTTCCCCGACGTCCGGGCCTTGTACACAATCGTCGGCCGCGTCCGCCGCCTCTTCGATCTCGGCGCGGACATCGTGACCATCGATGATCATCTCGCGCGCGATCCTTTACTCGCACCGCTCGTAGCCGAGCGCCCGGGCCTCCGCGCACCGGGCGGTTGGGACGGATTCGAGCTGGCCGTGCGAGCGATCCTCGGTCAACAGATCACCGTCACCGCCGCCCGCCGTCTCGCCGCACAACTCGTCTCGCTCCACGGCAGACGCGTTCCACCCGCCTACAAAATCCATCCCGCGCTGACCCATGTCTTTCCCACCGCCAAACATCTCGCCATGGCAGAATCCATCGGCCTGGGCATGCCGGCCGCGCGGCTGAAGTCGCTCAAAGCTCTCGCGGAAACCGTGGCACTCGATCCAAATCTCTTTCGCCCCCAGGGAACAATCGACAACGCCGTCGCACAACTGCGCACCATTCGCGGAGTCGGCGAGTGGACCGCACACTACATCGCCCTGCGCGCCATGCGCGAGATGGATGCATTCCCCTCTACCGACATTGGCTTGCTGCGTGGTATCGCCCGCATCGACACCAACTGCATCACCTCGGCCAACCTCGAGCAGCGCGCGGAATCATGGCGTCCCTGGAGAGCCTACGCCGCGCAACACCTCTGGACCGCCGATTCATCCAGGAGCCTGCATGCCTGACCCGTTGCAACTGCTTGAAGACCGTCTCCACACCCCCATCGGCGAGATGCTGATCATCGCCGACCGCGAAGGCAATCTGCGCGTGACTGACTGGACAGATCACGAGGACCGCATGCAACAGTTGCTCACGCGCTACTACGGCAGAGGCGGATTCACGCTCCAGAAAGCCCGCAATCCACACGGCCTGACGCACGCCCTGGAAGAGTATTTCTCCGGAGACCTCACCGCCATCGACACCGTGCCAGTGGAGACCGTAGGCACGCCATTCCAGCGCAAAGTATGGAGCGCTCTACGGACCATCCCCTGCGGCGCAACCGTCTCTTACATGGCGCTCGCCGCACAAATCGGCCACCCCACCGCAGTCAGAGCAGTCGGCCTGGCCAACGGCTCGAACCCCATCGGAGTCGTCGTCCCCTGCCACCGCGTCATCGGCGCCAACGGCTCACTCACCGGATACGGCGGCGGCCTCCACCGCAAATCCTGGCTCCTCCAACACGAGTCCGCCCTCCCGTCCCAACCACAGAAAGCTCTCTTCGCATGAAGACGAACTTCGGACCGTTTGCCGAAATCTAATCCGAGCAAAATGCTGATTGCCGCGTCTATCCACCAGCAGCAGACATCAACTGCTCTGGAGGCTCCATTGAGGCGAACGATCTTCTGCGCGATCGGCCTCCTCGTCGCGCTTACTTCGCTCCGCGCCCAAACCATCCTCGGCACCTGGCAAGGCACCCTACCCATACCCGACAATCCCCGCATCGCCTTCAAAATCGAGACCGACGCCGGCGGCGACGGAACCTTCCACGGCGTCGTTTACGAATTTGACAAGGGACCCGCCGCCGTCGCGCTCACCTCCGTCACCTTCACCGCGCCCGACCTCACCGTCGACCAGGTCAACCTCGATATCTCCTTCAAAGGCCACCTCTCCGCCGACGGCAAATCCATCGCCGGCACCTTCACCCAGCAGAAGCAGACCTACCCGCTCACCCTCACCCTCGCCACGCCCGACACCCTCTTCAAACGCAGCGGCCCCGCCCCACTCCCGCACATGTCTTCCACCGCCGACCCCGCCTTTGAAGTCGCCACCATCAAGCCCACTCCACCGGACGCCAAGGGCTCCTCTTACAGGTGGCGAACCCGCGACTTTACCGGAACCAATCACAGTGTCCGGGACCTCATCGAGTTCGCCTACCAGGTGCGCGATCGCCAAATCTCCGGCGGACCCTCCTGGATCGCCGACACCAAATTCGACTTAGCAGGCGAACCCGACACCCCCGGCCTGCCCAGCATCGATCAATACCGGCTGATGATCAAGAAGCTCCTCGCAAGCCGCTTCAACCTCCAACTCCACACCGTCCAGAAAACCTTCCCCGTCTACGCCCTTATCCGCGACGAAAACGCTCCCGCGCTGCACCACAGCGATTCCGAACTCGACGTCGGCAGCTGTTATACCTACTCAACCGACGATGGTCACGCCGACGGCCAAACTGTGGCTCAATGCGTCGGCTTCACCATGCCCCTCTTCGCCGATCTGCTGATGAGGTTCATCGAAGACCGTCAGATCGTTGACGAGACTGGCCTCACCGGCTCCTTCGAATTCACTCTGGCCATGCCCTCCAGCGCCATCCAAGGCGGCAACGGCGGCCCAGAAGATAGTCGCCCCGACGCCTTCCGCCAAGCCATCGAGTCGCTCGGCTTCCACCTTGTCCCCAAAAAGGAAGCCATCCCCGTCCTCATCATCGATCACATCGACCACCCCACCCCCAACTAGCTCGGCACGCTGAAGGTGCTTGGATGCGTGGAGAAGCTTGACACGCCTTGTATGATTAAGAAAGAAGGAAAGCAGGAGCGCGGCGCATTGCCTGGCCCTGAATTTCCACGCAAAAAGAGATCTATACCTTGTTAAGTCCTCTGTTTAAGGTACTTTGCATCTAAGTCCTTTGAAACATGTACTTTGCAGAATGGTATATACTTTTTGTCGGACCTAAGCCCTTTAGAAGATGTACTTTAGGACTTAAGTACAGGAGGGGTGGCCATGCCGGATCAGCTTCACGTCTTCGACCTCGCCGAGGTGAACTCCGCCGTCGCCGCGACCGAATTCGCCGGCTCCATAAAATATTTTTCCACCGTCTCCATCCATCAACGACCTGGCCCACGAAGCCGCACAAGCAGGCGCGCGCCACGGAGTCTGGATCGCCGGCGAGCAGACCGCAGGTCCTGGCCGAGGAGCCCACACCTGGCACTCCGCAGCAGGCGACGGCCTATATATGACCGCCTCACCGCGCCTCCTACTCCCCAAAAGTCCCAACTTCGCCAACTCACAATTCCGCCCTCACCCGCTACACTGGTGCCATGTGTGGAATCGTCGGATACATTGGCCCCAATCCCCCTGTGCCCATCATCATCGAGGGCCTGCGCCGCCTCGAATACCGCGGCTATGACTCCGCCGGCATCGCCGTAGCCGGTGGCGACAAAGGCCTCGAGCTCCGCCGCGCCCCCGGCAAGCTCCGCAACCTCGAAACCGTCATCGCCGCCAGCCCCATCCACGGAACCTTCGGCATCGGCCACACACGCTGGGCCACCCACGGCCGCCCCACCGAAGAGAACGCCCATCCCCACCGCGACGGCTCAGGAACCCTCGTCGTCGTGCACAACGGCATCGTCGAAAATTACCTCGCCCTCAAATCCGAACTCATCGCCAAGGGCCACAAGTTCGTCTCCGAAACCGACACCGAGATCATCGCCCACCTCATCGAGAACGAGCTCAACCTCGCCGCCGCCTCGCAAGCTGCCATCCTCAGCGCGGCGCGCATCGCCCGCTCTGACTCCTCAGACGCCAACCCCAACGAAGCCGTCATCACCCTCCCCCTCCTCGCCCCCATCCCCCTCGAAGAAGCCGTCCGCCGCGCCGTCAAGCGCCTCACCGGAGCCTTCGCCATCGGCGTCCTCTCCGCCAACGAGCCCGACAAGCTCGTCGCCGCCCGCTTCGGCCCGCCCGCCGTCCTCGGCCTCGGCGAAGGCGAATATTTCCTCGCCTCCGACGTTCCCGGCATCCTCCACCACACCCGCAACATCCACTTCCTCGCCGACGGTGAAGTCGCCATCCTCACGCCATCCGGCATCCGCCTCACCGACTTCGACGGCAACCCCATCCCGCTAAAAATCCAGCGCATCGCCTGGGATCCCATCCAGGCCGAAAAAGCCGGCTACAAGCACTTCATGCTCAAGGAAATCTACGAGCAGCCCCGCGCCATCCGCGACACCATCCTCGGCCGAGTCTCCCCCGACACCGGACACGTCTTCCTCCCCGACATGACCATCACCGAGGCCGACCTCCGCCAGGCCACCCAAATAACCATCGCCGCCTGCGGAACCTCGTGGCACGCCGGCCTCGCCGGAAAGTTCATGATCGAGCGCCTCGCCCGCCTCCGCACCGAAGTCGACTACGCCTCCGAGTACCGCTACCGCAATCCCCTCGCCGACCCCAAATCCATCGGCCTCCTCATCACCCAGTCCGGCGAAACCGCAGACACCATCGCCGCCCAGCGCGAACTCATCTCCCTCGGCTCCAAAACCCTCGCCATCTGCAACGTCGTCGGAGCGGCCGTCTCCCGCGAAGCTCAGGGCACCATCACCACCAACGCCGGACCCGAAATCGGAGTCGCCTCCACCAAGGCCTTCACCGCCCAGCTCACCGCGCTCTTCCTCCTCGCACTCCACCTCGCACAAGTCCGCGGAACTGTTACGGACGAAGAATCCCTCCACCTCGTCGACGAGCTCTCCAAAATCCCCGCCAAGCTCGACGCCATGCTCAACCTCAACATCCCCGGAGCCACCGGAGGCGGCGAAGGCACCGCCGCCCTCATCCCCACCGACTCCGACTCCGCCCCCAACCCCGACCGCCGACGCCGCCCGCGCCTCTCCCTCACCGCCCAGTGCGAAGAACTCGCGCGCCACTTCCACACCGCCAACGACTTCCTCTTCCTCGGCCGCGGTATCCACTACCCCATCGCCCTCGAAGGCGCACTCAAGCTCAAGGAGATCTCCTACATCCACGCCGAAGGCTACCCCGCCGGAGAGATGAAGCACGGCCCCAACGCCCTCATCGACGAAACCCTCCCCGTAGTCTGCATCGCCACCAAGGACCCCGACGACCCCACCAGCGTCCTCAAATACGAGAAGACCCTCTCCAACATCCAGGAAGTCAC
>Ga0137385_10004312_pt1 | contig 12410 bp, 9 predicted proteins | sample SagtaG_FD_104921 | JGI IMG/M metagenome (GOLD analysis project Ga0137385, IMG submission 104921) | Vadose zone soil microbial communities from Sagehorn Ranch, Mendocino, California, USA - Sage2_R_80_16 metaG | ecosystem: Environmental > Terrestrial > Soil > Vadose zone | place: USA: California...
GACCTGGCCGCCCGGGTGACCGAGCTGGAGATCAGCCGGGAGCGGGTGGTGGACGCGGCCGAGACGGAGCGGCGGCGGATCGAGCGTGACCTGCACGACGGCGCGCAGCAGCGGCTGGTCGCGCTGGCCATGGATCTGGGCCGGGCCAAGGCGAGGTTCGCCGACGACCTCGACGCGGCGGCCGGCCTGGTCGACCAGGCGCACGCCCAGGCCAAGGAGGCCCTCGTCGAGCTGCGCAACCTGGTCCGCGGAGTGCATCCGCCGGTGCTGACCGAGCGCGGGCTGGACGCCGCGCTGTCCGGCCTGGCCGCGCTGTGCCCGGTGCCGGTCGAGGTGCACGTGGACGTGCCGGTGCGGCCGAAGTCCTCGGTCGAGGCGGTCGCCTACTTCATGGTGGCCGAGGCGCTTACCAACGTGGCCAAGCACTCCCGCGCCAGCCACGCCAAGGTGGTGGTGGAAGGCCGCGGGTACCCGGGCACGCTGACCGTCATGATCAGCGACGACGGCATAGGAGGCGCTGACGTGCACAGTCCCGGCCTGTCCGGCCTCGCCGACCGGGTAACCGGGGTGGACGGGCGGCTGTCGGTCGAGTCGCCGTCCGGCGGCCCCACGATCATCGCGGCGGAACTGCCATGCGGGTAGTGATCGCGGAGGACTCCGTGCTGCTGCGCGAGGGCCTGACCCGGCTGCTTACCGAGGCCGGGCACGAGGTGGCTGCGGCCGAGGGCGACGCCGAGAAGTTCCTGCGCGCGGTCGACGCGCACCGCCCGGACGCGGTCGTTGTCGACGTCAGGATGCCGCCCACCTTCACCGACGAGGGCCTGCGCGCGGCCCTGATGGTCCGGGACCGCTGGCCGGACACCGGCGTGCTCGTCCTATCCCAGTGGGTCGAGGAGCGATACGCCACCGAGCTGATCTCCGGGCGCCCGCAGGGAGTCGGCTACCTCCTCAAGGACCGGGTCGCGGACGTCGCCGAGTTCCTCGACGCGCTGCACCGGGTGGCCGCGGGCGGCAGCGCGCTCGATCCCGAAGTCGTCGCGCAACTGCTAGCCCGCAGCCGCCACCCGCTCGGCGATCTCACCTCTCGCGAGCGCGAGGTGCTCGCGCTCATGGCCGAGGGCCGGTCCAACTCCGCCATCGCCGGGGCCCTCGTGGTCGGCGGCGGCGCGGTGGAAAAGCACATCAACAACATCTTTACCAAGCTCGGGCTGGCACCCGGTGACCGCGACCACCGTCGCGTCCTCGCCGTGCTGCGTTACCTGGGCACCGGATGAAACGGGGACACGCCATGACGACCGCGCCCACGACCGGGCCTGTGACCAGACCGCCGCGTCCGCCCGCCGCCTTGCGCATGACGCCGGGCCGCTGGGCCACCCTGGCGATCGGCGTGCCGATCGCGCTCGTCTTGATCGGCTGGTCCGCCTTCAGCCTCGTATCCGGCCTCGGCCGGGCGAGCTTCCCGGTCAGCACCACTATCCCCGTCCAGAACGGGCGGCTGGCGGTCGGCACCGGCGGCGGTGATATCACGGTGCACCAGGGCCGGGTCAGCGGCGGCACGGCCCGGCTGACCGGCAAGGTCGAGTACAGCCTCGTCCGCCCGACGTTCACGGTGAGCGGCAGCGGCATAAGCCTGCACTGCCGCCTGCCCACCGGTAACTGCGGGCTGAACGCGACGCTCGATGTCCCGTCGCACACCGCCGTCGACCTGAACACCGGGGGCGGCAACCTGCAGGTCAGCGGCATCCAGGGCAATGTCACGCTGGACAGCGGCGGCGGCGACGCCGGGATCTCGGGGATCGGCGGCACCGCCAACGTGCAGACCGGCGGGGGCAACCTGACCGCCAGCGACCTCGGCGGCGTCCTGAAGTTCACCACCAGCGGCGGCGACGTCGACGGCAGCGGCTTGTTCTCGCGGCACGTCAGCACGGGCTCTGGCGGCGGCAACGTCACCCTGGTATTCACCGCGGTTCCGGACTACGTGAAGGTCAGCAGCGGCGGCGGCGACATCACCATCGTGGTCCCGCGCGGCAGCGCGAGCTACGCCATCAAGAGCAACGCAAGCGGCGGCGACTTCGGCGCCTTGGTACCGAAAAACGACGCGGCCCGGCACACGATCCAGGTGGACAGCGGCGGCGGCAACATCAGCATCGCCGAGGCCAGCTGACCAGCCTGCCCGGTCAGCTCACCCGGAGTGAGCCGAGGAAGGTGGCGACGTTCTGGGTGCCGAGGCTGGCGGGCACCGAGACGTAGAACACGGCGGGGAACTGGCCGGCGCCGCGGTCCACGACCACCACGGCGCCCAGTTCGGTGGTCCAGGTCAGGCCCTGGCTGGCGCCGTCGGTGTAGTCCATGGCGAACTCGATCTTCCAGGCCCGGTGCCCGCTGACCCGCATCGCGGAGCTCTCCTCGGTCGCGCGGGTGTGCTGCACTCCGGCGTAGTAGGCCGGGTCCAGCGCGCTGACCAGGCTTATCGCGGTCTGCTCCAGGTCGGCCGGGCCGCCGTAGGGGAACTGCTGCTGGAGTTGCCCCGAGCAGGCCAGGCCGTGCCAGTCGATGACAGACCCGCCGAGGCTGACGTGCCCGGCCACCGTGTTCTCGCCCGCGGTCCAGTCGAATGCGGAGGTGTTCAGGTCGGACGGGCAGCTGCTCCGCCAGGGCGCGCCGAGCATCCGGTAGGTCAGGCCCGACGAGGCGTCGATCACCCGCGGGTACGTTACCGTGTGCCGGCTGCGCGGGGACGGCTTGGCCCGGTGCGCCGTCGCGGAGGCTTTCGGGTGACTGACCGTCCGCGCCGAGGCAGACAGCGCGGCGGGCCTGACCTTCGTGGGGACCTTCGAGATGTGCATGATGAACAAGGCGATGGCCACCAGCACTGCTGTCGTCGCGCCGGTCAGCAGCCAGAGCATCCGGCGCTGGCGGCGACGCCGCCTGCGCCGCCGGGCGGCCACGCTAGCCTGGCGGACCAGCAAATCCCAGCCTGGCGAAGGCGTCCCCATTCCGTCAGGTTAAACGTCGCATACGCGCCGAAAGAAGCCCTGAGCCGGACATGGTACTGCTTTGTTGGCAAGTTCCGGCCCTGGCCGGGGGCTAGACGGTGGCGGGCGCGGTCATGGGGGTGGCCTCCTCGGTCCGGACCGAGGCCCGGCTGAACGCAAACGTCACGACGAAACCGAGGGCCAGGGCGATCAGCACACCGAGGTTGGCGAAGGCCCAGGCGCCGTCCTTGCCGCCCAGGCCGAACGGGCCGAGCAGATAGCCCTGCCAGGTCAGCCAGCTGGCCAGGCCGTTGGTGACCAGTCCCCAGCCGAGCCCGGTGGCCACCACGACCGTCAGCACGGGCAGCCACCTGATGTCGCCGTAGCGGCCGCGCGCCGTGAACAGCTCGGGTTCGGCGTAGTCCCGCCGCCGCAGCGCGATATCCGCCAGCAAGATCCCGCACCAGGCGGCGATCGGCACGCCGAGCGTGATCAGGAAGCCCTGGAACTGGACGATGAAGTTGCTGTGCGCGAAGAACACCACGTAGATGGTCCCGAGGGTCATCACGGTGCCGTCGATAAGGGCGGCCACGTACCGGGGGACCCGGACGCCGAGGGTGAGCAGCGCCAGCCCGGAGGAGTAGATGTCGAGCACCGAGCCGCCGATAAGCCCGAGCACGGCCACGATCGCGAACGGCACCAGGAACCAGGTCGGCAGCAGCGTGGCCAGCGCCCCGATCGGGTCGGCTTGTATCGCCGAGTTCAGGCTGCTGGACGAGCCGGCCAGCAGCAGGCCGAACACCACCAGGAAGATAGGAGCGATGGACGAGGCGAACGTGGTCCACCAGACCACGCCCGCGCCGGAGGACCGCCTGGGCAGGTAGCGCGAGTAGTCCGCGGCGACGTTCACCCAGCCGAGCCCGAAGCCGGTCATCACGAACACCAGCGCACCGATGACGGCCTGGGCGGAGCCGGTGTGGATGCCGGACACGGTGTGCCAGTGAATGTGGTCCGCGACCAGCGCGATGAACACCACGGTGGCCACCCCGGTCACGATGGTGATCACGGTCTGCAGGCGCATGATCAGGTCGAAGCCCATCACGCCGCCGAAAATGGTGAGCCCCACCACGACGATCAGCGCGACGACCTTGGTGCCGTCGCCGCCGCCCCAGCCCAGCTGCTTGAACACGGTGGCGGTGGCCAGCGTGGCCAGGATGACCAGGACGGTCTCCCAGCCCACGGTCAACACCCAGGAGATCGCCGCCGGAAGCTTGTTGCCGTTGACCCCGAACGCGGCCCGGCTGAGCACCATCGTCGGCGCCGAGCCCCGCTTTCCGGCCACCGAGATGAACCCGCAGGCCAGGAACGACAGCACGATCCCGATCGCGCCGACGATCAGCGCCTGCCAGAACGAGATGCCGAAGCCGAGCACGAACGCGCCGTAGCTGAGCCCGAGCACCGAGATGTTCGCGGCGAACCACGGCCAGAACAGGTCCCGGGGGCGGCCCTTGCGTTCGGACTCGGAGATCACGTTGATCCCGTTCATCTCGATTTGCAGCGGCCGCAGCTCGGCGGCGCCGGCAGCGTGGGTCATGGCACTGCTCCCTTACTAGGCTCCCTACTGGTCCATCATGGCTTTGCGCTGCGCCCCGTCGACCGGGATATGGGCGCCGTTGATGAAGCTGGCCAGCGGCGAGGCGAGGAAGGTGACCAGCGCCGCGACCTCATCCGGCTCGCAGATGCGGCCGAAGGGGATGGACTGCCGGGCCAGCTCGTGCGCGCGCTCCTGGGTCACGCCCTTGTCGCGGGCGAAGGCCTTCTCGAGAGTGTCCCACCGGTCGGTGTTCACCGGGCCGGGGTTGACGGTGTTGATGCGTACCCCGTGCCGCCCGTACTGTTCGGCGACCGAGGAGGCGAAGTTGATGTCCGCGGCGTTGGCCACGCCCGCCGTCATCTCCCAGTAGCTGGGCTTGAGGCCGTCGTTGCCCACGACGAGCACGATCGCACCCTCGCCGCGTTCGCGCATGTGACCGATGACCGCGCGCACCGACCGGACGTATCCCATGAACTTCAGGTTGAGACTCGACATCCACTGCTCTTCGGTCAGGTCCTCGAGCAGCCCGCCGGGTGAGCTGCCCGCGCAGGTGACCAAGATGTCGATCTGTCCGAACTGCTCGAGGGTGGCGTCGACGCAGCGCTGGACGTCCTCAGTCACGCTCATGTCGCCGGCCAGCGGCAGCACCGCCCGGCCGGTATCGGCGGCGATCTTCTCTGCGGCGGCCTCCAGCGGGGCGGCGGTCCGGGCGGTGATGACCACGTCGCAGCCTTCCCGGGCGAGGAACTCGGCGACGCGCCGGCCGATGCCCTTGCTGGCGCCCGTGACGACGGCGACCTTTCCGTCCAGCCGCAGATCCACCGCAACCCCTTCCGTCTCGCTACAGCGCTGCGCCGGGTCGGCGTGTTCCCGCGCGGGCCGCGTGTTCCCGCCTCCGGCCGCTGCCGTCGGTGAGCTGGATGGTAGACCAGATATCAGCGCGGTGGAAGATCTAACTCCGCCCGCCTGCCCGCGTCCGGACCGCCTGACGGCGGACGAGCGAGCCCGCCTCTTTCTGGTTGGCCGGACAGGCCTGGTGCAATATCAATATCGTGGCGATACGGCGCGGTCGCCGCGCCCGCGGGCTCGCCTGGTTACCTGGCGCGCCGCACTGCGAACGGGAGGTTCGTGAGCTGCACCGCCGAGATCATCACTGGAGCCGGTGCCCGGCTGACCCGGCTGACCCGGCGGGCAAGGCCAGCCTTAGCTGCTGGCCGGGCGCGCCCGGCCCGGTGGGGCCTCGGTGAGCCACGCCACCCGTCCGGGGTTGCCCGCCGCGGGGCAGACCAGCACGATCGGCGGTTACCGGCTGGACGGGCACGTCGGGCAGGGCAGCCGGGCCGTCGTCTACCTCGCCCAGGACGTGCGGCTGCGCCGCCGGGTCGCGCTCAAGGTGATGAGGCCGGAACTGGCTCGCGACTCCGGCTTCAGGACCAGGATGATCAGCGAGTCCCGGGCCGCCGCGGCGCTGGGACATCCGCACATCGTTCCCGTCTTCGAGGCTGACGAGGCGGACGGGATCCTGTACGCTGCCATGCGCTATGTGACCGGCGGGGACACGCGGTCGCTGCTCAGCCGGCACGGCCCGCTTCCGCTCGGCTATGCGTGGCGGATAGTCGCCCAGCTCGCGTCGGCCCTGGACGCGGCGCACGCGCACGGCGTGATCCACCGTGATGTCCGGCCAGCCAACATCCTCCTCGACGGCGACGATGCGGGTGGCCGGGCCGCGGGCAGCCATGCGTATCTCTCCGATTTCGGGATGAGCCAGGTCTTCCCGCCCGGCCAGGTCATCACGGCGGACCAGGCCGCCGGGATGCTTGACTACCTCGCGCCCGAGCAGATCGAGGGCCGCGCCGCCGACGGCCGGACCGACCAGTACTCGCTGGCGTGCGCCGCGTTCGAGTTCGTGTGCGGCATGCCGCCGTTCGGCCCCGACCAGGGCCAGACCCTGATGTACGCGCAGATCTACGCGGACCCGCCGGCCGCGAGCGCTCGGCGCGCCGGAATACCTTCGGCGATCGACTCGGTGCTGGCCACCGCGCTGGCGAAGGACCCGGCCGGCCGATACCCGAGCTGTGGCCGGTTCGCCGAGGAACTGCGTGCCGCGCTTGGCCTGCGGCCAGGTGAGCCAGCGGACCCACCGCAGTCGCCCGCACCGCGCGGCAACGGCCCCGTCAGCTGGCCCTGGCCGGCTTCGGCCGGCCGGGGGATTCTCCGTGTTAAAGAGAAGCAGCGGCCAGGCGCGGAGAACGCGCAGGCAGCCGCGAAAGACTCGCACGCCGACGCGGCGGACCGGCCCGCAGGAGCGGGCTCGCTGGAACCGGCCCCCGCCGACGATCCGGGCGGCGCCGATCCCGAACGGTCCGCCCGGCGTCTCCGCGCCCGCGGGCCCGTGCTGGCGGTCGGCGCCGTAGTCGTTGTGGCCGCCGCGGTCGTATCCGGTGTCGTCTTGTCGGGGCGATCGGCCCCCGCCCACCCGGCCGCAGCCACCCCCACGCCGGCTGCCTCCTCGCCGTCCCCGACGCAGTCATCGCCGTCAGCGGCTTCATCGCCGACGGAGCCGGTCACGGCTTCCCAGCAGGCGGCGGCCCTGAAAGAGCTGCTGACCTCGAGCGCCGCCGCCCGGACGGCGCTGCACAACGCGGTCACCCAGGTGGGTGCGTGCACCAACCTGCCCGGCGCGGTCAGCCAGCTCCAGGCCGTCGTGAATCGGCGCGCCGGGCAGTATGACCGGGCCTCGACCCTGTCCACCGCCGCCCTGCCGGGCGGCACGCAGGTGAAGTCCAAGCTGCTGGCGGCGCTGGGCAGCTCGCTGACGGCCGACCGGGACTATCTGTCCTGGGCCCGGCAGCAGCTGACCAGCGGGTGCACGCCGACCAGCCAGTCGAGCACCTACAACGCCGCGTTCAGCGCCAGCCAGCGGGCCGACGCGGCCAAGCAGGCCTTCGTGCAGGTGTGGAATCCGGTCGCGGCCCGATACGGCATCGCGCGGGAATCCCCGCGCGACATCTAGCCCACCCCTTCCCCGCCCGTATTGAGTGCAATCCGTGCTGTCAGGACAGCACGGATTGCACTCATTTCCGACGATCATGCCGACGTGAGGGACATTCCGCGGGTCAGCCCAGGGCGCCGCGGACGATCTTGCCGAGCTGGTTGCGAGGCAGGGCGGCCAGCCGGAACACCCGCTTGGGGCACTTGTACGCGGCCAGCAGCGTCCGGGCGTGCGCGATGAGCGCGGCCTCGTCGAAATCGTGCCCGTCCCGCAGCACCACCCAGGCGGTTACCCGCTCACCCCAGCGCTCGTCCGGAACCCCAGCCACCGCGGCCTCCGCCACGGACGGATGACCCTCGAGCGCGATCTCGACCTCGCGCGGGTACACGTTCAGGCCACCCGAGATGATCATCTCCTTGGTCCGGCCGCGGATCACCAGGTGCCCGGTGGCCGGGTCCACCGTGCCGATGTCACCGGTGCGGAACCAGCCGTCCGGGGTGAAGGCGGCCTGGCTGCCGGCCGGGTCGTCCCAGTAGCCGGAGAAGACGTGCGGCCCGCGAAGCTGGATCTCGCCGTCGGCGCCGGGAGCGGCCAGGCCGTCCGCTGAGCCGTCCCCGGTGCCGATGCGCACGAGCACGCCGGGCAGCGGCACCCCGATCGTGTCGCCGCGCGGATCGGCGACCGGGTTGGAGACGTTCAGCCCGCTCTCCGTGGTGCCGTAACTGACCCGCGGCAGCCGCCCCAGCACGGCCGGCAGCCGGCCGGCCAGTGTCGGGCTCAGCGGGGCCGAACCGCACACGGCCAGGCGCAGCCCCCGCAGCCCGCCGGCCCGCGCGGCCGGCGAATCCGCCAGGGCCTGGTAGATGGTGGGCACCGCGAACAGCACGCTGGCCCTGGTGTCGGCGGCGGCCTGCACCAGTGCGTCGGCCGAGAACTTCGACCTGATGTGCACGGTGCCGCCCGCGATCAGCGCGGCGTGCATCTCGCCTAGGCCGTGCTGGTGGTACAGCGGCAGCGCGTGCACCAGCACGTCGTCGGCCTGCCACCGCCAGGCCGCCATCGCGGCGCGGATCGAGACCGTAACCTGGCGGTGGGTCAGCGGCACCCCCTTGGGCCTGCCGGTGGTGCCCGAGGTGTACGCGAGCAGCGCCACCTCGTCCGGCCGGGCCGCCACCCCGGTGGCCGGCCGGACGTCCGCGGGCAGCTCCCCGGCGTCCGCGATCTGCAGGCCCAGGCCCAGCCCGGCCAGCCGGCGACCGGGCTCGCTATCGGCGAAGGCCAGCACCGCGCCGGAGTCGTCGGCCAGGTGCCCGAGCTCGGCGGCGGTGTAGCCGGGGTTGGCCAGCACCACGACGGCCCCGGCCCGCAGCGCGCCCAGGTAGCAGCGCACGAAGCCGATGCTGGAGCCGGCCGCGAGCAGCACCCGGTCCCCGGGACGCACCCGCCGGGCCAGCCACGCCGCCACCCGGGCGGAGGCCTCGTCCAGCGCGGCGTGGGTAACCGGCTCGCCGTCCACGGCGACCGCGACCCGGTCCGGTACCGCGCTGGCGGTCGCGGCGGCCAGCGCGGGCAGGCTCTCCCCGCCCAGCCGGGCCACGTAATCCGGCACGTCGGGCACCCCGGGCAGGTGAGTCCGCCAGCCGTCCAGGCTCCAGTCCTGGTAGCCGCTCATGGAGCAGCCAGGACGCGGGCCCAGGCCGAACGGTTGGCCGCCCGTTCGGCCCGCAAGCGATCGAGCAGCCCGCCGGCCGCCATCACACCCTTGACGCCGGCCCCGGCGCCCCGGTCGGCCAGGTCGGCGGCGATCGCGGCCGCGACGGGCTCCGGGTCGTCACAGACCCGGCTGACCAGCCCGAGCGCCAGCGCCTCGGCTGCCTCCAGCCAGCGGCCGGTCAGCACCAGGTCCATGGCCGTGGCCCGGCCGACCAGATCGGGCAGCACCCAGGCGCCCACTGCGAGGTCCAGTCCGGGCGGACCGGTCCAGCGCAGCCGCGCCCCCGGTCCCGCGATCCGCAGGTCGGACGCTGCCGCCAGCTGCGCGCCGCCACCGACCGCTGGGCCGGTCAGCACGGCGATCACCGGGCCAGGCCTAGTGATGATGGTCTCGCAGCAGTCGTAGAAGAGGTCGGAGACCGCCGCCCGTTCGGCATCGGTGATGGTCAAGTCGGCGCCGGCGCAGAATACCCGCGGATCGGCGCTGGTCAGCAGGACCGGGACGCCGGGCTCGGCCGCCAGCGCGTCGGTTACCGCGCGGAGCAGGCTCACGTCGAGCGCGTTGCGCCGCTCCGGCCGGGACAGGCGCACCCAGCGGAAGCCAGCCGGACTGGTCTCGACGGCGAGGTGAGGATGCGGCATGCTCAGCTCCGAACCACGGGGGCTTCCGAACGCTGAAATATGGTATGTCAAATGCATTGGAGGCCTGCGCCGGCTGGGTGAGCTGAACGAGCAGGTGCGCGCGCTCGCCGAAGGCGACGCAGGCACCGCCTCCGATCGGACATATCAGCACATCATGGGCGCGAATCCGGTAAAAGAGGAATCCGGGTAAGGGCCGCAGCCAGATCCAGGTCAGCTAGATCAGGGGGAGACGCGATGCCAGCGATCGTGACCGACGACGGCGTGAAGCTGCACGCCGAGGAGACCGGCCAGGGCGAGCCGCTCCTGTTCGTCCACGAATTCGCCGGCGACCACCGGAGCTGGGAGCCGCAGATGCGGTTCTTCTCGGCGGCCTATCGCTGCGTCACCTACGCGGCCCGCGGCTACCCGCCGTCGGACGTGCCCACCGACCCGGAGGCGTACTCCCAGGAGCGGGCCGTCGCCGACGCGATCGCTGTGCTCGACGGCCTCAAGATCGGCCAGGCGCACGTGGTCGGCCTGTCGATGGGCGGCTTCACCGCGCTGCACCTGGCGCTCGGGCACCCGGAGCGGGTCCGGTCCGCGGTGGTGGCCGGCGCGGGCTACGGCGCCGAGCCCGAGCGCGCCGAAGCCTTCCGCGCCGAGTCCGTGCTCATCGCGGCCGCGTTCGCGGCGGAGGGTGCCGCGAAGGTCGCCGAACGGTACGCGGTCGGGCCGGCCCGGGTCCAGTTCCAGAACAAGAACCCGCGCGGCTGGGCCGAGTTCGCCGAGGCACTGGCCGGCCATTCTTCCCTGGGCAGCGCCCTGACCATGCGCGGCGTCCAGGCCGAACGGCCTTCGTTGTACGCGCTGACCGACGCCCTGGCCACGATGAGCGTCCCGGTCCTGGTCCTGGCGGGCGACGAGGACGAGGGCTGCCTGGAGCCCGCGCTGATGCTCAAGCGCACTATCCCCACCGCGGGCCTGACGGTCCTGCCGCGCACCGGCCACACCGCCAACCTGGAAGAACCCGACGTCTTCAACCGTGCCGTGGACAGCTTCTTGTCCAGTGTGGCCCGCGGCTCGTGGCACCCGCGGGATCCTCGGTCCCGTTCGGCCTCCACCACCGGTATGAGCTGAGCCGCCCGCCGCCGCCAGGTAACCGCGCCCACCGGAATCAGCGGATTTCTGATCACAATTCGTAGTCTTGCTTGAACAGATGTCGAACCTGTGCTGCGCTATACCGTGCGGTTCGCATCGTCCGGCATGCGTCCCGCTGGGGGTTGACCGGCATGGCAGACAAAGGCGGCGACAAGGAGCTGCCACAGCGCTTCCGCGGCGAGGCCCGGGCCGCAACGTCGCAGTCCGGCTCGCCCGTCGCACCGGTGCTGTCCGCTGAACTACGGCAGCGCCTGGAGACGGCGGTCACCGCCGAGCGCGCGGTGGCGGCGGCCCGTGACCAGGACAGGCCGACCGGTGGCGAGGTAACTACCCCGTCGGTCCGGGCCGGGAGCGGCCGCGGCGGTACCAGCCTGCCCGACGCGCGCGGTGGCCGGGCCGGTTCTGCCGACGCGGCGCAGGAGCGGGCACGCGCCGCCAACGCCGGACCCCTCACCGAGGACGAGGTCACCGAATGGATCGGTACCGCCGGTAAGTCCCCGGAGGCCGCGCCCGACGTCACGCCCGATGCCGAGCCGGAATCCGCGAGCTGGCTGGGCGCCGGGCTGGCGGCCCTGATCGTGATCCCCGCCCTGGTCATCGGGTCGCTGACCGTCGTGGCGGTCAGGCACTTCACCGGAACGCGGGCGCCCAGCGCCACCGCGGCCGGCCAGGAGGCGGCTACCCGCCACGAGGCGGCGGTCCGCGGGCAGGCGGCCGCCTGGGTCGCCCAGCAGGTAAGGCCGGGCGTGCCGGTGTCCTGCGATCGGGTGATGTGCGCGGCGCTCGAGGCGCGCGGGCTCCCGGCACGCGACCTGCTCGTGCTCGGGCCGATTTCGCGCGATCCGCGCGGCTCCGTCGTTGTCGTCGAGACGGGCGCCGTCCGGGCGTTTTTCGGTACCAGCCTCGACCGGGCCTGGGCGCCGGCCGTCCTCGCGTCTTTCGGCTCCGGGTCCGCGAGCATCACCGTCCGGGTCGTTGCCTCGCATGGGGCCGTCGCGTACCAGACCGCGCTGGCAGGTGACATGGCCGCCGCCAAGGCGGCCGGCGCCAGGCTGCTGGCCGACCGGCGGATCACCGTCCAGACGTCCGCCCGGGCTCAGCTCACCGGGGGCCTGGTCGACCTGCGCCTGCTGTCCGCCCTCACCGCCCTGTCCCGGCACCTGCGGGTCAGCGTCATGGGGTTCGGCAACGTCGGCCCGGGCGTGAGCGCGGGGGTCCCGCTCCGCTACGCCGACCTGAGCCCGGCGACCCCGGCGACCCCGGCGGGCCCGGCGAGCCCGGCGGGCGGCCTGACGCAGGCCGGTTACGTGCGGTCGGTGCGTTCGGCCCTGAGCGGGCTCGATACCAGCATCGGGCC
>Ga0137385_10004314_pt1 | contig 12406 bp, 10 predicted proteins | sample SagtaG_FD_104921 | JGI IMG/M metagenome (GOLD analysis project Ga0137385, IMG submission 104921) | Vadose zone soil microbial communities from Sagehorn Ranch, Mendocino, California, USA - Sage2_R_80_16 metaG | ecosystem: Environmental > Terrestrial > Soil > Vadose zone | place: USA: California...
AATAGAAAAACCTTTCTCCTTGAGAACATCGAGTTTAACGTGCATTAATCGCTCCTTCTAACTAATATAGTCTTTGGGAATGTGCTACCAACGGAGTTGACCTGGCACTTCTTGTGGAACCCCACCCAGGGGACAGATAACCATGCCAGAATTTAATACATTGTCAAAAGTCCGTTGACGCCAGGAAGAGGCATAGGGGTATGAACGCGGTGTGTTTTTCTATTTTGCGCTCAGTATACCCTGCTCCAATTGTACCATAGGTTAGCTAGCAGATATGACATATGGGCTATACATTGTTGAAAAAGGTGACCCGGAACCAATCACGATTTGCTATTTCGTAGGTAAGTCAGATCTGTAGAAACTTCAAAGATGCGCTTATCTAATAATATTCACTCTACATTACTATACTCTAGCATTAGGAATCTTTCTATTTTTATTCATCATATGGGAGCCAACCGGTTCATATGTGAGTAGTACGTACAATAGTCTGATTTTGCGTTATTTTGGTGAGGTAGGTGGTTCTTCGCTGTATCATAACAACACACAGTACAAAGATAGCAGCGGTAGCTATCCCAGCAATGCCGTTCTAGGAGCTTCCTGGGTGGATACGGCAGCCTATCCGTCGAGAACGTTGTCTGATGCTCAGGTACAAAGCGAAGTGACGCGTGCCAAGCAGGTGAAGGGTTGGACCTCGAACATCGACAATATCTTCTTTGTCTTCACAGCAAAAGGAGAGAACATTTGCAGTGGCAGTTCGTGCAGCTTCACCAATTTCTGCGCCTATCACGGCTCCTTTGGCAGCAACACGCAATATGCAGCTATGCCGTATACCGGCACGAACCTGTCTGCTTGCGGTGTTTCGACCAGCCCCAACCATGACTTTGATGCCGATAGCACGATTAACGTTACCTCTCATGAGCAGATAGAAGGAGCAACCGATCCTCATCTCAACGCCTGGTACGACCTGGTCGGCTATGAGATTGGAGACAAGTGCGCCTGGCAATTTGGCGCTACCAACTCGCAAGGTGGCGACGTGGTCTGGAACGGCCATGCCTACGAAGTACAGAAGGAATGGGACAATGCCCGCCGTGCCTGCGTCCTGAGTGGGCCGTAAACGAGAACATGCCTTTGTGTTGGTGGTGAGCGTTGCAGCCGCAAGCTGCAACGCTCACCACCAACACAAATACGATCTTTCGTCTCGACGCTCCTTTCAATCGTGCGGTATACTGAGAACACATAATCGTATCTAGACTGGAAGGAGTGTGAATGAATGACGCAGGCCAAAACTCCAAATATGACCGACTATGAGGCCGAACGCCGCAACTTTTCTCTGGAAGTCCCCGAATATTTTAATTTTGCCATTGATGTAATCGGCAAGTGGGCACAAGATCCTAACAAGCTGGCTATGCTCTGGGTTGGGTCAAACAACGAAATAGAACAAGTCACCTTTGCTCAATTCGCTGAGCGTTCCAGCCGTGCAGCCGATGCCTTTGCCAGCGCGGGCATTGTCAAAGGCGAACGGGTGCTACTCATGCTGCCACGCATTCCTGAATGGTGGGAAGTTGCTCTGGGCTTGTTCAAGTTGGGGGCCATCCCTATCCCCTGCACCACACTGTTGACGCCCAAAGATTTACAGTTCCGCTCAGAAATTGCCGAGCCTATCGCAATTATCACTGATAGCGAGGGCGCGTCAAAGTTCGATCAAGTGCGCGAGCAGTGTCCTTCGGTGCGTGTGTCAGTCCTGGCTGAGCATACACATTCGGGTGCCCAGCACGAAGGCTGGCTCAATTATCAAGCCATACTGCGGGACGCTTCGCCCGAATTCACCAGCCCGAAAACTCGCAGTGATGATCCTTGCCTGATCTATTTCACCTCGGGCACGGTGGGCTATCCCAAGATGGTATTGCACACCCATGCCAGCTATCCCATTGGGCATACTATTACCGCGAAATACTGGTTGGATCTGGGCGAGAATGACTTGCATTGGAACGTTGGTGAGCTTGGATGGGCAAAAGCGGCGTGGTCCAATCTTTTTGGTCCTTGGCTAATGGGCGCAGCCATGTTCATCCAGGATGCGCGTGGCAAGTTTAATGCTCTTGAGACACTAGAGATGTTGCATGAGTATCCCATCACGACGTTCTGTGCCCCACCCACTGTCTATCGTATGCTCGTATTGGATGAGGCGATGGCTTATCTCAAAGCCAATCAACCTAAGGCGCTACGACACTGTGTTGGTGCCGGAGAGCCGCTTAACCCCGAAGTAATTAAGCGCTGGGAAGAAGTAACGGGCATGACCATTCGCGATGGCTATGGTCAGACTGAGACGGTTCTTCTCTGCGGCAACTTCCCGCCATTGACAGTGAAACCTGGCTCGATGGGCAAACCCTCGCCAGGTTTCGAGGTGAGCGTGATTGACCATGATGGTCAAGAACTTCCTCCTAATAAAGAGGGTGACATCGCCGTACGTGTGAAACCGCATCGTCCAACCTGGATGTTCAAAGAATACTGGCGCAACCCCGAGGCAACCGAAGGCTGTATTCGCGGCGATTGGTACATCACCGGAGACCGCGCTTACAAAGACGAGGATGGTTACTTCTGGTTCGTCGGTCGCGCCGACGATGTGATTATCAGTGCCGGCTATCGTATTGGCCCATTTGAGGTAGAGAGCGCGTTGAAGGAGCATCCCGCTGTGGCAGAATCTGCGGTCGTCGCCAGCCCCGACGAGATGCGTGGCGAGATCGTCAAAGCCTACGTCATTCTCGCCCCTGGCTATACTGCTTCGCCTGAACTGGCAACAGAATTGCAGAAGCATGTCCAAAAAGTTACGGCACCCTACAAGTACCCTCGTGAGATCGAGTTCGTGGATACCCTGCCCAAGACCATTTCTGGCAAGATACGCCGCGTCGAACTCCGCGAGATGGAACGACAGAAGAAGCTGGGAAAGTAAAGTAGCTTGCAACTGAACGTCTTTTTTACACCGGTCGAAATTGTTACCGGTGAAGCACAGAAGGATGACATCTATATCGTCATAGATGTCATCCGTGCTACTACAACCATGGCAGTCATGTTTGACCAGGGAGCCGCACGCGTCCTCGCGGCAGAAACTATTGAGCAGGCACGCGAAGCCGCCCAGAAACTACCAGGGCGCTTATTATGTGGAGAGCGCAACGTCAAACCCCTTCCAGGCTTTGACTATGGCAACTCCCCTTACCAGTTCTCACAGGTCGACCTGACCGGGCGCGAGTTGATCCTCACTACGACCAACGGCACACGCGCCTTCTATGCCTGTCCAGAAGACGCCACACGCCTGGCAGGAAGCTTTTATAATGCCCACGCCGTAGTATCACACGCCCTGAAGCTGGCACAAGAACGCAACAGTAACATAGCCCTCGTGTGCTCGGGTGAGTTAGGCTATTTCGCCCTCGATGATGCCACCTGCGCTGGCTACCTCGCGCTTGAACTACAGCGTCTTACCTCAGAGCACTTCCAAGAAATACCCCTACATTTACACGAAAGCGTATATGCTGCCACTGCTCTGTATCATGCTTACAAACCACCAAAGATACTCGAATATTGTGACTCCGCCCAAAGCGTTTTCCAGGCAGGTCTGGTCGAGGATCCCTACTTTTGTATGCAGACAAGCAAGAGCACGAGCATTCCTCTGGTGGTAGGAAGGGAGAAGGAGACTGGGTTGTTGGTTTTAGAGCGGGTTTAACAAAGGCTCATTTCCGTTAGTTTCAATGCTTAAAGTTGGGGGAATAGTTAAAAACAAATGGAGGATAGTCATAAGCGAATTTCTACCACGCTGATGGTGGCGTGTACGATAGAGATCTTTATGCGGACCGAAGCTTGTTTCAGTTGTCCAATTGTTCTTCATACGATTCTTTCCTTTAGTCTTGATAAGATGGTTTGTAACCATCTTGATACAATCAGTAGACTTGCCATCGATCACAAAACCTAACATTGCGGCCCAGCTATGACCAAGGCAGTATTTGCCATCTATAAAGCGCATCACACCATCAAGTACATATTTCCTTATCAGTTTATTGCCCTTACTATCGATCCTTTTGCATTCCATTCCAAAGTACTCATCTTCATCTAAAGTGTAAATGATTTTGAAATCGATGCGACCATCTGACCTACGTATTTTAGGTGACGACCGTGTTCCTACTTCCTCTTCAATACGAGGAGCAGCCTTTGGACCAAGGCGACGTCTTTTTTCCGCATACATCTCTCGATACAAACAGCCAGCAATATCACGTTCATCAGAAGAGGAACATATTTCACCACGAGCTACGATCTGGCACCAACTCACAATAGTAATCTCTAATATTGTCTTGATGATAGCTCGTACATATTCTTCATCAATTTGTCCTACCACATTAGGCTCATTTAATGGAAGCATAGCTAGACCTTATGTGTTCAGAGAGAATGCTATCAGCATCATTTAAACCAGACGAACGACTCCAGTAACGACGTTGTACAGGTTTAACAATGTAGAAATCGCTGCCAACATAGATGCGCAGAATACGGCGGGTGTAGATGTTATCAGCAATCTTCTGAGGCAATAGGACAGCGATCCTTCTTAGTATAGCCTCTAATCCCTCCTCTTTGCTTATCTGTACAAAAGGCCTATGAAGAGGTAAAGGTAACAAACTAAATTTGATAACATATAAAGGTGCTTTACCAACATCAAGTACATCTGCCACTAAAGCACGTTCATTTAAAGCTTGAAAAAATGGTTGAATAACACCTATCAACTGCGTTGCATAGGCTTCTAACTCATCAAGTTGAGGACGGTCCACTGCCTTTGATTTTTCTCGATTCATACGTAAGTCGATAGTAAGATTCACAGCGTCCTGAACCAATATACGTTCAGTTTCATCCAAGCCGTACAGTTCATATACGGTCTCATCAAGTTGTTGTTTAAGGCTTTCCCGAGTAGCACCATTATAGGATTGGAGTAACTGCCCCTCCACCTCAACCACATGCTTAACTAAATCTTCGTTATTCATGCTTGTTTCTGGTAAAGGAAATCGCAACAAATCATTGGGTTCAACTTTATCACGTTCAACACCCCATACAGAAGCTGTCATGAATAGAAAATATGTTGCAAGCGACGAATTCAAAACACCATTGAGATAATGAGCCAGGTACTCCTGATGCTGTGGAATCGCGATACCATAGTACTCTTCTGTATAAACAACATCTCCTTGACTGAAGGCAGAATAAAAGCCTGCTTTACTGAGTCCTCGCGTTGTAATAACTAGTGGTCCTTTATAAATCTGAGGATCTCTCGGACGATCTAGCTTTTGCCTCGACAAAGTTTCCAGAGTATCTAAATTTATAAAATATGGTGACATTTCACCTGAAGGAAGCCACTTCTTACCATACAGCTCTGGTGCCTCGAAAGAACCAGACCCTCGGAAGCCTTGTCCAGCCACCCAACCATTGTATTTATTGTTATGTATAAGTTTCCCTAGTGATGAGAAAGTGTTCCGAAGATGCTCGATCAAGGCCATATCCCTTGCATTACCCCAAGAGGCAACCTTTAACACATCTGTGTCAGATATTACACGATAAGTAGATATTCGCTTAACGTTCTCTGGTCCTATCTCAATAATGCCATGTTTCTTGAAAGTTTTGGAATGCTCAGCACATACAAAGTGGAAGGAGTCATCACTTTTGGAACAACATCCCTTTGCAATAAAGACTGTCGCTGGAGCATCTGCCCTCGGAAATAACCCATCTTGCCGCATGTCAGAGAGATTAACCAATACTTGTAGACTAAACCGTTTTAACAATTCCTCTCTTGCTTTGAGAGCTTCTGGTGCATGACTAAATAGAGGACGGCTATGCAGGATCAAACCAATGTGAGTTTTATCGCTGGCAAAGTCGCCAATACGCCACAGAAAAGCTTGATCTAAGCTTCTACGGGTTATTGAATACTTATGCTTTTTACAGTACATCGTAGCCAAACGGTTGGCTCGGTTTCTTCTCCAAGGTGGATTACCTACGATTGCATGGAAACTCTTTGTGACAAATGGAGCTTCTTTATTGAAGGAGGCATTCTCATCAAAGGCATCTGCAGCAAAGAGGTTTTTATTAGTAAGCGGTCGAAATTTCACTTGATGTGATAGATGAGGATCGGGATCAAGTTCTAGAGCAGTAAGGTACAAACTGAAAGCAGCAATTTGTATAGCCTCCTTACTAATATCCACACCATAAATCTGGCGGTAAAGAGTATCACGCACCATGTCACGAGACCACTTCTCTCCATTTGTGATGCGACGTGCTACAAGACGACGTAGTGCTTCAACAAGGAATACACCAGACCCACAAGACAGGTCTAGAACGTTCGCATGCGCTGGTAGTTGACTGAATACCTCTGAAAGTACGAGATCTACCAGATTGATTGGTGTGTAATAAGTACTACGTTCTTGAGCAATCTGTGAGTTATCAGCATGGACAAACATCTCATAAATCGAACTGATTAACTCTACTGGAATTACGTTGAAGTCATAAGGCCATAGTCGTCCTTGCCCCGTTTTCAAATCTGCACCATCGAGTAGACGCTGCACAACTTTGAGGTGGTCTAACGTAACTAGATCTTGCTCATGCATAGTATGTCCATTCGTCTGTATTAGTGGGAACAGATTGCCATTGAAAGTCTCTTGTACCCAACTGAATAGCTCATATGTTGGTGAAGTTGAATTTGCTGTAAGTACTTCAGTAAATTTCTCAGCATTGGAGTAACTTCGTAAGAAATCGGCTGTCAGAATTCCTCTATCTTGAAGATAAGCTACAAAGATTGATCGACCTAATAAGGCATGGGCTACAGAAGGTTCCAAGCCGTCATTTACTAGTTGTTTTTCCGCTTCAGCCAGATTCCCAAGAAGCGTAACATCAACTCGCTGTCTACGATCAATTCGCTTAGCCTTATCTTTCTGCCAAAACGTACCAGATTCTATTTGAAGGCGGTTAGCAAAGTTATGTAACTGCTGTAAACCTTTCTCGGTCTGCTCAAACAGATCTATTAAATGCTGATTAGGATTGGTTTCATCTGTGAGCGTGGGCTTTGAGTAGCAGTTATAAAGCATTACCTTTGTAGGTGTAACGACCCATAGCATGGGAGCTAATCCCTGATTCCAAGCCATTCTGTAAAGTCGTGCTAGCACTGCTGGATCAGGGTCATCTTGATCAAGGCGAGTAAAATAGATACATGGTGAACCGGACAATTCAAAAATTGCTGTGGCATTTAGCTTTTTAGGATCGATTACGGCACTATATTTCATGCGTTTATCGATTTGTCCATCATTACTACGAAGAGATGCAGCCTCGATGACCCCTGGCGTTGGTTCACCATTACGATAGAAACCAACTCTTTCCATCACCTGTATATATCCTTCGGATGCGTCTCTGCTTAAGTGCGCCAAGTTACGGCTCATACAACGCTCCTTTCTAGGTGGTGGCTAGCATAAGTATACCTTAATGGTCAATAATAACCTCCGTCAAAATACACGTAGAGCAAAAGATTAACCAGTTGCATATGTTGCACCTTCATTTTCCCAGTTCCCATATTTTAGGTAGTCACCCTGCATAGAGGTGATAAAGATGTGGCAAATAGCACAAACCTGCTTCCAGAGTGGCCTCTTGAGATCGCTAGCCGTGTACTTTGAGATGGCTCTAGAGGCGCATCACCTCTATCGAGAGTGACTACCATATTTTATGACTCAGCACAAATTGATTAACCACCTATTCACATTTGTTTCGCTTTCTTTTTGATATACTTTTGCTATGTAAATATTAATATAAAGATGAAGTAATGTCAAGTTTATTAGTTTGATTCTTGCTTCTAATAGTGACAATATGCTAAGCTAATGAGTACAAAGTGGATATTGAGCGCTCTGAAGGATATGAATAGATAATGACTGAGCAACAGCAAAAACGAGTAGAAATCCCATATTTGCGAGCGTGGAGGATGTGGCGAGGACTGAGTATTCAAGAACTTGCTAAACTTGCTGGAGTAAGCGTTACGACCATCTCTCGGTTGGAAAATGGTGTGTCCCAACCAAACTTTTCAACATTACACCGACTGGCACAAGGTTTAAATCTTACTCGTGAGCAATTATTGCATAATAGACCCAATGGGCAGACTAATATATCATCAAAGACAGAACAGAGAAATAGACAATAGAAGCAGGGCAATGGCGAGGTCGAAGCCCGGCGGGCTTCGACCTCGCCATTGCCCTGCTTGAGAGAAGCATGCCTAATCCACCCTCACAATTAACTTCCCAAAATTCTTATTCTCCCCCATCTCCACATGAGCCTTACCTACCTCCTCCATCGAATACACCTGCTCGATAACCGGCTTCACCTTCCCGCTGGCCAGCAACGGCAGCACACTTGTGGCAAAACGGCGGGTCACTGTTAGCTTCTCCTCCAGCGTGCGCGTACGTAACGTGCAGCCGCGCATGGAAATGCGCTTGCTCATCAACATGCCAAGATTCACATTTGCCTGCACGCCGCCCATCGTTGATAGAAAGACGATGCGCCCCCATGCCGTCAGTGCGTCTAAATTCTGTTCAAGGTATGGCGCGCCAATAAAATCGAGCACGACATGGACACCACCATTATTGGTCAGGCGGTTCACCTCGGCGGCGAAATTCTGACTGGAGAGGCCGAAGTCCAGGCCAAGTTTACTGGCCCGCTCTAGTTTACCCGGCGTGCGCGAGGTGCCGAATGTTGTAGCTCCTGTGGCATTGGCAAGCTGAATGGCAGCTGTCCCGACACCACTTCCGGCGGCGTGAATCAACACACGTTCGCCCATCTGCAAGCCTGCCTGGGTAAATAGTCCATCGTGGGCAGTCATAAAGACCTCTGGCACTCCTGCTGCCTGGACGAAATCCAGGTTGTCAGGAATTTCAACCAGTAAGCCTTCATGCACCAGGATATATTGCGCCTGCCCTCCACCACCCACCAGGCCCATCACTCGCTGCCCTGGCTTCCACATGCGTACAAGTGGCCCAACAGCGTCAACCTCGCCCGCAAATTCGAGCCCAGGAATATTCGAAGGTGATCCTGGAGGAGCTGGATACGCTCAAGCACGCTGCAAGAGATCGGCCCGATTGACTCCTGATGCACGTACACGGACGCGTACATAATCGCCGACCGGCTCGGGCGTCTCAACTTCCTGTACTTCCAGTACCTCCGGCCCACCCGGCCTGGTGATAACTACTGCTCGCATGAATTTCGCTCCTTATTTTCAATCTTATTGAAGTAGTATATCACTCTACACCCCTATGGTATAATCTGTCCAAGTACAAAACTACAATAAAATGAAGCAGAGGACACAGCGACATGTTCACCCTCAACGACATACTGCAAGGCAATGACGGCGCGGTTCACTTGCACAGCGCATCATCCCCCAATCCTGAACAAGTATTTCCAGCCGCACAGCACGATAGTCGCCAGGTCGGCCGGGGAGATCTTTTCGTCGCCATAAAGGGTAAGCATGTCGATGCACATAGCTTTATTCCCGAGGTAGCACAGGCCGGTGCGGGCGCGGCGCTCTGCACAGAACCCTCGAGCGAGGCTCCTCCCGAGTTTCTACAGATCGTCGTCCCTGATGTTATACAGGCTCTACACGCCACGGCCCGTGTACGCACCCAAAGGCAGCAGAACACAACATTGATTGGCATTACTGGCAGCAATGGCAAAACCAGTACCAAAGAGGCGGTCGCTACTGTCCTTAGTCGCAAGGCACCCACCCTCAAGACCTATGCATCCTACAACAGTGAAATAGGTTATCCACTGACACTTCTGCGCTTAGAGCCAGAACATCGCTATGCTGTACTGGAGATGGGGGCTCAGTCAATAGGTGAGCTGGCCTTTTTGTGTAATACCATTGCCAGCCCCAATTGGGCCATTGTTACCAATGTGGGAGCGGCCCACCTCGAATACTTTGGTTCGCAAGAGCGAGTTGTTATCGCCAAAAGTGAACTGGTAGAGGCACTTCCTTCTGATGGCATCGCTATTCTGAACTACAATGATAGCAATGTGCGCAATATGAGCGAAAAGACACAAGCGCGGGTACTCTACTATGGGCGAGGCGAGGGTGCCGAAGTGTGCGGCAGTGACATCGGCGGAGATATGCTGCAGGGACGCCATTTTATACTGAGCTATCAAGGCCAACAGGTACATGTACAGCTGCGGCTCCCAGGAGAGCATGGCGTCAGCATAGCCCTTGCTGCCGCAGCAGCCGGGTGCGCGGCAGAGATGTCTCTTGAGGACATTTGCCTTGCACTAGAGGCGTTATCTCCCGCCAGGGGACGCTGCGAGATAAAGGCAGGGCCCAATGGCAGTACATTGATTGATGATACTTACAACGCCAATCGCCAATCGATCATTGCTATCACCAGGGCCATGCAAGGCACCCACCTTGTCGAGGGAGGCAAGCGCTGGGCGGTCCTGGGTGACATTTTCGAGCTAGGCCGGTATGCGCGCACCGAGCATCGCCTCAGTGGTGAGGCCCTGGCAGGCGTCGTTGATTATCTCGTTGCTATCGGAGACGAGGCGCGATACTATGTTGAAGGGGCCATACGATCCAGTATGTCAGCCGACAATATCTATTATTTCGATGCTGATGTTGAAAATGGCCCTGAGCTAGAGGCGGCTAAACAGGCCGCTGTCGACCTCCTCAAAAAGGAAGTGAAAAGCGGCGACCTTGTGCTGCTCAAAGGGTCACGAGGCATGCATATGGAAACGATGTTGGATATGGTGTAGGGACGGATAAATCGCATCCTAGAATAGAGAGAAAACACCCATGGCAAAAAAGAAGTTGCGTATTGGCCTTGTCTTCGGCGGACGTTCAGGTGAGCACGAGGTTTCGTTAGCCTCAGCCACCTCCGTGATAGCTAACCTGGATAGCGACAAATACGAGGTCGTGCCAATTGGTATCACTAAACAAGGCTCCTGGCTCCTGGGCACAGAGCCAGCCAGGTTATTGGAAACCGAGCAAAGTGTCAGCGCGAGTACAGGTACAAAGGAGACAACTGCAGTCACACTGACAGGTGATCCTAGCTTACATCGCCTCATCCCTCTACAGAGTAGCGAACAACTCGAGGACAATGGAGCGTTGGATGTCATCTTACCCGTCCTACACGGTACGTACGGCGAAGATGGCGCGCTGCAAGGGCTACTGGAGATGGCCAATGTGCCTTACGTGGGTTGTGGCGTCCTGGGTTCAGCCCTGGGCATGGACAAGGAAAAGATGAAGATGGTCTTTAGCTCCGTTGGCCTGCCTATCGTAGACTACCTGGTGTACCGGCGCAATGCATGGGAGCGCTCACCCGAGACCATCATGGATGCTATTGAGCAGCATCTGGGCTATCCGTGTTTCGTCAAACCCGTCAACCTGGGATCAAGCGTTGGGGTCAATAAAGCCCATGACCGTGGTGAACTGGAACATGCCATCGACGTTGCGGCAGAATATGACCGCAAGATTATTATTGAACGAGGTATCAACTGTCGCGAGCTTGAATGCGCAGTCCTGGGCAATGATGAGCCGCTGGCCTCCGTCGTGGGTGAGGTTGAGGCCAGCAACGAGTTCTATGACTATAACGCCAAGTATATCGACAACAAATCACAGGTAATTATTCCTGCTGCTATCCCCCAGACGACAGCAGAAGAGGTACGTCGCCAGGCCATCAAAGCCTTTCTCGCCCTTGACCTCAGTGGTCTCGCCCGCGTCGATTTCTTTCTGGAAAAAGAGACTGGACAGGTCTATATTAACGAAGTCAATACGCTGCCGGGTTTTACCGAGATCAGCATGTATCCCAAATTGTGGGAGGCAAGCGGTCTTCCTTATTCACAAATGTTGGACCGGCTTATCGAGCTGGCCATAGAACGACACGCGGATAAACAGCGCAACCGGACCAGTCGCTAAAAATGTAGGGGGATATATGTCACGCACCACCATCCGCTCCGTTACCGTCGAACCATTGAACATTCCTCTGCTGGAGCCATTTACCATCGCGACGGGCACGACCACCGAAGCACGCAATGTGCTCATCACCATCACGCTCGAAGATGGCAGCGTAGGTTATGGGGAAAGTACACCCTTTTCGCCCAGCACAGGAGAAACGCAGGAAACGGCCCTGGCGGCTGCTCGTGGCTGTGCCGAACTTCTTAAGAGCAAGGACGCTGCTCATTGGCGTATCCTCTCGAAGCTGCTACGGGGCGTCTTTTTCAGCCAGATGACAGCCATAGCAGGCATAGAGATGGCCCTGCTGGACGCGCTCACCCATTCATACGGTATCCCGCTCTATGTCTTCTTTGGTGGTGCTGCCACGGCGGTCGAAACCGATATCAGCATCCCTCTAGTCACGCCTGAACATGCTTACGA
>Ga0137385_10004316_pt1 | contig 12403 bp, 9 predicted proteins | sample SagtaG_FD_104921 | JGI IMG/M metagenome (GOLD analysis project Ga0137385, IMG submission 104921) | Vadose zone soil microbial communities from Sagehorn Ranch, Mendocino, California, USA - Sage2_R_80_16 metaG | ecosystem: Environmental > Terrestrial > Soil > Vadose zone | place: USA: California...
CTGGAGCTTAGACGGCCGGGGCGAACTCCTCAGCCACGGTTGTGAAGTAATGTTTTAGGCTCGGCATGACGTCGCAAAGCTCGATCGGAACTTATTTTGATGCGTCCATTTTCAATCCCAGACTTATAGGAAGATGCCGTTCCACCGACAAGCAATATTGCGTGCGATCGGGTTCCGTGTGGCAGACGCCCGGCGCGGGCCACCCCCGCAGCAAAGTTTGGAGGCGAGGGTCGGAATCGGACAGGCAACGCGCTTTAAGCACCGTCATCCCATTCAATCATAACTCCCGCACTCACAGGCCCGTCGCATGACAGGCAACGAAACCACCTGTAAAATGGGCGTTTCCCGGTGTTTCGTCAAGTCGCCGAGTACTCAATCACTACTCACCTACGAGTCGGAAAAAACTCATTTAAACCGGCGTTGCTGGCATTTCTGCTGGCACTTTTGCTGGCAGAATTCGACTCCGAAAATCCGCGCATAGTCGCGTCATCGGTCGGTGCGTTCCACTCAGCAGGCATCCGCCGATGTGGTTTCCGTCGTGTTCACCCGCCTGTGCCCGCACCTCTGGTTGCTCCGCGCAACCTCGCGCCGGCAGGCGAAGATGATTCCAGAGTTTTTGCGCCTGCCGTCACTCGGTTGCTAATGCTCCGCTGCCCGGCGGCGCGGGCACATGCGGGTGCGTTTCGTCAGGAGCGCTCCTGCTCTCTCGGGGCGGAGGTGAAGAGAGCAGTTCCGCTCCTTCAGAACGAAACGCAAAACATGAACACGGCAGAAAACCTCATCTCCACAGGATGCCCCGCAACCGCTCCGCAGCCCACGAATCAAATCGTCAAGACGATCAAATTCCCGGCTCAACCGCAGGAATGGAAAATTGTTTCACTGCGGGAATGTTCCACACCCGACACCATGCAACAGTGCGAAACACCGGATCAGGCAGCCGCCTATTGGAAGACGCACATCGCGAATCATCCCTACTTCAATTCTGAGTGTGAATGTCTGGTGGTTTTCATCCTCAACACCCGTCGGCGCATCAAAGGTCACTATCTCGTGTCCATTGGGACCATGGATACGATTCTCTGTCATCTTCGTGAAGTATTCCGTTTAGCCATCATGGCGGCGAGTGCCGCCGCAATCATCATCGCGCACAATCATCCGAGCGGTGAACCGACTCCGTCCGAGGCGGACATCAAAATCACTCGCGATCTCAGCCGAGCCGGCCAACTTCTCAAAATCGAAGTCCTCGATCACATCATTGTTGGAAATCCCAACCACACGAGCCTTCGCAGTCTTGGGTATTTCTACAGCTAACCGCTCCCGGTTCCCGAGAAATCGGGGTCGTTGTTAGCTTCGCTTTGGCAAATAGAAGGCGAATCTATCCACCGAATCTCATCGTCTGGCAAATGCGACTACTTCTGGCAACAGCCGCACATCCGCGACAAATTTCGCAAGCAACGGGGAGCGGTTGTCCTTCCGCCAGACCAGAGCCAATGGAAGAGGCAATTTCAGATCCATTACGGGCAACACAACTACTCCTTCGGGGCGTCGCCAGCGCGCATTTTCGTTGACGAATCCAACCCCCACTCCATGCAACACGAGGCTGAGAATAGTCGCTTCATTCACCCCCTCTTGAACGATTCGTGGTGATTTCAAGCCGGCGCGAAAACATTCGTGCATCAAGCGGTCGTAGAAGGCAGGACTTTCGCGTCTCGGAAACCAGACAAAGGGCGTGTCACCCAAATCGCGCAGCCTAAGTTTCCTCAATGTCTCCAGTGGATGTCCCTTGGGTGCGGCCAAAACGATGTTGTGCGATGCGACCTGGAGTTGCTCCAATTCGGGATCTGTTCTCGGCATATTAAACACAAAGCCTGCGTCCAGCCGCGCGGACCGAATCGCTTCGATTTGTTCCGAAGAGCTCGATGGATTCAGTTGAAGTTCTGCGTCCGGTTGCTGTTTGCGGAATTGCCGGAATGATCCCGGAACCACACCATGCCAGGATGCGCTCTCGGTGAATCCAACCCGCAAAGTGCCGGACTGGCCGCGCGCCGCGCGCCCCGCGCGCAGGGTCGCTTCATTCACTTCTCGAAGAATGCGCCGCGCATCCTCCAAGAATGATTTTCCCGCGACGCTGATTTTCACGCCGCGCGGAAGGCGCTCAAAAAGTTTAAAACCTAGTTCATCTTCCAAATCCTGAATCTGACGGGAGAGTGCGGGTTGAGCCACGCGAAGCCGCTGTGCGCCGCGTCCGTAATGCTGCTCTTCTCCGACCGCCACGAAATACCGCAAATGTCGCAGTTCCATTCCGATACTCTATTGCTATCGGTTCGATAGTAAACATGTTTTGGACGCATCGTTAAGGAGCTGGCATCGTGTGGGCATGAAACGCAGCAACAAGCGGAAGAAACAAAGGGCAGCAGCAGATCGGAGCAAGCGGCCGGCGTCCAAGCAAACACGCAAACCTTTGCCGATGATTCCATTGCCTGCGGCTTGGGAATAATTAACAAACCACAAACAGAAAAGGAAAACGTATGAAATGCAAATTATTCGGAATCGCCTCGTGGCAGATTGGACGGTCCTATGTCTAAAGTCTGGCTGGTAACCGGCAGCGCAAGCGGTTTGGGCCGAAACATTGCCGAAGCTGCTCTCGCATCGGGCGATCGCCTCGTCGCAACCGCTCGTGACCCTCGCCGCCTTAAAGACCTGGCGGAGAAATATGGCGATCAAATTCGCACGGCTCCGCTCGACGTGGCGGACGAGCAGGCGGCACAGGCATCTGTGCAGGTGGCCGTGGACGCCTTCGGACGACTCGACGTCGTCGTGAACAACGCAGGATACGGCGACATCGCACCCTTCGAGCAGTTGACTTCCAAGCGCTTCAAGGCGCTGATGGACACAAATTTCTACGGTGTCGTCAACGTGACCCGCGCCGTGCTGCCAATCATGCGCCGGCAAAGGAGTGGATGCATCCTTCAAATCTCGTCCGTGGGCGGTCGCCTGGCCCGTCCCGGCAGCACTGGCTACCATGCAGCCAAGTGGGCGGTTGGCGGATTCACCGAGTCCCTAGCGCAGGAAGTCGCCCCTTTCGGCGTCAAAGTGTGCGCCCTCGAACCCGGCGGAATGCGGACGAATTGGGGTGTTCGCGCAAACAAAGAAACACCGGTTCTGCTCTCGGAATATGAACCATCCGTGGGCGGGGTGATCAAGGCGCTGGAGTCTTACTGGGGAAACGAAATCAGCGATCCGGCCAAGGTGGCGCAACTCATCCTTCGTCTGGCTGCCAGCGATCATCTCCCGGCACATCTGCTGATCGGCAGTGACGCAGTTGAGTTCGCAGGTCAAGCCGAGGCAACCCGTGCAGCCGAGGCAGAGCGCTGGCGGGAATTCAGCGTCTCGACCGATGTCAACGCCTCGGGGCCTTTGCCTGCTGTGCGATTTTGAGCGGTTCGGCATTCACCATCATCACAAACCGCTTATGAGCACATCATCATCCGGCATCTCATTTGACGTGAACGAGTTCACTGACAAGCGCGTGCTTGTCACGGGCGGCACTAAGGGTGCGGGCAAGGCAATGGCTGATCGCTTTCGGCGGGGAGGTGCAACCGTCATTGTAACCGCACGGTCTTCACCAGAAGAAAAAACGGAGGGTCATTTCATTCAGGCAGACGTCTCGACCGCCGAAGGCGCAACCAAGGTAATCAACGAAATTTTGGATTGCTTTCATGGAATTGACATCATCATTCACAACGTCGGTGGATCATCAGCGCCGAGTGGTGGATTTATCACGGTCACCGATGAAATCTGGCAGCAAAACCTGAATGAGAATTTGTTTCCCGCTGTTCGCCTGGATCGCGGTCTTTTGCCATCCATGATTGAGCGAGGTTCGGGTGTCATCATCCACATTTCATCCATCCAAAGAACGCTGCCTTTATACGATTCAACCCTTGCCTACGCCGCCGCGAAAGCCGCGCTCACCAATTACAGCAAGGCCCTGTCGAACGAAGTCAGTCCCAAAGGAATTCGGGTGGTTACGGTTTCGCCCGGCTTCATTGAAACCGATGCCGCCACGAGAATGATTCAACGCATGGCGGACAAAGACAAAAGCGACTACACAGTGGCCCGGCAAAAACTCATGGAAATGCTTGGGGGTATTCCCTTGGGTCGCCCAAACAGGCCGGATGAGGTTGCAGAGCTTGTAGCTTTTCTCGCATCGGACAGAGCTTCCGCCATCACCGGCAGCGAGTTTGTAATTGATGGCGGGACAATTCCAACGGTTTAAGAGAGCAGAAAACAATACACCAACGAGAAAGGACACGAATATGAAACAAGCAACAAATTCGCTCAACCTGCCAAAACCCATCGCCGCCTACTTCACCGCAGACAGGGGTGAGGGCGAGGCCGTCTCACTATGTTTCACTCACAATGCCGTCGTGAAGGACGAGGGGCACACGCACCGAGGCCGGGCCGCAATCAAAGCGTGGAAGACGGATGCCTCTGCAAAGTATGAATACACATGCGAGCCTCTCGCGTGCGAAGTGCAGAAGGGAAAGACGGTCGTCACCAGCCGTCTGGTGGGAAATTTTCCCGGCAGCCCGGTTGACCTTAGATTCTTTTTCAAACTCGAAGGGGACAAGATTGCGTCGTTGGAAATCATCCCGTGAGGAATGGTTTCAAAGCCGAGTATTCACAGGGATGAACGCCGATCGCGCCCCGCTTGAGCAAACTGAAAAACACGCCGCCCGTTTTAGCTTCCATTTCGAGGGCGTTTATGATGTGATTTCCCTTCAACCAATTCCTCCTATGAAAATGCGAAGTTTTGCGTTCCCGGTTTGCATCCACAGCCTCATTTTGCTGCCCCTCCAACTGGCGGTGGCCCAAGGCCCGCTCACCCCGCCCGGCCCGCCCGCGCCCTCGATGAAGACGCTCGACCAAATCGAGCCGCGCACACCCATCTCCTCGGTGCCCTACACGATCACCAACGCCGGCTCCTATTATCTTACCTCCAATTTGTTCTCGGGCATCTTTGGCGGAAACGGGATCATTATCAAGGCGGACAACGTCAGCCTCGATCTCAACGGTTTTTCCTTGAGCGCCGGTCCCATTTTCTTTGGCGGTCTTCCCGGAGCGGGAGTGAACGTGCCGTCACCGCAGCAGAACATTTCGATTCGGAATGGGACCGTGAGCGGCTGGCGCATCGCCGGCGTGCAGGCCAGCGCGGCGAGCAATAGCAGACTGGACCACCTTCGCGCCTCCGGCAACGGCGGTGCCGGTCTGGCGATCGGCAGCGGTGGCACGGTCAGATCCTGCGTCTGCTCGGCCAACGGCGGAGGAGGAATTCTTGCAGGAAAGGACACATTGATCGCCGCATGTTCCGCCGCCGGGAACCACTTGGACGGAATCAAAACGCTTGGCGGCGGCCTGGTCAACCACTGCACCGCCAGCGGTAACACCAACGCCGGTGTGCTCGTCGGCGACGGCAGTTCCGTGGGCGGCTGCACCGCGCGAGCCAACGGGTCGGACGGGATCTCCACTGGCGCCGGTTGCACGGTCGCCAACTGCGTGGCGGCCGGCAACAACGCCGTGGGAATTCTCCTCAGCTCGAATTGCACGGTCACGGCGTGCAGCGCCTTTGACAACCAGGGCGGGGTGATTGTCGGCGGAATTGATTGCGGCGACGGCTGCGTCGTCCGCGACTGCGCGTCGGCAGGGACCGCGCTGGGGGTGGGCATCATCACCGGCCAGGCTTGTTCCGTCATCGGCTGCACGGCGCGCAACAACAATCTGTCTGGCATTTTCGTCAGCGGCGAGGGAAGCACGGTCAAGAATTGCGTGGTGTCCGAAAACCATGCCGCGGGCATCTACGCCGTCTTTTACTGCACCGTGAGCGGCTGTTCCGCGCGGACGAACGACTTCGACGGGGTCCAAGTTTCCCCCGGCAGCCTTGTGGAAAATTGCGCCTGCTCCGAGAACGGCCTAGACGGCATCGGCGCAGATTCTGGCTGCACGGTCACCGGGTGCGTGGTCGCGCGCAACGGCCGGGACGGTATCGAGGTGGCGGGGAATTGCATCGCCGCGCGCAATCATTCCAGCGACAACACCGGCGATGGCATCAAGGCCGTCGGCCAGGCCAATCGCCTCGAGGACAATCAAGTTTTCGGGAACCAGGGGAATGGCATCGGAGTCGATGGAGCCAACCTCGCGAACGTGATCATCAAAAACAAGGCGAGGTTCAACATCAGCGGCGACTACGGCAATCTAAGCGGCAACACCGACTACGCCCCAGTCGCCACCCCCGCCACCGCGGTGAATCCATTCAGCAACTTTTAATTTCCAGGAGGGACCACGAAAACGGTGATGGCCCCAAATAGCTGCGGAGCGGCGCAAGAATGCCGGTCAAGGCGCTAAAAAGGCTCGATAAAAACGCTGGCTGAAATTCACCACGGCCGGATCGGAGAAGCGCACCGTGCCATTGGTGTTTGCAAGCACGGCGGCAGCCGACCAGTCCGTCAGATTCGTGGAAAATTGCAGGAGGTAATTGTAGCCCGGCGCGCCCGTCAGTTGCACCACCGGCGTGCCCTCGCCGTCCAGCGACGCGGCAAGGAGGATCGGCTGGCTTGGCGGTCCAACTATCGCCAGGCTGTGGTCCCCTCCGGCCGCAATGGCCACCACGCCGCTCAAACCGCTGAGCACCGTGACGGGGAGGAAGTTAGGGTTGGGGTCGCTTTCGTGTAAAAAGAGCCATTCGCCCCACGCTACGACGGTTCCGTCCTCCTTGAGCGCCAGACTCTGAGCCTCTCCGGCCGCTATGGCCACTACATTGCTCAAACCGCTGGGCACATTGGCTTCGCCATATGTGTTGTCACCCCATGCCACGACGGTGCCGTTCTTCAGCAGCGCCAGAAAGTGTATTTGTCCGGCCGCGATGGCCACCACGTTGCTCAGTCCGCTGGGCACATAATCATCAAATCCCCAGGCGACGACAGTACCGTCCTGCAGCAGCGCCAGACTATGGACCTCTCCGGCCGCGATCGCCACTACATTGCTCAATCCGCTAGGCGCGGTGACGTCCCAAAAACCATTGCCGCCCCACGCCGCGACGGTACCGTCCTGTTTGAGGGCCAGACTGGTTGCCCCACCGGCCGCGACGGCGACGACACTAGTCAACCCGAACGGCACGTTCGTTTGGCCATAAAAATTATCTCCCCAGGCCAGGACGCTGCCGTCCCGAGTGAGGGCCAGACTGTGGCCAGTTCCTGCGGCGATAGCGACCACGTTGCTCAATCCGTCTGACTCCGTGGCCGGCAGGTAGTAATTTCCATCGAATAAACTCCCCCACTCCAGCACCGTGCCGTCCTGTTTGAGCGCCAGACTGTGATCCAATCCGGCCGCAACGGCCACCACGCCGCTCAACGCACCAGGCAGATTTGCTTGGCTAAGCTCGTTGTCGCCCCACGCCGCGAGGCTACCATCCTGCCTGAGGGCCAGACTGTGATACCATCCCGCCGCAATTGCCACGACGCCACTCAACCCGCTCGGCACGGTGGCTTCGCCGTGGAAATTGTCTCCCCACGCCACGACCGTGCCGTCCCGCTTGAGCGCCAGGCGCTGCCCCAATCCGGCAGCAATGGCGACCACGTTGCTCAAGCCGCTGGGCACTTCCAATTGGCCAAACGCAGTGCCATCGCACTGCACCACGGTTCCGTCCTGCTTGAGCAGCAGGATGTATGTGCCACCGGCGGCAATAGCCACCACGCCGCTTAAGGTCACATTCGTTCCGGCTCCCCACGACACGACGCTTCCGTCCTGCTTGAGCGCCAGACTGTAAGTATCGCCGGCCGCAATGGCTGCTACGCCGGTCAATCCTTCCGGCACCATGGACTGGCCATAATCAAAATAGCCGCCGCCGTTCGTTTCGCCCGCTCCCCAGGCCACTACGGTGCCGTCCTGTTTGAGCGCCAGACTGTGATACCCTCCGGCTGAAACGGCCACCACGCCGGTCAAACCGGCTGGGATCAAGGATTGGCCGTAATCAGGAAATACGCCGCTGTTCGTCCCGCCCGCTCCCCACCCGACGACGGTGCCGTCCTGCCTGAGCGCCAGACTGTGCGACTCTCCAGCCGCAATGGCCACAACGTTGCTCAACCCGTCGGGCACGGTGGCTGCGCCATCAAAATAAAAATTGTCTCCCCACGCCACGACGCTGCCATCGGGCTTGAGCGCCAGATTGTGACTCCCTCCGGCCGCAATCGCCTTGAATCGTGTCAGCGGCTGGACATAAGGAAGCATCGGGATTCCCCAACTGACAACGGTTCCGGGTGTCCGGCCAATTGTCTGCCCACGCGCTTCGACTCCCTGGAGCAGAAGCATCACGCCGAGAAGCGCGACCGCCGGCCAGCGCCGAGGCACAGTCTGGGTCAGGTGCATCTTCTGTGAAACCTGGATCGACTAAAGCACAAACCCTCCCAACGTGCAATGGCTTAAATAGCCCATTGCGCCCGGCCAAGCATGGATTCAGCAATCGCTGCGAACGCCGCGCCAGGTAAGGAGGCGGAATGGGCTTGATGGCAAAACCCGCCTCGTTGCCTCTGCGGCCAGTACTTCTTGAATCGGCCCTGTTTCGTCGGACATTCGCCGTGTTTTAAACTTGAAATCCGGGCCGATGCGTGCTTAACTTTGGCACTCGGCCAGACCTTATGAAATCCATCCTTCGCGCTTCGCTCCTTTTGGCTGCCATCGCTGGGAGTGCCCAGGCCTCCTCGACGATCGACAACCTCAACCGCTTCGCTTACGGCGCCAACATCGGCTGGATGGATTGCCGCGCCGACGGCGCCAACGGCGTCGTCATCGGCGAATTCGTCTGTTCGGGTTATATCTACGCCGCTAATGTCGGCTGGATCAATCTCGGCGGCGGCGCGCCGGTCAACGGCATCCAATACCAAAACAATTCCGCCGCCGACTTCGGGGTGAACACCGATGGCCTGGGCAATCTGCGCGGCCTCGCCTGGGGCGCCAACATCGGCTGGGTGAACTTCGAAGCTCAGGGCGCGCCGAAAGTCGATCTGTGGTCCGGCCGTCTCACCGGCTTCGTTTACGGCGCCAACGTCGGCTGGCTCAGCCTCAGCAACGCCCTGGCCTTCGTCCAGTCCGACACCATCAGGCCGGGCGCCGACACCGACGGCGATGGCATTGCCGACGCCTGGGAGCTGCTTCACTTCGGCGACCTGACGACCGCAAACAGCAAGAGCGATTTCGATCACGACGGCTTCACCGATTTGCAGGAATACCTCGCCGACACCGATCCCAAGGACCCGAGCAGCAACCTGCGCATCACCCTTTACTCGTTCGCTGCAAACGGTTCGCCGGTGACGCTAACGTGGAACAGCCGCCCGACCCGCGGGTATCGCGTGCTCCAGCAGGTCAACCTGGATTCGGGCTTCCCCTGGACCGATGTCGGGCTGGGACTCTTTGCTCCCGACGCCGGCCCCACGACCACGCGCGTCTTTGTTTTGCCGAGTTCCCGGCGCGCTCCCCGCTTCTTCGAGATTGAAGCTTTCAGGCCGCTCGCGCCTTAGCCGCTTGTTTCAGCGTTCCAGTTGCCGGCAGGTCAACCGGGGTCCCGCGCCTCGAATTCTTTCGCGAAATTAGAATCGCCGTTTCGCCCAGATAAATCCCCGCGCGCGGAAACATCGGCCATTCACCTCCGCGGCCCGGCGCCAAAATTTTGCCGCTTCGAGCGAGGAGAGGAGTTTTCGGCGCGAAGTTTTTTGCAAAATTTTTCTTGCAATATTCTCTAAGCCCCACATCATATTCGCAAATCAACTGGCCATTTTGCGGATGGGCCGTTCTGTACGGCAAGCGGCGCTCATGCTCTGCGCGATGGAAAAATCAGGAAATCAGAAGACCTCTCTCGCCCGCTCGATCCACCTCGGCAATGACGTCGAGCATACGGCAGGGTCGCTCACGCTCCCGAAGCCTGGCGAAGGGAAACTTCCCTGAACAATGGCCGGCGGCTCAACTACCAACCCGACTGAAGGAATGCTATGCACATTCGACATCACAAGCTGAACCCTCTCCGATGGATGCAACCCCTTCGCAGTGGCAAGCCCGTTATCTCGGGGGACGGCGCAGCAAGGCGCAATTCCCCTTTTCCGGCGGCCGGATCGTCCGCCGGCAAACCCAGTTTCCGCGCCAGGCTCCTGATGTGTTTCGCGATGCTGACGCTTTCGCTGGGCCACGCCAACGCCCAAGAGTCTTTCACGCCGCGGGATGTTCGGAGCACACCGCCCGACACGTCACACCCCAGTCGTCCGGCCATTCCGGCAGATTACAGCCCCTGGGTAGCCGGGCCAGCATCGGCGGCGGCTCCGCAGATCTTCGTGGCCGACCCAGTCGTCAATAACACGGTTCCCAACTTCCTGAACACTGACGCGCTGGGCGGCTCCGAGCCGAGCATTGCCGTCAATCCAGCGAACCCGAACCAGATCGTCATGACGAGTTTTTCCGGTGGCTGGACGCCGGCGCCCCTCTGGTACTCGACGGACGGCGGGCTGACGTGGACAAAGCAATTCACCATTCCCCTGCCACCAGGGGATCCGGGTGGGGGTCCAAACGACCAGACCGTCGATTACGGTCGGTCTGGATATTTGTACGGAACCTTCTTGTCCTGCACCTCCTCAACCGCCTGCAATATCTATTCGGGCCAGTCGGTCAACCCCGCCAGCGCGGCGTCTTGGAGTTGGTTTGCTCCCGGCGGCGTTGCGCAAATCACCAATACCAACGACCCGCCAAGCAACTTCGCGACCGATCAGCCCTGGCTGCTCGTGAACCGCGATCCGACCACGCCCGGCCAGGACAACGTCTATGTCGCCTATGACAATGGGAACAACATGCGGGTCGCTGTCTCGCTCGGGGCGAATCCACCAAACTTTACCGTCGATAATCAATCGGGCACCTCGGCCGGCGGTGTAAATGCAGGTCATCGACTCGCCGCCGACCCGCGCACGGGCAGGATGTACAGCCTCTTTCAGCGAAATACCGCGGGATTATCCATTGATTATATGCTCAACCGCTCCCTGGACGCCGGCGCCACGTGGACGCTCAACGGGGCCGCCGGCGGGATCATCGTAGCCACCGCCGACAGTGACCAACTCAACAGCGTCAAGTTCGGCACGGTCAACGACCTTCGCGGTGGCGTGCTCCATGCCGCGGCCGATCCCAGCACGGGCGACCTGTACTACGTGTACGGCAATCGTGACTCCGGCACCAAGAATAACCGCCTGGCCATCCGCCGCATTACCTTCAACAATCTCACGACCAATGCGATCGTGGGAGCGGAGGTGTTCGTGACCGGCCAGGTCCAGGCTGCCTTGCCGTCGGTGGCCGTCACCAGCGATGGGACAGTGGGTGTCCTCTACGACACTTTCGATGGATTCACTTCCGACGGTTTTCCGATTTTCACCGCCCACCTTTCGGTGAGCACGGATCAGGCGACGACCTTTAGCGACTTCGTCCTGGAGACGTTCCTCTCCCCGCAAAAAGACAGTTGTACAAACGCGCCGGTGAACTGCGGCGACAAACAACGGGTGCTTGGCGATTATCAGCAACTCAAAGCCGTGGGCCGTACGTTCTACGGGGTGTTCAGTGGGAATCGCGCGCCATTCGGCGGGACTCGGTCCATTATTGACCCCATTTTCTTCAAGGCCAGTTTCGGCCCGCAGATCCAGGTTCCCGGTGACGTGTTCTTTGCGGACACGTGCGTGGGCAGCACCAACCGCGCGGGGCTCAATGTCTGTAATGCCGGCAACGAGAACCTTCAGATCACCGCGATTACTTCGTCCGATCCGCAGTTCACCGTCTCGACGCCCTCGTCTGGATACCCCGTGGTGGTCAGCCCGGATTTCTGCTTTCCCTTCCAGGTGAGCTTTGCGCCGGCTTCCCGCGGTCCCCAGTCGGGCTTGCTGACCATCGCCAGCAGCGACCCGCGTAGTTCCAATGTTGTGGTGCGTGTCTCAGGCAATGGCGTCGTGCCTGCCATCTCAACTGTCATCGCGGACGCGGGTAATTTTGGGGACGTTTGCCGAGGAGCGTTTAAGGACTTGAATTTGACTATCAACAATAGCGGTGGCTGCGACCTGGTGGTCAACAGCATCACTTCAACCGCCACCCAGTTCCTCGTGCCCGGCGTGTTGAATTATCCACTGGTCCTCCATCCGGGGGATTCGGTCGCCGTGCCGATCCGGTTCGCGCCGACCAGTCTGGGCCCCAAGACCGGCATGATCGTCATCGCCAGCAATGACCCGCTGTTTCCCAGTCGGTTCGTGTCCGTTTCCGGCAACGTTCCGTCCGGCGTTATTCGCATCACCGGCTCGACCGACTTCGGCGATGTCTGCGCCGGCACGCTGGCCGAGAA
>Ga0137385_10004329_pt1 | contig 12384 bp, 6 predicted proteins | sample SagtaG_FD_104921 | JGI IMG/M metagenome (GOLD analysis project Ga0137385, IMG submission 104921) | Vadose zone soil microbial communities from Sagehorn Ranch, Mendocino, California, USA - Sage2_R_80_16 metaG | ecosystem: Environmental > Terrestrial > Soil > Vadose zone | place: USA: California...
AGCAGGTTTGGCGAAGTGGAAGCGGGATCAACGGTGGTTGGAAGGAGTAGTCGAAAGTAGTCGAATCGCGACGCAACGGGTACGACGGGCCACCATGATGGTTCATCATGGCGATGCTTCTGCTGGCGCGTCCCGTGGCGCCCGCGAGCTGGAGCGCTGTAGCAACGAAGGTTCCGTGCGATGCCAGCGGAGGATGCCGTGACTGTCAAGTGGATCGTTTTTCGATCCGCTTGAACGCAATCAGTAGACGCGTCACGCGCCGCGCACCGTTTGGAAGCGATGCCTGAACTGCTTCCAGCGCCGCAATACGGCCACGCCAATAGGCGAGTCCAAACGGGCCGTCAGCGGCGAGTTGCGGGATTATGCGTTCGAGGTGAGCGAGATCGTCTTCAAACTGATGATGTGACACATCGATCCTAGTGGCGTTAGATCGGAACGGCCTGGACCTCGCCATCGACGATGTCCTTGCCGAATTGCAAGGCGAGTTCGAGCGCGTCGTCGGCACGGGTCGCGGCATCACCGACATAGGCCTTTAAAATACGCTGTACTGCAGCGCCGCTGGCCGGGACCGTTTTGATCCGCACTCAGTGCGTGCACCTTCACCTTATGTTACGCGCTGGCGGTCGTGGAATCCGTCCGGCACCGTACCGACTTCCACCGCAGCAGCGTGCACGCCGGGTATGGGTGCACTGTACCTCTGTTCTCGCCTGCGCAGTGCGGTGTTGCGCGAGCGGCCTTCCCCCCCGTATGTAGCGGGCGTGTTGCCTGCGCCGCTCAAGACGATGGCGTAGGGAACCGGGGAAAATATGGCGAAACGCAGGTGCTCCTTCTGCAGATGCGGGGCAATCTGACGAGGCCGTCCCGGTCTGTTGCGAGCCGGTGGCTACAAGCCGAGCTTCGCGCACAATCTGTCGATCATGTGATGTTCGTTCAACCAGCGGATTTTCGCCCTTCGTGCCAGGCTTTGCTGATACCTGTAAAGCGAGACGGCAAACATCATCGTCATTCCGGTCAGAATGCCCCACATTGAATAGGTCATATTTTCCCTTTGGATTTGCCGTGTCCGTCACGATTGGGTGAACTGATTGGGTGAACTGGCAGCGGAAAGTTGGGCTCTAGATTTATCCCATGAGAACTATCACGAGTAGAGCTATCACGACTACACCGGGCGGCCAGCCGTTACTTCACCGTCAAGCTCGAGCTTATCGAGTGTGCAGCGGCGTGTCTGTACGCTGCCGTACCGCTTCGGCACCGGCTCTCGCGTAGCGTCGGACGCATCCGTTAACTAAGGAGACGGGTATGCAACGACGAACATTTCTCTGGGGTGTGCCGGGATCGATGATCGCGGTCAGCCTGTCGCTATCCAGCTGTACGACGACGCCTGCCGGGTCCGACACCATGGGCGACCAGAAGGACAAACGCCGTACCATCGACGCAGGCGTCGACTCTACGCTCACCCGGCTCTATAACGTGGTTCCCGGCGCCCGCGAACTGGTCGGCAAGTCGAATGGTTTGCTCGTGTTTCCGACGGTTATCAATGCCGGTATCGGATTGGGCGGGCAGTATGGCGAAGGCGCACTGCGTGTCGGTGGAAAATCGGTGGGGTACTACAGCACCGCGAGTGCTTCGGTCGGCCTGCAAGCTGGCGCGCAATCGAAGGCGATCGTCTTTCTGTTCATGACCGCGGACGCACTCGATCGGTTTCGCAGCAGCGAAGGTTGGTCAGCGGGGGCTGATGCATCGGTGGCGGTATTGAAGGTCGGCGCGAACGGCAATGTCGACACGGGCACGGCAACCGGCCAGATCAACGCATTTGTACTGACGAATGGCGGCTTGATGGCCGGCGCGACGGTGGACGGTACGAAGGTGACCCGACTCAAGACGCTGTAACGAGCAATGTCGTCGCAGCGGATATTCATCCTTCGTTCGGAATGGCGAAGGCATTCATTAATGCCGTCCCACACGTAGCAGGAGCATCGAATCATGTTGCGAAGTATCGAGAGTCTGAAGGGATGTAGGGTGGCCGCGAGCGATGGCGAAATAGGCAGTGTCGAAGAGGTCTATTTCGATCACGATGCGTGGGGTATTCGCTACCTGGTTGTCAAAACGGGAGACTGGATCGACGGGCGGCGCGTGCTGATTTCGCCTTACTCGGTCATCCGCATGGATCCGGGGGCGTTGAGCGTCCACGTCGATCTCACGCGGCAGCAGGTGAGCGACAGTCCTCCTGTCGACACTGACAAACCCGTCTCGCGTCAAGACGAAGCCGAGTATCTCCGCTATTACGGTTACCCCGTGTATTGGGGCGGCGTAGACGTGTGGGGCGCGGGTAGCTATCCGGCGTTCAGCCGTGCGGTGCTATCGGCTGTGTCACCGGAGACGCTCGCGCAACTCGCGTTGTTCGGCGACAAGCCGGCAGGCGACAGCCATCTGCATAGCACGGACGCGGTGGATGGTTACCACGTCGCGGCGGCCGATGGCGATATCGGGTACGTGTCGGGATTCGTTTTCGACGATGAGGCCTGGACTATTCGCTATCTCACCGTCGATACGCAAAGCTGGTGGGCGTCAAGGGAAGTGTTGCTGGCAACTGAGTGGATCTTCCTGATCGACTGGCTCGAGTCGACTGTTTCGACACAGCTGACACGCGACGCCATCAAGGATAGCCCGGACTATGACAACAGGATTCCGCTAGAGCGCGATTTCGAAACGCAGCTGTACGCGTTCTACGGCAAGGCGGGGTACTGGTCGGAGGAAAGGGCTGCATTGCGACTCAAACAAACTGGCGCAGCCACCTCTGCGGCGCCATAAAACACGCCATGTTGCGCCAGATGGAGATATCGGCAATGAGAGCACTTGTCTATCAAGGGCCGTCGACCTTCTCCCACGCAGCAGATACGCGGGGGCTCACGGTGATCATCGAGATCCAGGGAGCGTTTTGCGGGCCGACACGGCGTAATTTCTATATGGCTTTCAGATCGGGTAACAGGCGGTCGAATTCGCGTCTCACCACGCTGTAGCACTCACATACGCGTGCTTCCAGTCGGGGGCGATCCAGAACTTCAATATGCCCGTGGCTGTAGCGGATCAGCCCCGCATCCTGCAGTTTCAACGCCGCTTCAGTGACACCGGAACGCCGCACGCCCAGCATATTGGCGATCAGTTCCTGGGTCATCTTCAGTTCGTTGGACGGCAGGCGATCTATGCTGAGCAGAAGCCATCGACAGAGTTGCTGATCGATCGAATGATGACGGTTGCACACGGCCGTCTGTGCCATCTGGGTGATGAGCGCCTGGGTGTAACGCAGCAGCAGCCGCTGAACCGGGCCGGCACGGCGGAACTCTTCTTTCAGAATCCGCGCATCAAGCCGGTACGCCTCGCCGGCGCTTTGCACGATCGCCCGGCTCGGCGTTGTCTCGCCACCCATGAACAGTGCAATACCAATGAGCCCCTCATTGCCGACGATCGCAATTTCCGCAGACGCGCCGTCTTCCATTACGTAGAGCAATGAGACGATCGAAGTCGTCGGGAAATAGAGGTGATCGAGGCGATCACCGGATTCGTATACGACCTGCCCCAAGGGCATATCGACGCGCACCAGATGAGATGACAGCCGTGCCCACTCCGTTTCTTGCAAAACGGCGAGCAGATGATTTTTTCTTGCAGGATCCACGTTTGCCATGTACCACTCCTCGACCTCCTGCGGAAACCCCCGCGACGGTGTCGCAGCCGCGCTCTCCGCAACCTGCGGCGGCGCGGGCGCGCTCGTTCAGATTATATTCGGGCGCGTCAAACGCTGCATCGTGCCGTGTTTCTGGGGATTCTCGGGCAAAAGGGGCGGACACGGTTCAATGTGGGTGACGCCGTGGTCCTCATGACCGGCTTCTTCATGCGTCGCACGTCGACGCAGGTGCATGCCCGTACGGCACCGTACCGACGTCGGGCTCAGTCGCGCGCACCGTGTCCACAGGTGTCTTGCGTCTCGATCGCCGAAGAGTTGGCTTTCGTCCAGCAGGCGATGACAAAGGCCTTTGCAGATTGCGCGAACTTGCGGAGACGGCGCAACAATCCGCAGGCTGAAGTGCTCGAGAGTCAGTCATCGGTTAATCCTGAGCGGAGAGCGACGTATGCGGATCCAGGTCGTTGGCTCAATGGTCGTTGTCCTGGCGTTGCATTCTTCGAACGTATTTGCGGGTGTTGATCAACGCTGTGTATCCGTTCAGAGCAGCATCTGTAATTCAACGTTGGCGCGATGCCAATGCACTCCCATGGGGCGAGGGGACGGGACTGATAACGTAGCCGACCAACAGAGAAGGTGCACCCAGGATTGCCATGAGGCATATCAAAACTGTCTGGCTGACGCAAGCCGTTCGTGTTACAGGTAGTCGGGAGTACGGCGCAGGAGATCATGCAGCTACACAGGAACGCCTGTTTATTCGGCGTGTACGTCGGCCAGACGTGCGGTGTCAGTACCGATGACGGGAAGATCAATAAATCGAAGCTTTCCGCGCGTATTGACACATTCCTGATGTACTGCCGTCGCGGCTTGCGAACCGACGCAAAACGGGTCCGGCAAATGAATGACGCGTCCGGCTCTCCGTTGGGCCGTTTGTGTGTATGCATGCACGCGAGGAAGCACGACTTCCGTTGACACACGTCGGGCTTGATTCCGTTGAAACGGATAAAAGCGACCTTGTGTCAACTGGGTGAGCCATGTGACCACGTCACCGTGGTATGCGGTTTGCCCTTCAAAGGTATCGCGCCGACGGGAATCCCCCCAGTGCGTCGCATTCACCGATGTTGCAGGAAGTACCCCCGTGAACACGTTCCTTCAGTATGTCGCACGATTTCGATCCTGCTCGCCGCCGTGGACGGACACGTCGCCCGTGCGCGACGAACTGTTCAGCGTCGAACGCCTCGAGCAGCATGCGCAGAGCCTCGCCGCCGCACAGTCGGTGACGAACAGGCCACCTGCCGTGCGATCGTTGCACACCCGCCTCAACGACAACGCTGCCGTCCTGCTCGCGGCCTACCGCGCGAGCGCCGCAGAGTTGGAGCATGGCGGGAGCGTGGTGCCCGCTGCTGAATGGCTGCTCGACAACTATCACGTTGTCGAGCAGCAGATCCGTGAGATTCGCGACGACCTGCCGCCTGGTTACTATCGTCAGTTGCCTAAGCTGGCTGCGGGGCCGTTCGCCGGCTATCCACGCGTATTCGGTTTGGCATGGGCGTTCGTTGCGCATACAGACAGCCACTTCGACCCGCGTGTGCTGCGACGTTTCATCGACGCATACCAGCGTGTTCAGCCACTCACGATCGGCGAACTGTGGGCGGTGGCCATCACACTGCGCGTCGTCCTGATCGAGAACCTGCGGCGACTCGCTGATCAGATTACGGCAGGTCGGCGCGCACGCGATGACGCCGATGCGCTCACCAGCCGCCTGCTGCAAACGGGAAATGCCCGCACGGCGCTGGAAGCGGATATCTCTACGCGCTCCTCGGGGATGTTATCGGAGCTGTTCGCCGCACAGCTCGCCAAACGGTTGCGCGATCAGGATCCGCGCACGATGCCCGCGCTTGGGTGGCTGGAGGAGCGGCTCAGGCTTCAGGGTGTGTCGGTCGATGAATTCGTGCAGCATGCACAGCAGCGGCAGGGTGCGTCGAATGTCACCGTGCGCAATGTGATCACCAGCATGCGCCTGATGTCTGATATCGACTGGACAGAACTGTTCGAGAGTGTAAGTCTCGTCGATGCACGACTGCGCGCAGGAAGTTCCTTCGGCGCGATGGACTTCCCGACGCGCAATCTGTACCGCAGTGCGATCGAGCAACTGGCGCGCGGCTCGGCCGCCACCGAACTCGAAATCGTCGATCTCGCGCTTCACTCGGCGCAAGCAGCGGTGGCGGAGGCGGGCGATGCCGGGCACACAGGACGTGCCAGCGACCCCGGCTACCACCTGATTGCGGAAGGTCGGCGAACGTTGGAGCAGGCAATCGGATTCCACGCGCCCCTGCGGCTGCGCATTACCCGGTTCAATGTCGGCCTCGGCATGGGTGGCTATGTCGGCATGATCCTGACGTTGGCCGCGACGTTGCTCGCGCTGGCGTCGTGGGTGCTCTGGAGTCAGTCGCCGCGCCATCTCGACGCGTGGCTAGTCGTGTTGTTTGCCCTGTGTGCATTCCTGCCCTTCACCGAGATCGCAACCGCGCTTGTCAACCGCGCGGTGACGTGGAGTTTCGGCGCGGTCATGTTACCGGGACTCGAACTGACCGCAGGTGTGCCGTCGGGGCTGCGGACGTTGGTCGCGGTGCCCTCGCTCCTGAGCAATGAAGCCGACCTGCGCGAGCAGATCGAACGCCTCGAAGTGCATCACCTCGCGGGAGCCGGTGGAGATTTGTCATTCGCGCTACTGGTTGACGGCATCGATGCCGACCAGGAAGTGCGAGACGGTGATGCGCATTTGCTCGCCGTTGCTGCAGACGCGATCGAAGCATTGAACCGCCGTTATGAGCCAGCTCCAGGTGGCAACCGTTTTCTGCTGCTGCATCGCCGCCGCGTATTCAACAGGAGCGAGAACAAATGGATGGGCTGGGAGCGCAAGCGCGGCAAGCTGCACGAACTCAACCGGTTGTTGCGTGGCGCGACGGATACAACTTTCGTCCCTATTGCCGGGCGCCCACCGCAAGTACCATCCGACGTGCGCTACGTCATCACGCTCGATGCCGATACGCGTCTGCCCCGAGACGCCGCGTTGCGGATGATAGGCAAGATGGCGCATCCGCTGAACCGGCCAACCTTCAGTGCCGTCGAACAACGCGTCGTCAACGGCTATGCGATTCTTCAGCCTCGCGTCACGCCTTCGCTGCCCGTCGGCGAGGAAGGTTCACTGTATCAGCGTGTCTTCTCCGGTCCCGGCGGGATGGACCCGTATGCGGCAGCCGTCTCCGACGTCTATCAGGACCTGTTCGGCGAGGGTTCCTTTACAGGGAAAGGCATCTACGACGTGGATGCATTCGAAGCAGCATTGCATGGCCGCGTGCCTGAAAATACGCTGCTCAGTCACGATCTGTTCGAGGGGGTTTTCGCGCGCTCCGGGCTGGCATCGGATATCGAGGTTGTGGAGGAAGTGCCGTCGCGTTATGACGTTACGGCCAAACGTCAACATCGGTGGACCCGTGGCGACTGGCAGTTGCTGCCGTGGATCGTTGGGCATCGAGGCCATGACCGCCTTGCCATGCCGGTGGTCGGTCGCTTCAAGATGCTCGACAATCTGCGGCGCTCGCTGCTGGCACCGCTCATGGTTGCCACGCTCGGCCTGTGCTGGTTGATGCCGATTCGCGCCGGCATAGCGGGCGCGTTGCTGATGTTCGCCACGCTCGCCATTCCCGCTTTCTTGCCGCCCCTATTGGCGATCGTGCCGAGGCATACCGGTATCCGGCTGCGTAATCACCTCGACGTGCTGGGCGGCGACCTGCGGCTCGCGACATGGCAAACCTTTCTTTCGGTCGCGTTCCTTGTCGACCACGCGTGGCGCATGGGCGATGCGATCGTCCGGACGCTTGTGCGGCTGTACGTCACGCATCGACGGTTACTCGAATGGACGACGGCGGCGCAGTCCAAGGGCAGCCCTCGTCTTGATCTGCACGGCTTTTATCGGCAGATGGCGGGCGGCACCGCGCTTGGGCTTGCGCTGTCTATCGGTACGCTTGCATTCTCGCCCTCGCGGTGGCCGCTCGTTTTGCCGTTCACGTTGTTATGGCTGGCCGCGCCAGCGCTTGCGATGTGGGCAAGCCGCTCGCCGACGGTCGGGCAGCGTCTCGCGATGTCGGACTCAGACGCCCGCGATTTGCGCCTGATCGCGCGCCGCACGTGGCGTTTCTTCGAAACCTTTGTCACGCCCGCAGAAAACATGCTGCCGCCGGACAATTTCCAGGAAGATCCGAAGCCCGTCGTCGCGCACCGCACTTCGCCAACCAATCTAGGGTTGTATTTGCTGTCGGCAGTCGCCGCGCGCGATTTCGGCTGGGCGGGGACGATTGAAACCGTCGAACGACTGGAGGCCGCGTTTGCTTCGCTTGAAAAGCTCCCGCGCTTCAAGGGCCATTTCTATAACTGGTATGGCACACAGGACCTGCGGGCGTTGGCCCCTGCGTACGTTTCATCGGTCGATAGCGGCAATCTCGCCGGGCATTTGATCGTACTCGCCAACGCGTGCGAAGAATGGGTGCAAACAGCGCTCGCACCCTCTGTCCGATCCGGGATACTCGATAACCTGCAACTGGCGCTCGAGGCTGTGGCCGCGCTGCCTGCTGCCAACGGAGAGCGTGGCAGACAGCTTGCCGCGACCCTCGAAGAAATCCATGCACAACTGCGCGGTCCGCAGACGTATCGCGCGCTTTCGGGGTCGCTGGCGCGGCTGGCGAAAAAGGCAGCGGAGGCGACGCGCGCCATCGTGCCCGCCGATGGCGACGATAGTAGTGCAGACCTGACGTTCTGGATCGAAGCCTTGCGGCGAAGCATTTTCGAACACAGCCGCGACGTGCGGCAACTCGCCACTGTGCCGTATCTTCTGCAAGCACGGTTGACCTCGCTAGCCGACGCCTCGCGTGCACTTGCGCTCGGTATGGACTTCACATTTCTGCTCGATCCGGAACGTAAGCTGTTGTCGATTGGTTACTCGCAGTCGGATAACAGCCTCGACGCGAATTGCTACGATCTGCTCGCGTCCGAAGCCAGGCTTGCCAGTCTGTTTGCAATCGCGAAGGGCGATGTGACCACGCGTCACTGGTTCCGCCTCGGGCGTTCGGCCACACCAATCGGCAATGCATCCGCGCTGATTTCATGGTCGGGGTCGATGTTCGAGTACCTGATGCCGTCGCTGGTGGCGCGCGAACCCGTCGGCAGTCTGCTGGAACAGACGAACCGGCTGGTGGTGGAGCGGCAGAGATCGTATGGACGATCGCTTGGCATCCCATGGGGCGTCTCGGAATCTGCTTACGAAGCTCGCGACATCGAATTCACTTACCAGTACTCGAGCTTTGGCGTGCCTGGCCTCGGCCTCAAACGCGGACTGTCCGAAAACCGGGTAATCGCACCCTACGCAACGGGACTGGCCACGATGGTTGCGCCGCAGGCCGCCCGCGAAAACTACGTGCGACTCGCCGCGCTGGGCGCACTGGGCCGCTACGGGTACTACGAAGCGCTCGATTTCACCCGCGCGCGTCTGGCCGAAGGGCAGAGCTTCGCGCTTGTCCGCGGCTTCATGGCTCATCACCAGGGCATGACGATCGTTGCAATTGCAAACACCTTGCTCGATGGGGTGATGCGTACACGCTTTCATCGTGAACCGATGATCCAGGCGAGCGAACTGCTATTGCAGGAGCGCATGCCGCGCAACGTCGCGGTGGCGCATCCGCGTGCCGAAGAGGTGAGCACGTCGGCCGCCGAAGCAGGGACCGCGCCGTCGACGGTACGTCGCGTCATGGAGCCCGCGTCCGCTGGCGGAGCGCCGATTACACATCTGCTGTCGAATGGAAGGTACGCCGTGATGCTGACGGCGACAGGCGCTGGCTACAGCCGCTGGCGTGACGTGGCTATCACGCGCTGGCGCGAAGACGCGACGCGTGACAACTGGGGGACGTTCATTTTCCTGCGCGACATGTCCAGTGGACGGGTGTGGTCCGCCAGTGCACGGCCGCTCGCTGGCGAACCCGAAACGAGCGGCGTCGTGTTCGGTGAAGATCACGCTGAGTTTACCCGTGACGACGGATCTCTCACGACCAGCATGGATGTCCTCGTGTCGGGTGAGGCGGACGGCGAAGTCCGTCGTGTCTCGCTCGCAAACAGCGGGCGCAGCGTTCGGGATATCGAGCTGACTTCGTATGCCGAACTCGCATTGGGCGCGCAGGCTGCAGATATCGCGCATCCCGCTTTTTCGCGCATGTTCGTGCAGACCGAGCATCTTGCCGAATTCGGGGCGCTGGTGGCGACGCGTCGTCCGCGTTCGCATGACGATCCGCAGATCTGGGCCGCTCATTTCGCGGTTGTCGAGGGTGAGATAGTCGCCGAACCGCAATACGAAACGGATCGCATGCGCTTTCTAGGCAGGGGGCGCAATACGCGCACGGCTACCTCGATAGTTGACGATCAGGCGCTCTCCAATACGACGGGAACGGTGCTCGATCCTGTCTTTGCGCTTCGGTATCGTCTGCTGGTGCCGCCGGGCAAGATTGCGCGTGTCACGTTCTGGACGATGGTGGCCACGTCACGCGCGCAGTTGCTCGATCTCATCGATCAGCACCACGACCGCAACGCATTCGACCGTGCCAAAACGCTCGCGTGGACGCAGGCTCAGGTGCAATTGCGTTATCTGGGCATCGAGGCGGAGCAGGCGGCGGACTTCCAGCGGCTCGCCGCGCCGATTGTCTATGCCGACGCGCGCTTCAGGGCACAGCCGGACGCAATCGTTCGCGGAGGCGGCACGCAGGCGGGCTTGTGGCCGCTGGGGATTTCTGGCGACTTGCCGATCGTGCTGCTCCGTATCGGCGACCTCGAAGATATCGCGCAGGTCCGGCAGTTGTTGAAGGCGCACGAATACTGGCGGATGAAACGGCTGGCCGTCGACCTTGTGATCGTCAACGAGCGGGCCTCGTCATACATTCAGGCATTGCAGGAGGCGATCGAAACGGCCGTGCGCAGCAGCCAGTCACGTCCGCGTTTCGACGATGAACTCGCGCAGGGGGCGATCTATACGTTGCGTGCGGATCTGATGAGCGTGGAGTCGAGGACGCTCCTGCAATCGGTCGCGCGCGTAGCGTTGATCGCGCGTCGAGGGTCGATTGCCGCACAGGTCGGGACGCTGTTGAAAACGGTAGGGCAGCCGTCGTCACCGCGCCGGAGGAAGCCGTCGCTTCTGTCGCTGTGGCCAGCGCCTCCGGATCAGTCTGACGTGCCGCCTTCAGTGACAGCCGGACTGGAATTTTTCAACGGCCTGGGCGGCTTCGATAAAAACGGTTCTGAATACGTGATCGTGCTTGGGGCGGGTGCCGCCACGCCTGCGCCCTGGATCAACGTGATTGCCAATCCCCGTTTCGGCTTTCAGGTCGCGGCGGAAGGCAGCGGCTATACGTGGGCTGAAAGCAGTCGTGAGAACCAGCTCACATTATGGTCGAACGATCCCGTCGAAGACCCCGCCACTGAAGCCCTTTACGTGCGGGATGAAGCGACGGGCGATATCTGGACGCCCACCGCGCTGCCGATCCGCGACGGCGGAATATACGTCGCGCGTCATGGCCACGGCTACAGCCGTTTCGAACACAGCGCGAACGGTATCGCACTCGAGCTGCTGCAGTACGTACCGCTTGCCGACCCGCTGAAGATTTCCCGTCTGACGTTGCGCAATCTGTCGGGCGTCGCACGCCGGCTCTCCGTGACGGCGTGGACCGAATGGGTGCTCGGCACGTCGCGAGGCGCGTCGGCGCCGTTCATCGTGACGGAGATCGACCCGGTTACGGGCGCGATACTCGCCCGCAATCCATGGAATATCGCGTTCGGCACGCGCGTCGCGTTCGCCGACCTCGGCGGCCGGCAAACAGCGTGGACAGCTGATCGCACCGAATTCCTCGGGCGTAACGGCGAAGCCGCCGCGCCCGCAGCGCTGACCGGCCATGTCCCGTTATCCGGCGCGATGGGCGCGGGGCTCGATCCGTGCGCGGCTTTGCAGACTTTCGTCGATCTGGACGCGGGCGAGGTCATTGAGATGGTTGCATTCGTCGGCCAATGCGCATCCGTCGATGATGCACGGGCACTGATCGAACGCTATCGCAGTGCGAATCTCGATGCCGTACTCGCCGAGGTGACACACCACTGGCGCAGCGTGCTCGGCGCCGTTCAGGTGAAGACGCCCGACCGGGCCATGGATCTGATGCTGAACGGCTGGCTGTTGTACCAGACGCTTGCGTGCCGTGTCGAGGCACGCGCGGCCTTCTATCAGGCGAGCGGCGCTTACGGGTTCCGTGATCAGTTGCAGGACACGATGGCGCTGACGCACGTGCGGCCCGACGAAACGCGGCGGCACCTGCTGCGCGCCGCGTCGAGGCAATTCGGCGAGGGAGACGTCCAGCATTGGTGGCTGCCGCATTCCGGGCAGGGAGTGCGCACCCGCGTATCCAATGAGCGCGTGTGGCTCGCATACGCGGGCGCGACGTACATCGGCTGCACGAGCGATGACGCGGTTCTCAACGAGATCGTGCCGTTCCTCGACGGGCCGCTGCTGCAACCCGACGAACACGACGCATTCTTCCAGCCCATGATCGCGGAACAATCCGCATCGCTATTTGAGCATTGCGCGCGCGGTCTCGATCAGTGCATCGAATTGACGGGGG
>Ga0137385_10004333_pt1 | contig 12380 bp, 10 predicted proteins | sample SagtaG_FD_104921 | JGI IMG/M metagenome (GOLD analysis project Ga0137385, IMG submission 104921) | Vadose zone soil microbial communities from Sagehorn Ranch, Mendocino, California, USA - Sage2_R_80_16 metaG | ecosystem: Environmental > Terrestrial > Soil > Vadose zone | place: USA: California...
CTCGTCCAGGACGATCAATGGCAAGGGCCCGGCCAGGTCCTGCGGCGCAGCGGGCGCGTAGGCGAAGTTCTTCGCCCGCGCGCCGCCGTCGACTACCAGGTCAGTGCCGGTGATCAGCCTGGCATAGTCCGAGCACAGCCACGCGACGGCGTGACCGATGTCGGTCGGAGTCCCGGTCGTCCCCATCGGAACCATCGGCGCCCGCTGCCCGGCCCACCGGCTGGGCCTGCGCCAGGGCTCGTCACCGGCCGGGCCGCCGAGCCCGGGGCCGCGCTGATGCAAAACCCCACCCGGGCCCAGCCCGGCCTTGGCCCGCTCCGCAAGCAGTTCCGGGTTGTCCGGGTCCGGCGCGGTCGGGGTAAAGCTGTTAACCCGGATGCCGTACGGCGCGAGGTCCATGGCAGCGGCCCGGACAAAGTTGTTCACGCCGCCCTTGTGGAACGCATACGCGATGATGCCCGCCGTCCCGGACCAGGCGTTGGACGAGGAGATGCAGACGATCGAGCCCTTGATCCCGCGCTCGGCCATCGCGCGGCCCACATGCTTGGTGTTGAGGAAGTACCCCAGCGATGAGACGCGCACCGCCCGCTCGAATTCCGCCGCGGTCTCGTCGAGCACCCCCTTGCCGCCGAGCAGCGCGGCATTGTTCACGAGTATGTCGATGTGGCCCCATCGCGCGAGCACGTCGCCGATGTACCGCTGAACCGCGGCCTCGTCGGTCACGTCGCCGGGCGCGGCCATCGCCTCGCCGCCGTTGCGCTCGATGCGGGCGATGCACGCCTTGATCGCCGGCTCATCCACGTCATTGCAGGCGACCTTGGCGCCGTACCTGGACAGCGCCAGCGCCACCCCGCTGCCGATATTGGGCCCCACCCCGGTGACCAGCGCGACCTTGCCCTCTAGCGAGATCTCCACCATCACTGCTCCACTTCAGCCGGGTAGGCCAGCTCGATCCTGTCCGGTGGCACGCCCAGCACCGGGGCCAGCATCGAGCGCATCAAGTTCTTTGATACGAGGCAGTCCGCGCACGCGGACGGCCCGGCCGCGATCGCCACCTCGGCCCGGTCGTCGTATACCGCGACGTCGAGGCGGTAGTCGTCTGCCTGGAGACTTTGCCGGATCTGCTCCAGGCGCGCCTGGTCAACGCCCATGGTCACGCCTCCGTGCGGGCCCGCGACCAGGCGACCGGCACCGAGCGGCCGGACCACGCCGCCCAGCCGAACGGCCGGAAGACCATGGACATCGCGGCGTTGGCCGCGCCCGCGACCAGGATCGGGATGTCCCTGGCCGACGGCATCATCGAGAAGGGGGCACCGGCCTGTGCCGGGTCGCTCACCGGGCCATCGCCCTTCCCCGCAGCGACGAGGTCGGCGCGGTCCCGCACCGCATGGTCGAACAGCCACTGCTGCACGTCCTGCCGGCTGTAACCGCAGCGCGCGAACAGCTGCGCGTGCTCAGGGCCGAGGACGAGGCCCCCGCTGGAATGCCCGCCGCCCAGGTAGGCACCGAGCCGGGCCAGCGTGTCAGCGAAGTCAGTGAGCACGGCTTCCGGGCTGTCGGTCCCGCGGTTGTCCACGTACTCACAGGTCCTGATCAGGACGGCCGAGACCGCGTCGACGCCGCGATCGACGCCCCCGACCACGCTGAGGGGCTCCCACGGGGACAGCTCCTCGTTCTCGCCGAGGCATATCGACCACCGCCCGGGCAGGCCCTGGGTTGTCTGCTCCAGTTCATGCGGGCGGATCCCGTAGCCATTGCGCACGATCAGCCCGATGGCTCGGGCGATCGTCGCGTTCGCGCGGAAGCCAGGGCCGAACACGCCGCCGGCGCAGTTGATGCCCAGGCTGATGCGGACTGGGCCGTTGACGACGATGAGCGGGGACGGGCCGCTCGTGGACTGCCAGGCCCCGCGGGCCGACCGCTCCAGGTTCACGGCCTCCCAGGCAGCCAGGACCACCGGGAAATACTCCGGCCTGCAGCCCGCCATGATCGCGTTCGCCGCCGCCTGGGCCACCGTGATGCTGCGGCCGAGGTGGGGCGCGGAGCCGATGATCTCCTCTGCCCCGCGCTCGGTCGTGGCCAGGAACGCCTCGACGCCGGACTGGGTGGCGGGCACGACCGGAAGCCCGTCAGTCCACCCCTGGTCATAGCAGTACTCGAGCACGGCCTTGGCCTGCTCCACCGGATCGGCAGCCTGCTGCACCGGATCAGCGGGCGGTGCCGTCATGAGGACACGAGGCTGGCGCGCTGGGTCAGCAGCCCGACGATCCCTGGAATCGCCGCCGCGGCCTTCTCCCGCACGCCATCGGGCGTCAGGTTGGCCATCGGGTGCGCGACGGTGAGATACCGGTAACCCGGTGCGCCGCGCAGGCCTGCCATCGCGTCGGCGCTGGCCGTGAACGCGTCGGTGCAGACGACCACGGCCGGGATGCCGGACTGTTCCAGGATGATCCCGTCGGCCACCGCGGATGCGCTGCAGGAACCGCAGTCGCCGACCCCAACCACCACGACGTCGCACCCGGCGCGAAGATCGTCCAGGATCTGCCTCGGCGCCGTGTCGGTGATGTCCATCTTCTTCGTGGCCAGGACTGCCTTCACCCCATGCTGCTCCGCAAGCAGCTCGCCGACCTCGCGCAGGAATTGCTCGGCGTTGCGCTTGGTGTTGGCGAGAAGCCCCAGCCTCAGGCCGGCCAGGCTTTCCGGGCGGTCAGCTAGCGCCGTTGGACCACGTTCGGTATCAGAGGCCGGACCGAGCGTGGGATCGATGATGCTGTCGAACACGCCTATCTCCTCGGGCACCGTCTTCACCAGCACGGGGGACGCCGGCACCTGCGGCACCCTCGCTGCAGGCGACGTTACGGCCGCAGCGCTGCCCGCAGCCAGTCAACTTCCGCGACGCGGAACCTGAAGATGCCGAACCGGGGTTCGGGTCACGGGCAGCGGCGCTATCCGGTAGCCTGGGCTGGTCATGATGCGCGAGCTGCTCCTTCGCGGCCGCGGCGAGGCCCGGTAATCAACCGGTCGGCCCCTCGTCGCGGGCTGTAGTGCTGCGCCGGCCAAGTCCCCCTCCGGTCATCCCCCGTCAGGAGCAGCAGCACCATGAGCAACCCAGATAGCCAGGGTCCATCCGGCATGCCGTGCTACCGATATCGCCCCTTCCCCCCGATCGACTTGCCCGACCGGCAGTGGCCCTCGCGCACGATCACGGCGGCGCCGCGGTGGCTGTCAACCGATCTCCGCGACGGCAACCAGGCGCTGATCGACCCGATGAACGCCGCCCGCAAGCAGGTCATGTTCGAACTCCTGGTACGCATGGGGTACAAGGAGATCGAAGTCGGGTTCCCGGCGGCGAGCCAGACCGACTTCGACTTCATCCGCAGCCTGATCGAGAGCGGGTCGGTGCCTGACGACGTCCGCATCTCGGTGCTGACCCAGGCCCGCGAGGAGCTGATCGAGCGCACCGTGCAGTCGCTGGTCGGCGCGCGGCAGGCGACGGTTCACATGTACAACGCCGCCGCGCCGATCTTCCGCCGCGTGGTCTTCGGCTGGGACGGCGACGGGCGCACGAAATGCAGGGCCGTGGCGGTCGAGGGCACCCGGGCGGTGATGAAGTTCGCCGAGACCTACCTACAGGGCACCGACTTCGGCTACGAGTACTCTCCCGAGATCTTCATGGACACCGAGCTCGATTTCTCCCTGGAGATCTGCGAGGCGGTGATGGACGTCTGGCAGCCCGAGGCCGATCGCGAGATCGTGCTCAACCTGCCCTGCACGGTCGAGCGGTCCACGCCGAACGTCTACGCCGACCAGATCGAGTGGATGAGCAGGCACCTGACCAGGCGTGAGCACATCGCGCTGTCGGTGCACACCCACAACGACCGCGGCACCGCGACCGCGGACGCGGAGCTGGCCGTGCTCGCGGGCGCGCAGCGCATCGAGGGCTGCCTGTTCGGCAACGGCGAGCGCTCCGGCAACGTCGACCTGGTGACGCTGGGGCTGAACCTGTACAGCCAGGGCATCGATCCGATGATCGACTTCAGCGACATCGACGAGATCCGGCGCACCGCTGAGTACTGCACCCGCATCGACGTGCACGAGCGTCACCCGTACGCCGGGGACCTCGTTTACACGTCGTTCTCCGGCTCGCACCAGGACGCGATCAAGAAAGGCTTCGACGACCTCGCGCGGCGTGCGGGCGAGCAGGGCAAGCCGGTCAGCGAGATGCCGTGGGCCATGCCCTACCTGCCGATCGACCCCAAGGACGTCGGCCGGTCCTACGAGGCGGTCATCCGGGTCAACTCGCAGTCCGGCAAGGGCGGCGTGGCTTACATCATGAAGGCAGACCATCACCTGGACCTGCCGCGCCGCCTGCAGATCGAGTTCAGCCACGTCATCCAGCGGCACACCGAGGATGAGGGCGGCGAGGTGGATGCGGCGCAGATGTGGCAGATCTTCGCCGAGGAATACCTGGAAGCTGGCGCGTTCGAGCTGGTCAAGTTCGGCTCGGTGAGCGAGGACGGCGTGGAGCGGATCACCACGACCGTGCGCGCCTTCGGGCAGGAGCACGTCCTGGTCGGCATGGGCAACGGCCCGATCGCCGCGTTCTGCGCTGCCCTGTCCGGCACCGACCTGGGCCTCGGCAAGGGCGGGATGGGTGAGGGCGGAGGGGTGGGGAACTCAGTGCGGGTGCTCGATTACTCCGAGCATGCCCTCACCGCAGGGCGCGACGCCGAGGCCGCCGCCTACCTGGAGATCCAGGTCGGCGAGCGGGTGCTGTGGGGCGTCGGCATCAGCGAGTCGATCGTGGACGCGTCGCTTCGCGGCGTGATCAGCGCGCTCAACCGCGCGGCACGAGAACTCGGCCTGCCCTCGGCCGCAGTGAAGAGGGAAGGGGAGGCGGGCGGGGAGGCCGGCATCGGCTGAATCAGCCGCGGCGGTAGAACGGCATACCCGAGGCAGAGACCCATGCATCGATCCGATCGGGGGCGCCCTCGCCGTGGAACGTCACATCGATCGGGTAACCGTGATCCTGCAGTGCCACCGCTGCGGCCCGCTCTACCACGCGGATCACCGCATCCTGGGTCCTGCCATCTTCCGGGTCGTCCAGCGTCACCGAGATCACCAGGCCCTCGCCGGCAAAACGGACCGACAGCCACACGGCATCGGCCTGGCTCGCGGACGGCACGACCGACAGGCCCGACCGGATGCCGTCGAGCAGGCCCTCGGGCAGCACGGGAGGCGGCCCCACGCTGATCCAGCGGCCGGGATCCGCCTCCGGCTCGGAGGCCAGGTACTCGACGCCCTCCGGGTAGACGGGCACGCTCTCGCCCATGCCGGGGTTGAGCGCGATCCCCACGCTGGCGGGGAGCAGCCGGGCGAGCGCGGTCGCGGGGACCACGATGTGCGGCGCGACCGGAGCCGGGACGTGCACCACGGGCACGGCCGTCCTTGGCCTCGGCACCGTGGCGCGCAGCCGCGCCGCGGAGGTGAAGGCCGGCACGAACTGCATGCCGTGATAGACCACAGTGGGCAGGTTCACGGCGGAGCCGTCCGTCACCGGCCGCCCGTCATCGGGCAGCGGGAGCCACAGCCTGCTGCGGCTCAGCGCGTCAAGGAGTTCGCCGAGCCCGTGCCCGTCGTTGATCACTGCGACCAGCGCGCGTTCCACGACTCCCTCGGCACGCCCGCCCGCCGGGGTGGCAGTGTTGTCATCGGTGACAGTCGTCATCGAAGTCGCGGCGCGGAGACCCCGGCGTTGCGGCCGGGGAGGAAGCGCCGCTTCCCTCCCTCCGTTTTGTCGGTGCCCTGCGGTACCGTCAAGGAGCCGACGGCGAGAGCCAAGCCGCCGGCACGCAGGACCGCCGCAGGGCATGCGGTGGCAGCGCGGGGAGCCTTCTTGCGCAGTGAGGCACGGCGATGAACCGCGAACCAACAGCGCAGTCCGCTAAGACTGCGGCTGGAATCCCCCGCCTTCAGGCGGGTGGAGGATGTCAACTCGGTGTCCTAGCGTCACGTCCGCCTGCCCTCACGGCAGGCGGACCCATCGGTAGCCGCCGCGGCGGGCACGGCCTGAAAGTCATGTCACGGAGAGTAGGGGGTTGGGGGCGGTAAGTAGTGCCGAATGGCGCAGCTGACGGTGCGAGATGGGTTGAGGTAACCCCAGAACGCCTCGCGGGCTGGCTGGAGTCCTTCGCGCAGCGGCATGGCCATGTGGCCATCTCGCCAGGCTCGGATGTGGTCATCTGCCGCGCGGCGGACGGGGCGGTCGCCGAGTGCCATGTGCCGTTCCCGCCGCTGCCCGAGGCCGCCGCAGCGGGGTCCGGGGTGGCGGCCGGTGCGGGCGGGCTGTCCGGTACGGGCCAGCAGGCTGGTCCGCCCGGGGCGGCAGGGCAGGCGGGTCCAGGCGCCGGGATCGCCGCCGCGGCTGAGCGGATCGCCGCACATGCCAGGTCCGACCGCACGGTCGCCGTGCTCCTGGTCCGGCTCGGCGGTTACGCCGCCGGGGTGTTCACCGGCCCCGATGCGCAGCTGGCTGCGTCCAAGGTAGGTTCGCGGCTGGTGCATGGCCGGAGCGCGGCGGGCGGAACGTCGCAGCAGCGTTTTGCGCGGCGCAGGGAGAAGCAGGCCCGTCAGGCGCTGGGCGCGGCGGCCGACACCGCGGCGGCGGTGTTCGCGCCGTTCACGGGCAAGCTCGATGCCGTGGTGCTGGGGGGAGACCGGCGGGCGATCGCCGGGCTGCGCGACGACCCGCGGCTGAAGCCGTACTTCGACCTCGCCGTGGAGCGCTTCCTATCGGTGCCCGACCCGAGGCTCGCCGTGCTGCGCGGCACGCCGCAGTTGTTCCGGGCGGTCAGGATCCGGCTGACCGAGCCGGCGCAGCCGGGCTGACCAGACCGGCGTACTCGGCAGGCCGGACCGGTGTACCTGGCTGGCCGAGCTCCGACCGCAGCCGGCGGCCGAAAATCCTTTGCCGTGGCCGGCGGCCGCTCGGGTACCCTTGAATCATGCAACCGCTCCTATCGTGATGGGCCGCCCCGGTACCGGGGGCGGCATGGGCCGCACGATGCCCGTTTTATCCCATTATGGACGATGGAGCGTTCTTTCCGTGATCAATGCCAGGGATCTTGAGCTGCGCGCGGGCGCACGCCTGCTGCTGCAGGCCGCCACGTTCAGTGTCGCGGACGGGGACAAGATAGGCCTGGTCGGCCGGAACGGCGCGGGCAAGACCACGCTGGCCCGGGTGCTGGCCGGGGAGTCCGGCCCGGCTGCGGGCGCTGTCAGCAGCAACGGGTCGGTCGGCTACCTGCCGCAGGACACGATGGTCGGCGATCTCGGCGGCCTGGCGATGGACCGGGTGCTGTCCGCCCGCGGCCTGGATGCGCTCCTGGCCGACCTGCGGGAGGCCGAGCTCGGCATGGCCGACATCGACCCTGCCCGGCGCGACGCCGCAGTGCGCCGGTACGGCCACCTCGAGGAGCGGCTGACGGTGCTCGGCGGGTACGCCGCCGAGGCGGAGGCCGCGTCGCTCGCGTCCAGCCTGGGCCTTCCGCAGCACGTGCTCAAGCAGCAGCTGCGCACCTTGTCCGGTGGCCAGCGCCGCCGCATCGAGCTGGCCCGGATCCTGTTCGGCGGATCGCAGACGCTACTGCTCGACGAGCCGACCAACCACCTCGACGCCGATTCCGTATCCTGGCTGCGCGATCACCTGCGGGCCTTCCGCGGCGGCCTGGTGGTGATCAGCCACGACCAAGCGCTGCTCGAGACCGTGGTCAACAAGGTGTTCTACCTCGATGCCGACCGCTGCGTCCTCGACGTCTACAACGTGGGCTGGAAGGCCTACACCGACCAGCGGGAGACCGACGCGAGGCGCCGCCGCCGGGAGCGGGCCAATGCGCAGCGCCAGGCCTCCGTGCTGCAGTCGCAGGCCGACAAGATGCGCGCCAAGGCCACGAAGGCGAAGGCCGCGCAGAACATGCAGCGCCGGGCGGAGCGGCTGCTCGCCGGGATCAGCACGGACCGGGCGCCGGAGCGGGTGGCCAGGATCAGGTTCCCGGTTCCCGCGCACTGCGGCCGCACCCCCCTGACCGCGCAGGGCCTGACCAAGACCTACGGCTCGGTCGAGGTTTTTGCCGACGTCGACCTGGCCGTGGACCGCGGCGCGCGGGTGGTGGTCCTGGGCTTGAACGGGGCGGGCAAGACCACGCTGCTCCGGCTGCTGTCCGGGCTGGAACAGCCGGACTCCGGCGAGGTTAGGCCCGGGCACGGGCTGCGGCTCGGTTACTACGCGCAGGAGCACGAGACCCTGGACACCGAGCGGACCGTGCTGGAGAACATGCGCTCCGCCGCCCCTGACCTCACCGAGGCGCAGCAGCGCGGCATCCTCGGCTCGTTCCTGTTCTCCGGCGATGACGTGGCCAAGCCGGCCGGGGTGCTCTCCGGCGGTGAGAAGACCAGGCTCGCGCTGGCCGTGCTGGTCGTGTCTGGGGCCAACGTGCTGCTGCTCGACGAGCCGACCAACAACCTCGATCCCGGAAGCCGGGCGGAGATCCTGTCCGCGCTGCGCCGCTTCCGGGGGGCGATCGTTCTCGTCACGCACGATGAGGGCGCGGTCGACGCGCTCGGCCCGGAGCGGGTCGTGCTGCTCCCAGACGGCGTGGAGGACGCATGGAGTGAGGAGCTGGCTGACTTGGTGGCGCTGGCCTAAGCACGGTGCGGACGCACAGCACCGGACGCACAGCACCGGACGCACAGCACCGGACGCACACCCCAGATGCACGGGCTGGCCAGAAGCGCAGCGCTCGCGGCCATGCCCGCTGCCAGCCATTCTGGGCCGGCCCCGGTTCCCGCGCCAAAAAGAAGAGATCTTTTGCAGGCGTGTGGGTAGCCGATCACGGGTTCATGCGTGATCATGGCGGGAGGCGGTAACGCAGCGATCACTTCAGATCACCGGGAGGTACGCGTGACCGAGACTCTCAAGAAAGGCACCCGGGTGACAGGTGCCGACCGCACCAAGCTGGCGGCGGACCTAAAGAAGAGATATAACGCCGGCGAGAGCATTCGCTCACTGGCTGGCTCGACCGGCAGGTCCTATGGCTTCGTGCACCGGATCCTGACCGAGACCGGAGTGTCATTGCGCGGGCGGGGTGGCGCCACCCGCGGCAAGGGCAAGCGCTGAGTCGGGGCTCGCCGCTATCACCCGCTGAGCTTGAAGCCAGCGGGCTGTGCTTGGACATCAGCGACGCAGTCGCGACCGTGACGCTCAGCCGGGCCGAGCGTCGCAATGCGATGACTCCCGCTGTCTGGCGGGGCCTCGCCGCGATCGGCGCTGGCTTGCCACCCCAGGTCCGCGTGGTCGTGGTCAGGGGCGCGGGACCATCGTTCTCGTCCGGAATCGACCTGCGCATGTTCTCGGCCGAAGGCGTGCCGGGCGAGGACCGGCTGCCCAGTGCCGTCGGCCCTGACTTTGAGCAATGGATCGCCGGATGCCAGGAAGGTTTTCTCTGGCTGCGCGACCCGGCCATTGTGTCGATCGCCGCCGTGCAAGGGCATGCGATCGGAGCGGGGTGCCAGTTGGCTCTCGCCTGCGATCTGCGCATCCTCGCTGAGGACGCGAAACTGTGCATCAAGGAGCCGGCCCTGGGCCTGGTCCCCGACCTGACCGGCACCAAGCCACTTGTCGACCTCGTGGGACTGCCGCGGGCGATCGAGCTGTGCCTGACCGCCCGCACCGTTTCCGCGCCAGAAGCCGCTGCGCTGCGCCTCGCCGAGCTGGTCGTGCCCGTCGCGGACCTGGACGGGGCGGTCGCCGACCTGGTGGCGGCGCTGCTGGTCACCGACGCTGCGGCGGCCAGGGCCACCAAGCGGCTGCTGGTCCAGGCCGCCGCGAATACCCTGGAGCAGCAGGCGGCAGCGGAACGCCGGGAGCAGGCGGCGTTGCAGCGGGCGCGGGCTCGCCCCGTCCCCGGGCGCGGGTTCGCCCTGAGCTGACGCGGGAAGAACGGCAGCCGCCAGGAGGTTCCGCCGTTATGTACGCGAGCCAGTGGCATGCGATGCGCGGGTTCTCCCGTGATTCATCGGTCACCAGACAGCAGCTGAAGCCCGGCACTGTGCGCCGGATCGCAGGATACGCCCGGCCTTACCGCTGGGATCTGGTGATCTTCCTGCTGGCTGCCGCGCTGGACGCGGTGGTCACGGTGTCGTATCCGGTGCTGCTCGGCGTGATCATCGACAAGGGCATTCTGCCCAAGCGCACCGACATCGTGCTTGAGCTGGCGGCCGTCGTGGTCGGCCTGGCGCTGTTCGACGCGTTCCTGACCATCCTGCAGCGCTACTTCACCGCGCGGGTCGGTGAGGGCCTGATCTATGACCTGCGCACGCAGGTGTTCAGCCACGTGCAGCGGCAGCCGATCGCGTTCTTCACCAGGGCGCAGACCGGCTCGCTGGTCAGCCGGCTGAACAGCGACGTGATCGGCGCCCAGCAGGCGCTCACCTTGACGCTGTCGTCCGTGGTGTCCAGCGTGCTGCAGCTGAGCCTGGTGCTGGCCGCGATGTTCTACTACTCCTGGCTGGTCACGGTCATCGCGCTGCTGCTGCTCCCCGCGTTCCTCATCCCGGCCCGCCTGGTGGGGCGCAGGCTGCAGCGGCTGACCCGGGAGGGAATGCAGCTCGACGCGGCGATGGGATCAACGATGACCGAGCGCTTCAACGTCGCCGGGGCGATGCTGGTCAAGCTGTTCGGCAAGCCGGACCTCGAGAGCCAGGTGTTCGCCGACCGGGCGGCCCGGGTCAGGGACATAGGCGTGGTGCAGGCGATGTACGGCAGCGGGCTGTTCATCGCGCTGACGCTGCTCGCCTCGCTGGCCACTGCGGTCGTCTACGGGGTGGGCGGCAAGCTCGTCATTGACGGCGCCTTCCAGATCGGTGCGCTGGTCGCGCTGGCCGGCCTGCTCGGCAGGCTGTACGGGCCGATCACCGCTCTGTCCAACGTTCAGGTCACTGTGATGACCGCGCTGGTCAGCTTTGACCGGGTGTTCGAGGTGCTAGACCTGAAGCCGCTGATCGAGGACCGGCCGGACGCGGGGCCGCTCGCGCTGGCGGCCCAGGGAAAGGCAACACAGGACAATGGATCCGGTGCCGGGCCGGCCGCGGACATTGCCTTCGATCACGTCTCGTTCCACTACCCGGCCGCCGCTGAAGTCTCGCTCGCGTCGCTGGAGTCCATTGCCCTGCCGGTGGCCGAGCGCACCGACGCGAACCTGGGCGTGCTGCACGACGTGAGCTTCACCGCCCCCGCCCGGCAGCTCACCGCCCTGGTCGGGCCGTCGGGTGCGGGCAAGACGACAATCACTCACCTGGTGTCGCGCCTGTATGACCCGGACGAGGGTGCCGTGCGCATCGGCGGGTTCGACCTCAGGGAGGTCACCCAGGACTCGCTGCACGATGTGGTCGGTGTCGTTACCCAGGACGCGCACCTGTTCCACGACACGATCCGGCTCAACCTGGCGTACGCCCGGCCCGGGGCCACGGAGCAGGAACTGATCGACGCGTGCCGGGCGGCGCAGATCTGGGATCTGATCTCAGTGCTGCCCGACGGCCTGGACACCATCGTCGGCGACCGCGGTTACCGCCTGTCCGGCGGTGAGAAACAGCGCGTCGCCCTGGCCAGGCTGCTGCTGAAGGCGCCCGCTGTCGTGGTCCTCGACGAGGCCACCGCGCACCTGGACTCCGAGTCCGAGGCCGCGGTGCAGCGCGCCCTGAAGGCGGCGCTGGCCGGGCGCACCTCACTGGTCATCGCGCACCGGCTGTCCACCATCCGGGAGGCCGATCAGATCCTGGTCATCGACGACGGCCGGATCACCGAACGCGGCAGGCACGACGAACTGCTCGCGGCCGGCGGCCTGTACGCCGAGCTGTACCGCACCCAGTTCGCCCGGCAGGAGCCGGCCGCGCTGGCCTGAGCCCGGTGCGGACCACGGTCAGAACCCGCGCAAGGAACCCCCGTCTACCGGGATCATCGCGCCGCTGACATAGGCGGCCGCGGGAGAGAGCACGAAGGCGGCTACCCGCCCGAACTCCTCCGGCGCCGCGTACCGGCGCAGCGGGATGCGCTGGGACAGCTGGGCCCGGACCGCATCGGGGTCGCCGATCCTGGCGTCCAGCTCGATCACCCGGTCGGTCGCGACCCGGCCCGGCATCAGGCCGTTGACCCGGATGCCCCTGGGCCCGAGGTCATCGGCCAGCGACTTGGCGATCCCGTAGTGGATGGGCGAAAGCCGTTGCGCGGCCTTCAGCGGCTCGAGCGCATTCTCGCATTGGTCGAGAGCCAGGTAGGCCGCGCTCAATCCTTCCTCGATTCCAGGATCGTCGGGAATATCCTTTTC
>Ga0137385_10004338_pt1 | contig 12370 bp, 10 predicted proteins | sample SagtaG_FD_104921 | JGI IMG/M metagenome (GOLD analysis project Ga0137385, IMG submission 104921) | Vadose zone soil microbial communities from Sagehorn Ranch, Mendocino, California, USA - Sage2_R_80_16 metaG | ecosystem: Environmental > Terrestrial > Soil > Vadose zone | place: USA: California...
CAGATCGTGTCCGCGGCCGTCGCCGAGGACGTCAACCTCGTCGGGCTCTCGGTGCTGTCCGGCTCGCACCTGGCCGCGGTACCTGCGGTGCTCGCCGGGCTCCGCGAAGCCGGCCTCGCCGACGTACCGGTGGTCGTCGGCGGCATCATCCCGGCCGCCGACGAGGCGACGCTGCGGGATGCCGGCGTGGCGCGGGTGTTCACTCCCAAGGACTTCGAGCTGACCGGGATCGTCGACGACCTCGTCACCGTGGTACGGGAGGCGGCGGGCCTGTCCTGACCGCCCGCTGCGCACGCTCGGCCGCCCGTTCGGCCCTGCGACGCCTGCGGCGCCGGCGCACCCAGACGAAGAACAGCACGATCCCCAGCAGGAATACCACGATCAGGATCGGCGCCACGATGGCGACTATGGACATCACCATGCTGAACACGTCTTCGGCGAGGCTCACGAACGGGGTAGCCGTGCCCAGCGTGGTCACGTTGACCACCGGCCGGGCGCTCGCCTTCACCCCGTGCACGCCGAGCGCGATGAGCACCCCGGCGGCGACCGGTACCCATTGATGGCTGGTGAAGAACGTGCCCGGGTCGGTGACGGCCTTCGTCTGCGACTCCGAGGCCGCGCCGAACACCAGCCCGCCGGACGTCGGCCGGATCACCGTGTGCAGCACGTCGTTGATGTGGTCGACCACCGGGATCTTGTCGGCCACCATCTCGACCGCCAGCAGGATGCCGAGAATCACGAGCACCCAGCCGTTGGACAGCCAGTGCCAGCTGGCCGGCAGGGTGATCAGATCGGTGTACCGGGCGAGCAGGCCGACCGATAGCAACGGGATCCACGCATTTAGTCCCGCCGATGCGGCCAGGCCAGCTCCGGTGAGCGCTTCGAACACGGGTACCAGCATGGCACCGCTGCGCCAATCCGCCACCGGGGTACCCTCCCGGGGTGCGGTTGGTGATTGCGCGGTGCTCGGTGGACTACGTCGGTCGGCTCACGGCACACCTGCCGGTCGCCACCCGCCTGCTCATGGTCAAGGCGGACGGTTCGGTATCCGTCCACGCCGACGACCGCGCGTACAAGCCGCTGAACTGGATGAGCCCGCCGTGCCGCATCGAGGAGGCGCCGGGCGTCTGGCGGGTGGTCAACAAGGCCGGCGAGGAGCTGCGGATCATCCTGGAGGAGGTCTTCCAGGACAGCTCGTACGAGCTGGGCCTCGACCCGGGGCTGCGGAAGGACGGCGTGGAGGCCCACCTGCAGGAACTGCTGGCCGCCACGCCGGCCGCGCTCGGCGCCGGCATCACGCTGGTACGGCGGGAGTACCCGACCGCGATCGGGCCGGTCGACCTGCTCTGCCGGGACGCGGACGGCGCGACGGTCGCGGTGGAGGTCAAGCGGCGCGGCGAGATCGACGGCGTGGAGCAGCTGACCCGGTACCTCGACCTGCTCGGCCGGGATCCGTTGCTGGCCCCGGTGTCCGGGGTGTTCGCGGCGCAGGAGATCAAGCCACAGGCCCGGGTACTGGCCGAGGACCGCGGGATCCGGTGCGTCGTGCTGGACTATGACGCCATGCGCGGCGTGGTACGCGACGAGCTCACGCTCTTCTGACTCGTTCAGTACTCTCTGTGTCATGAACCGCCGGGTCGCCGCCCTCGTCGCGGTCCTGCTGGCCCTGGTCGCGGTGGCGTGCAAGGGCGCCGAGGCCGACCCGGGCGGCGGACCTGGTCCCACCCCGACCCGCAAGCCGCCCGCCGAGCTGCCGAACTCCATGGCCGCGCTGGGCGACTCGATCACCGCCGGCGTGGGCTCCTGCCTGACCCTGACCGCCTGTCCGCGCAACTCCTGGGCCACCGGCGACGGCACCCTTGTCAACAGCCACTACAGGCGCATCCTCGCCGCCAACCCGGCGATCCGCGGGCACGCCGCCAACCTCGCCGTACCGGGCGCGACAGTGTCCGACCTGCCCGCCCAGGCGGCCGCCGCAGTCGGGCAGCGGCCGGACTACGTGACGATCCTGATCGGCGCGAACGACGCCTGCCGCCCGACGATCGACCAGATGACCACCAAGGCGGATTTCCAGGCGCAGCTGCGGTCCGCGCTCACCACGCTGCGGTCCGGCCTGCCCAGGGCGCGGGTACTGCTGGTGAGCATCCCGGACGTCTACCAGGTGTGGGAAGCGGCGCACACCCGGCGTGCGGCGCAGGAGGTGTGGGCGCTGGGCGTCTGCCAGTCGTTGCTGGCCAACCCGACCTCGACGGCACCGGCGGACGTGGCGCGGCGCCAGCGGTTCCGGGACCAGATCGACGTGTACGACAGCGTGCTCGCGGCGGTCTGCAAGGAGTACGGGCCGCGGTGCCGGTACGACGCGACCGTCCACGGCACGCCGTTCGGGATCGCGCAGCTCAGCCTGCTCGACTACTTCCACCCGAACTCCGAGGGGCAGGCCCAGCTCGCCAACCTCACCTACCCGGGCAGCTTCACCTGGGGCTAGCCAGCCCGGGTTACCGGTCGAGTTGCTCGCCCCGCTCACCGCCGGTGGATGAGCTGGATCGCCTTGGTGATCAACCGGACCTGCCGGGGGGACCGGTCGAAGCTCAGGGAGGGCAGCGGTGACGGCATCCGGCGCTTGGTGATCGCCTTCGGCCGGCTGAACTCGCGCAGCCCGTCGGCGCCGTGGATCCGGCCGAACCCGGAGTCGCCGACCCCGCCGAAGGGCAGCGACGGCTGGCCGGCGAACGAGATCGCCGAGTTGACCGCGGTCATCCCGGAGCGCATCTTCCGGGCCAGCGCCACGCCGCGGCTACGGGAGAAGACCGCGCCGCCCAGCCCGTACCGGCTCGCGTTGGCCAGGCGTACCCCCTCCTCGGCGTCGCGGACCCGGGCCACCGTCAGCGTCGGTCCGAACGTCTCCTCCTGTACCGCCGCCGCGTCCTCCGGCACGTCGACCAGGATCGTCGGGTGCGCGTACGGCGGCGCCACCGCGTCCGGCCCGCCGAGCACCGCCCGGCCGCCCCGGGCCAGCGCGTCGTCGATATGCCGGCGGATCGTGTCGAGCTGGGCCGGCATGGTGATCGGCCCGAGGTCCGCGGCGTCGTCCACCCCGACCTTGAGCCGCCCGGCGCGCTCCACCAGCCGGGTCAGGAACGCGTCGTAGACCGCGTCGGCGACGTAGACCCGCTCGATGCCGACGCAGGTCTGCCCGGCGTTGGTCAGGCCGCCCCAGGTCGCGGCCTCGGCGGCGGCGTCCGGGTCGGCATCGGCGTCCACGATCATCGCGTCCTTGCCGCCGCACTCCAGCAGTACCGGGGTGAGCGTCTCGGCGCACGCTGCCATGACCTTCTTGCCGGTCGCCGTGGAGCCGGTGAAGGCCACCTTGTCAACGCCCGAGCGGGTCAGCACGGCGCCGGTTTCGCCGGTACCGGAGACGACCTGGAAGACCGGCTGTTCCGGTACCGCGTCGGCGAAGCGCGCGGCCAGCCAGTTGCCGACCGCTGGGGTGTACTCGCTAGGCTTGAAGACGACCGCGTTGCCCGCCGCCAGCGCGTACCCGATCGAGCCCAGCGGGGTGAGCACCGGATAGTTCCACGGCCCGATCACGCCGACCACCCCGTAAGGCTGGTATTCAAGCCGGGCGGAGTACTCGATCTGCAGCAGCGAGCTGGGTACCCGCCGGGAGTGCAGGATCGGGCGGGCGTGCCGCGCGGCCCAGGCGATGTGGTCGATCCCACCGCCCGCCTCGACGATCGCTTCGGCGACCGGCTTGCCGGTCTCCCCGTGTACCAGCTCCGCCAGCTCGGGCAGCCGCCGGGCGAGGTCGGCCCGCCAGCGCAGCAGCCGGTGGCGGCGCGAGGCGAAGCCGAGCCCGGACCACCAGCCGGCCGCTTCCCGGGCCCGGGCCACCGCGGCGGCGACCTCGGCCGGCCCGGCGACCGGGAACCGGCCGACCTCCTCGCCGGTCACGGGGTTGGTGGAGATCAATGTCCCATCCTCGACGGGGACGCCCGGGGTGCGGGTAGCGGTCATGTCACGGAGTCTAAATCCGAAAGCTACTCACGGGTAAGGGTTAGGAGTGCGCTGGGTCACGCACCGGGACACGGACCGGCCCGGGCATGGGAGACTTCCCGACAAGGACTTAACAGGCGTTAGGGAGGGCGGCGTGGCCCGGGAGTTCAGTAGCGTCGGGGTGGTCGGGCTGGGCACCATGGGTGCCGGGATCGTCGAGGTGTTCGCCCGTAGCGGCCTCGACGTGGTAGCCGTCGAAGTCAACGACGCCGCGCTGGAGCACGGCCGGGCCACGCTCACCGGTTCCACCGACCGCGCGGTGGCCAAGGGCAAGCTGTCCGCGGGCGACCGGGACGCGCTACTGGGCCGGATCCGGTTCGTCGTCGGCCTCGCCGACCTGCGCGACGTCGACCTGGTCATCGAGGCGGTACCCGAGCACCTCGACCTCAAGCGCAAGATCTTCGCGGAGCTGGACGAGATCTGCCGGCCCGACACCATCCTCGCCACGAACACCAGCTCGCTGTCGGTGACCGAGATCTCGGTCGCCACCCGCCGGCCGAACCAGGTCATCGGCATGCACTTCTTCAACCCCGCACCGGTCATGAAGCTGGTCGAGATCGTCAGGACCGTGGTCACGGACGACGCCGTGGTGGATGATGTGGAGGCGCTCAGCACCCGGCTGGGCAAGGTCGACGTGACGATCGCCGACCGGGCCGGGTTCATCGCCAACGCGCTGCTGTTCGGGTACCTCAACCATGCCGTCGCGCTGTATGAGGCGAAGTACGCCAGCCGGGAGGACATCGACGCGGCGATGCGGCTGGGCTGCGGGCTGCCGATGGGGCCGCTCGCGCTGATGGACCTCATCGGCATCGATACCGCGTACGAGATCCTCGACACCATGTACCGGCGGGGCGGGCGGGACCGGCGGCACGCGCCGGTACCCCTGATCAAGCAGATGGTCACCGCGGGCCTGCTCGGCCGCAAGTCCGGCCGCGGCTTCTACACCTACGAGAAGCCCGGATCGCCGAAGGTCGTCGAGGATGCCGAGACCCCGCCCGCGACGACCGAGGGCGACGGCGCCAGCATCGAGACCGTCGGCGTCGTCGGCTCGGGCACGATGGCGGCGGGCATCGTCGAGGTCTTCGCGCGGGCCGGGTACGAGGTCATCGCGGTGGCCCGCGCCGCGGGCAAGGCCGCGAAGGTGCGGGGGAAGGTAGAGACGTCGCTGAACAAGGGCGTCGTGCGGGGCAAGCTGTCCGAGGCCGACCGGGACGCGGCGCTCGGCCGGGTGAGCTGGTCGACGACCCTGGAGGACCTGGCCGACGTCGACCTCGTGGTCGAGGCGGTCATCGAGGAGCTGAGTGTCAAGAAGGCGCTGTTCGCCTCGCTCGACGAGATCTGCAAGCCGGGGGTACTGCTGGCCACGACCACCTCGTCGCTGCCGGTCATCGAGTGCGCGATGGCCACCGACCGGCCGGCCGACGTGGTGGGGCTGCACTTCTTCAACCCGGCGCCGGTCATGGGGCTGGTCGAGGTCGTCCGCACGATCCGTAGCTCGCCGGAGGCCGTGGCCACCGCCCGGGCTGTATGCGAGGCCGTCGGCAAGCGGGCGGTGGTGTGCGCGGACCGGGCCGGGTTCGTGGTCAACGCGCTGCTCTTCCCGTACCTCAACGACGCGGTCAAGATGCTGGAAGCCAGCTACGCCAGCGCCGACGACATCGACTACGCGATGAAGCTGGGCTGCGCCTACCCGATGGGCCCGTTCGAGCTGCTCGACGTCGTCGGGCTCGACGTGTCCCTGGCCATCGCGCAGGAGCTGTACCTGGAACTTCGCGAGCCCGGCTTCGCCCCCGCGCCGCTGCTGGAGCACCTGGTCACCGCGGGGTACCTCGGCCGCAAGTCCGGCCGCGGCTTCCGCGACTACCGTTAGCGCGTGCCCCGCAGGAACTACCGCCGGCGTGACGCCGAGGCGCCGCTTGACCCGGAAAGAATGCGCCGCGGCGTTGAACGCGTCCAGGCCCGATCCGACGGCGACTGGCTGGTACGCAACGTACCGGGCAGTGCCAAGACCTACCGCTGTCCCGGCTGCGACCACGAGATCCGGCCCGGCACCGGGCACCTCGTCGTCTGGCCCGCCGACGAACGCGGCGACCTGACCGACCGGCGGCACTGGCACACCGGCTGCTGGCAGGCCCGCGACCGGCGCGCACCGACCGCGAAGCGGCGATCGGGCCGCGTGGCGCCTACTCCTGGTCAGCCCCTACGCTGACCGCCGGTTCCGCCGCTTCGTCCGCGGCCGGCTTTGCCCCTTGACTTTTGGATTGGTCGGGCTTCTTCTGCTCCGCCGCCTTGTCGTGCTCGGCGGGTTGCGGCTCGTGGGCCGGATCAGCAAGGCGGCGTTCTTCGTGGGCCGGCTGCGCCGGCGGGTACTGCTGCTCCACGTGGCGGCGCGCATCGGCTTCGGCCTGACGGGCGGCTTCGGCCTGCTGGTGTGCGGCGGCGGCGTGATGGTGCGCGGCGGCTGCCTGTTGCTGGGCGGTGGCCAGCTGGTGCTGCGCCTCGGCTGCCTGCTGGCGGGTCCGCGCCAGCTCCTGATGGGCCAGGCCCAGCTCCTGGTGCGCCTGCACGGCATGCGAACGGGACGCCTCGGCCTGCTGGGCCGCTTCGGCCTGCTGCCGTTGGGTCTCCGCGACGTGCCGCTGTGCCTCGCCGACGAGGTGCTCGGCGTGCGCCTGTGCGCCGGCGACCAGCCGCTCGGCTTCCAGCCGCGCGGTGCCGAGGATCCGGTCCGCCTCGGCGTGCGCGATGCCGACGATCCCGTCGGCCTCCGACCGTACACCGGCGACCGCCTGCTCGCCCTGGGCACGCGCACCGGCCAGTTCGGCCTCCAGAGCCGCCCGGCGCTGGACCGCCTCGTGCTCGACGGTGGCCCGCTGGTGCGCCACGTAAGCCTCGGTCTCCGCCTTGATCTGCTCCGCCTGCGCGGTCGCGGTCTCGGTGAGCCGGCGAGCTTCCTCCCGCGTCGTGGCGAGCACCGCGTCGGCCTCGGCGCGCAGCCGGTTGGCGTACTCCTGCGCCTGGCTGACCTCGGCCTCCAACGCGGTACGGCGGTCGTCGGCGGCCCGGTCCTCCTCGGCGCGGCGGGCGGCCAGTACCGTCTCGAAGTCCCGGATCGCCTGGTCGTGCTGGATCCGCGCGTCCTTGAGGATGCGCTCGGCCTCCGCGCGCTGGCTTGAGACGCTCTCCTCCGCATCGGCGCGGATCGCCGCCGCCTGGTCCTCGGCCAGCGCGAGGATCTGCCCGACGCGGTCGCCGAGATGGCGGAACGAAACGTTGGTGGTGACCGTGGTGGAACCGCTGGGGCGCTGGCGCGCCTCGACGAGCTCGAGCTGCAACTGCTGTAGCTGTGCCGCCAGCGCCTGCGCCTGCGCATACGCGTCGTCACGCTCGGCTGCGAGCGTCGCGTTATCGGTTTCCAGCAGGCGGATACATTTATCGACCTGATCCGGCTTGTACCCGCGGAAGGCTAGCTCGAAATTCCGCTCCGACGGCAGGTCAGCACCGAGTGCGAACAGATCTCCGCCGTGCGCCATGGCACCATCCTCACACGCAGGGTCCCGTCGCGCTGGCACATGCACCGGCGCGACGGGACCTACGGTATCCCGGGGTCAAGCGGTAGAAGTTCAGCCCGCCGTGACCTTGCTGTCCTTCTCTGGCTTCTTCTCGTTCTTGGGGTCCGCCGCCTGGGTGACACTAGGCATGATACCGGCCAGACCGGAAAGCATCTGGCCCAGCTGTGTGGTGACGGCGTCCTTCTGGCGGGTCAGCTCGTCGACCTCGCGGCGCGCGGCGGTCGTCGTCAGCTCGGCCTCGGTGCGCGCCTCGGTCACCATCCGGTGCGCCTCGCTGCGCGCCTCGTTGACGGTCTTGTCGGCCAGTGCCTTGGCCTTCTCGACGGTCTCGTCGGCGTGCCGCTCGGACTCGACCCGGCGCGCCTCGGCACGCTGCTCGATCTCCTTGGCCCGGTCCTCGGCCGCGCGGGCCCGCTGCTCGGCCTCGGCCACCAGCTTCTGCGTGTTCGTGACGGCGGACGCGTGCCGCTGCGACTCCTCGCGCTCGGAGGTTTCCCGCCGCTCGGCCAGCTCCAGTGCCAGCGCCTGCAGGTCCTTGTCCCGCTTGTCCCGCGCGTCGGCCAGCAGCTTGGTCGCCTCCGCGCGCTTCTCCTCGGCCTCCCGTGCCGCCTTCGCCCGCAGCTGGGTGATCTCGCGCTCCGCGGTGGCCCGCAGCGTGGACACCTCGCGCTCGACGGTCGCCTTCAGCTCGGCGACTTCGTGCGCGGTCGCGGTGCGCAGTTGCTTGGTTTCGCGCTCCGCGTCCGCCCGCAGCGTGTCCGCCTCCCGGCGCGCCTGCACCCGGACCTCGGCGGCCTCCCGTTCGGCCGCGGTACGCAGGTTGCTCGCCTCCCGTTCCGCGGTCGCCTTCATCGCGGCGGCCTCGGCGCGCGCCTTGTCGGTGATCTCGCGCGCCTCCAGGCGGGCCGCCGAGACGATGCCCTCGGCCTCGCGCCTGGCCTCGCCCCGATGGTCGTTGGCCTGCTCCTCGGCCAGCCGGAGGATCTGCTCGACCCGGGTACCCAGCCCGGACAGGGTCGGCCGGCTGTTCTCCTCGAGCTGCTTGTTGGTGTCGGTGAGCTTCTGCTCGATCGAACTGAGCCGCTGCTCGGCCTGGCGCAACCGGCGCTGGGACTCGCTCATCCGCTGTTCGGCCTCGGCCCGGGCCTGCTCGGCCTGGGTGATGGCGGCGGTCATCCGCTGGACGTACGCGTCCACCTGAGCGCGGTCGTAACCGCGGAGGGCCACACTGAAATCGTTACCCGCGGCGTCGTCGAAGAACGCGAGGGAGGAAGGCTGCTGCTGCTGGGGCATTGGCACATACTCGCAGATGCCCCCGGTGACTCCGCAAGACCGTACGTGCCATGTCGTATGCGCAGTGTGGACCCTGGGGGAAAGTAGGGCGCCGACAACGCTGGCGACGCCCCCGCCTGAATCCCCGTCACGCCCCCCGGAACCGGGTGATGGCGCTCTCGTACCGGGCGCGCAGCTCCGGGTCGCGCACGCCCAGCCCCTGCTCGGGAGCCAGGCACAACACGCCGACCTTCCCCTGGTGGGCGTTGCGGTGTACGTCCAACGCGCCCTGGCCGGTCTGCCCGAGCGGATAGGTCTTGGACAGGGTGGGGTGGATCCGGCCGCGGGCGATCAGCCGGTTCGCTTCCCACGCCTCGCGGTAATTCGCGAAATGCGAGCCGACGATGCGCTTCAGATTCATCCAGAGGTACCGGTTGTCGTACTGGTGCAGGTAACCGCTGGTCGAGGCGCAGGTGACGACGGTACCGCCGCGCTTGGCCACGAACACGCTCACGCCGAACGTCTCCCGGCCCGGGTGCTCGAGCACGATGTCCGGGTCGTCGCCACCGGTGAGCTTGCGGATCTGCGCGCCGAAGCGGCGCCACTCGGTCTCGTCCTGGGTGTGTTCGTCCTTCCAGAACCGGAAGTCCCCGGCGGCCCGGTCGATGACGAGTTCGGCACCCATCCGGTGGCAGATCTCCGCCTTCTCCGGGCTGGACACCACGCACACCGGTACCGCGCCGCCGTTCAGCGCCAGTTGTGTGGCGTAGGAGCCGAGGCCGCCCGAGGCGCCCCAGATGAGGACGATGTCGCCCTGCTTCATCGCAGCACCGTGGCGGGACACCAGCTGCCGGTACGCGGTCGAGTTCACCAGCCCCGGACAGGCCGCCTCCTCCCAGGAGAGGTGCGCGGGTTTCGGCATCAGCTGGTTCGCCTTGACCAGCGCAAGTTCGGCCAGGCCGCCGAAGTTCGTCTCGTAGCCCCAGATCCGCTGCTGTGGGTCCAGCATGGTGTCGTCGTGGCCGGCGGCGTCCTCCAGCTCGACGGACAGGCAGTGCGCCACGACCTCGTCGCCCGGCTTCCACTTCGTCACGCCGGCGCCCACCCGGAGTACCACCCCGGCGGCGTCCGAGCCCACCACGTGGTACGGCAGGTCGTGGCGCTTGGACAGCTCCGACTGCCGGCCGTACCGCTGGAGGAACTTGAACGTGGGCAGCGGCTCGAAGATGCTGGTCCAGACCGTGTTGTAGTTGATCGCGCTGGCCATCACGGCGACCAGCGCCTCGCCCGGCCCCAGCTGCGGGGTCGGTACCTCTTCGACGTGCAGCGACTTGCGCGGGTCGCGCTCCTTGGTGGTGAGGCCGCCGAACATGTCCACCTCGTCCGAGCGGACCACCACGCCCCGGTAGCTCTCCGGTACCGGCAGCCCGGCCACCGCCTCCGGCTGACCTGCCATGATCGCTTCGAGGATCTGTTGCACAGTGCCTCCCACCTCTAGGGGTGGGGTGGACGCTACTTAACGGTAGCTTTGAACGAAACGTCCTGTGGCCAAGGCCACGTGTCAGGATACCGGTTCGACCAGCTCCACGAGCACCCCGCCGGTGTCCTTGGGGTGGACGAAGTTGATCCGCGAGCCGCCGGTACCCCTTCTGGGTGACTCGTAGAGCAACCGGACGCCCCGCTCGCGCAGGGCCGCGGCCGCGGCCTCGACGTCGGCAACGGTGTAGGCGACCTGCTGGACGCCCGGCCCGCTGCGGTCGAGGAACCTGGCGATCGTCGAGTCCGGCCGCAGCGGCGCGAGCAGCTGGATCCGGTCGGCGCCGGGGCCGACGGCGAGCATCGCCTCCTGTACCCCCTGCTCCTCGTTCTCCTCCCGGTGCACGCAGCGCATCCCGAACACCCGCTCGTAGAACTCGATCGCCGCGTCGAGATCGGCGACCGCGATCCCGACGTGGTCGATGCGCAGCAGACCGACCGCTGTGACGGGCGCCGCATCGGAGTCCGGTGAAGTAGCCATGGCGATAGTGTTACCGAACGACCGTTCAGTGCCTATGTCGGGGAGTTCACAATGACCTCGGTGATCGTCGGCGGCGCGCGTACCCCGATGGGGCGGCTGCTGGGTAACCTCAAGAGCTTTCCGGCCACCGCGCTGGGCGGAGCCGCGATCCGGGCGGCGCTGGAGCGTTCGGGCGTGTCCCCCGATCAGGTGCAGTACGTGATCATGGGGCAGGTCCTCCAGGCCGGGGCCGGGCAGATGCCGGCCCGGCAGGCGGCGGTGGCCGCGGACATCCCGATGACCGTACCGTCGCTGGCCGTGAACAAGGTGTGCCTGTCCGGCCTCGACGCGATCGCGCTGGCCGACCAACTCATCCGGGCCGGCGAGTTCGACATCGTGGTCGCCGGCGGGATGGAGTCCATGACGAAGGCGCCGCACCTGCTCGTCGGGCAGCGCGAGGGGTACAAGTTCGGCGAGGTCACGCTGCTGGACCACATGGCGTTCGACGGGCTCACCGACGCGTACGACGGCGTGTCCATGGGGGAGTCCACCGACCGGCACAGCAAACGGTACGGGATCACCCGCGAGGAGCAGGACGGCTTCGGCGCCGCGTCGCACCAGAAGGCCGCCGCGGCGCAGAAGAACGGCGCCTTCGCCGAGGAGATCACCCCGCTGTCGGTACCGCAGAAGCGTGGCGAACCGCTGGTCATCGCCGAGGACGAGGGGATCCGCCCGGACACCACCGCGCAGACGCTGGCCAAGCTGCGGCCGGCATTCGGCAGCGACGGCACGATCACCGCCGGTACCTCCTCGCCCATCTCCGACGGCGCGGCCGCGGTCGTGGTGATGTGCCGCCGCCGCGCGGAGCAGTTGGGGTTGCCGTGGCTCGCCGAGATCGGCGCGCACGGCAACGTCGCCGGGCCGGACAACTCCCTGCACAGCCAGCCCGCGCGGGCGATCAGGCACGCGCTGGACAAGGCCGGCCTGTCCGTCGACGACCTGGACCTGATCGAGATCAACGAGGCGTTCGCGGCAGTAGGTGTCCAGTCGACGAAGGAGCTCGGCGTCAGTCCCGATATCGTCAACGTGAACGGCGGTGCCATCGCCCTGGGTCACCCGATCGGCATGTCCGGCGCCCGCCTGGTGCTCACCCTCGCGCTCGAGCTCAAGCGGCGCGGCGGTGGCCGGGGCGCGGCGGCGCTGTGTGGCGGCGGCGGTCAGGGCGACGCGCTGCTGATCCAGGTACCGGGAGACTGAACCTTTTTCAACTCGCACCGCATCGCTCCCCGAGTTGAAAAAGGTTCACTAGGAGGAGGAGCTGCGGTGCGTCCACCACCCCTGGAGTTCGCGGCCACGGTGGTGGGCGGGACGGCGACGACGGTCGAGGCCGACGGGTTCGTCGGCTACGTGTTCGGCCTGTCCGACGGCAACGGCGGCTGCCTCGTCGTGCAGCGGGCCGACGTGCCCGAACCGC
>Ga0137385_10004348_pt1 | contig 12362 bp, 10 predicted proteins | sample SagtaG_FD_104921 | JGI IMG/M metagenome (GOLD analysis project Ga0137385, IMG submission 104921) | Vadose zone soil microbial communities from Sagehorn Ranch, Mendocino, California, USA - Sage2_R_80_16 metaG | ecosystem: Environmental > Terrestrial > Soil > Vadose zone | place: USA: California...
CAGCGCGATCCAGTACGGCGCTTGCGGCGCATCGGCCGGCGCATGCAGGCGAATCCACAACCGCTGGCCGCCGGTGGACTGCCAGCGCGCCGGCATGTCGGCAGGCAGATGCGCGCGCAAGCTGTCGAGAAACAGATCGCGCTGATAGGCACGGTAAGCGCGCCAGAGGTTCCGCGGCGGCTTCTCCGCGGCTTCGCTCGGGAGTTGCGCGCGCATGTCGAGGCGCGCGGGCAACGCGGCACGCGCGCCGGACGGCGTGGCCGCCAACAGACTGTCGAGCGTCGTCACATAGGTGGCGAACACGGCGGCCGCGCGCTCCACGCGAGGCCGCTGCACGTAATGCAGCGATACGCCGAGCGCGCACGCCTGGCTCAACATCACGAGCACGATCAGCAACGCGATGTTGCGCGCCAACAGCGTTTTCGGCAGCGCCCTGCGCAGCAACGAGCGCGTCATACGTCGACGTCCGCGATCAGCATGTAACCGACGCCCCACACCGTCTTGATGAAACGCGGCCTGGACGGGTCGTCCTCGACGATCTGCCGCAGTCGCAGCACCTGCACGTCGATGCTGCGATCGAGCGCATCATGGTCGCGGCCCCGCGCGCGCGCCAGCAGATTGTCGCGGCTCACCGGCCGGTTCGGCGACGACGCCAGCGCAACCAGCAGCAGCATCTGCGCCGAATGAATCTCCAGCAACGCGCCCGCACGCGAGAGTTGCTGCTTGCCGACGTCGAGCATGAAATCGCCGAAACGCACGCGCTGCGAGGTCACGGTGACGTCGCCCGAGGCAATCTTCTGACGACGCAGCAGCGCGTTGATCCGCGCCACCAGTTCACGCGGCAGAAACGGTTTGGCGAGGTAGTCGTCGGCGCCGGTTTCGAGGCCGATCACCTTGTCGAGCGGATCGCCTTTCGCGGTCAGCATCAGGATCGGCAGCGTCTGGCCTTGCGCGCGCAGGCGGGCGCAAATGGCGAGACCGTCCTCCTCGCCGATCATCAGATCGAGCACCAGCAGATCGAACGGCTCGCGCTCCAGATAGCGATCGAGACGCTTGCCGTCTTCCGCGATTCGCACCTCGAAGCCGTGGCCGCGCAGGAAACGCTGCAGCATGTTGCGCAGTTCGGCTTCGTCGTCGAGCACGATGATTTTGGCGGGGCGATCCATGCGAAAGCTCCTCGGTTTAAGCGTCGGGCGGCGTCTTGCGCGCCGCATGCCGTTCCGTGAGGCGCTGCAACAGCACGTAGAACGACGGAATGAACAACACGGCGACGCAGGTGGAAGCAAGCATGCCAGAAAATACCGCGATGCCGAGCGAACGGCGCGCGCTCGCGCTCGCGCCGGTGGCGATCACGAGCGGCACCACGCCGAGTATGAACGCGAACGAGGTCATCATGATCGGCCTGAACCGCAGACGCGCGGCTTCCACCGCGGCCTCCGCTATGTCCACGCCCTGCGCCCGCAAATGCCGCGCGAATTCGACGATCAGGATCGCGTTCTTCGCCGACAACGCAATCAGCAGCACGAGGCCGATCTGCGTGTAGAGATTGTTCGCCGCGCCGAGTATGGCAAGCGTGCCGGCCGTGCCGAGCAGCGCCAACGGCACCGCGAGCACGACCGCCACCGGCAGCAGCCAGCTTTCGTATTGCGCGGCCAGCACGCAGAACACCAGCAACACGCCCACCGCGAACACCCAGTACGCCGAATTGCCGACGAGCTTCTCCTGATACGACATCGCGGTCCATTCATAGCCGATGCCGGCCGGCAGGATGCGCGCGGCTTCCTGCTCGAACGCGGCGATGGCGTCACCCGTGCTATAGCCGCTCGCCGGATTGCCGTTGATAGCCGCGGCCGGCGCGAGGTTGTACAGCGACGCCACCGCGGGGCCGACGCTCGCACGCGCGTCGATGAACGTGCCCAGCTCGACCATATGGCCACTGTTGCTGCGAATCTGCAAGCGGCGAATGTCGTCGGTTTCACGGCGAAACGCGCCGTCGGCCTGCACGAACACCGGGAACGTATGGTTGAACGTCGTGAACTGGTTCACGTAGCTCGAACCGACATAGTCCTGCAGCAGATCGAACACATTGCCGACCGGCACTTGCAGCGACTCCGCCTTCGCGCGGTCGAGCGTGAGCTCGACGGTCGGCACCGACGCGCGAAACGGACTGAACACGCGCTGCAGTTCAGGTCGCTTCGAGACGCTCACGACCAATGCATCCGCGGCGCTCTGCAAGCGCTGATAGTTCTGCGAGCCGTCGGTGAGCATCACCTGCATCTGCACGCCGCCGCTGTTTCCCAAGCCCTGGATCGGCGGCGGCACGATCACCACCGAGCGCACGTCGGGCAGCGCCGCGAGTTCGCTATTCATGCGCAGATACAGCGAGCGTAAATCCTCGCCCTTGCCGCGCTTGCTCCAGTCGTCGAGCGTCACGTAGATCAGCGCGGAATTCGGCACCGACGCGTTGTTATCGAGCGGCGAGATGCCGCCGATCGACACCACGTGGTTCACGCCCGGAATCGCGCCGATACGCTTTTCGATTTGCGTGCTGGCCTCGCGGGTGCGTCCGAGCGAAGCGGCGTCGGCCAGTTGCGCGGCGATCAGCATATAGCCCTGGTCTTCGAGCGGAATGAAGCTGGTGGGCACGCGCGTCAGCAGGAATGCGGACCCCGCGCCGAGCATCAGCGCGATGACCCATGCAAGGCGGCAGCGCGCGACGAGCCACGACACCACGCGCACATAGCCCTTTTCCACGCGGGCATACCCTCTGTCGAATACGCGATACACGACGTTCGGTTTGCCGGGCCGCGCATGCCGCAGCCAGCGCACGCTTTGCACCGGCTTGAGCGTGACCGCGTTGATCGCGCTGATCACGGTGGTCGCCACCACCACCAGCGCGAATTGCCGGTACATCTGGCCCGTCACGCCGCCGAGAAACGCCGACGGCAAAAACACCGAGATCAGCACCAGCGTGATGCCGACAATGGGCCCGAGCAATTCGTGCATCGCGTCGATGGCGGCCTGCTTCGGCGTCTTGCCCTGCTCGATATGCTGCGTAATCCCTTCGACCACCACGATCGCATCGTCCACCACGATGCCGATGGCCAGCACGATCGCGAACAGCGTCAGCAGATTGATCGAGAAGCCGAGCATATAGATCGCGCCGAACGTGCCGATGATCGTCACCGGAATCGTCGTGGCGGGGACCAGCATCGCGCGCCAGTTCTGCAGAAACAGCAGGATCACCGCGAGCACCAGCAACGCCGCTTCGAACAGCGTCTTGTAGACGTCGATCACCGATTGCCGCACGAAGGTCGTCGTGTCGAACGGCAATTGATAGCTGACGCCCTGCGGCATGTTTTTCGCGAGACGCGCCATGGTCGCCTTCACGGCGTTGCCGACTTCCAGCGCATTGGCCTCGGGCAACTGATAAATAGCGATGCCGGCGGCGGGTTTGCCGTCGAGATTGAAGAACTGCCCGTAGCTGGACGAGCCCAGTTCGGTGCGCCCCACATCGCGAATCCGCACGAAGTGTCCGCCGTCGCTCGAATCGGCCTTGACGATGATGTCGTCGAATTCGCGCGGGTCGGAGAGCGCGCCCTGCATCGTCACCGTGAGCTGGAATGCCTGGCCGCCGGCGTTCGGCTCGGATCCGAGTTGGCCCGCGCTCACGTCCTTGCTCTGGCTCTGGATCGCCTGCATCACGTCGACGGCGCTCAGGCCGCGCTCGCTCAGCTTGCGCGGATCGAGCCACACGCGCATGCTGTACTGCCCCGTGCCGAACACGGTCACATCGCCCACGCCCGGCAAACGCGCGAGCGTGTCGCGCAGATAGATCACCGCGTAATTGCTGAGAAACAGCGAATCGTATTTCGGATCGGGCGATTGCAGCGTGTACAACTGCAGGATCGCGGTCGACCGCTTGCGCACGGTCACGCCCTGCTGCTGCACCGCTTGCGGCAGTTGCGCGGTGGCCGCCGACACGCGGTTTTGCACCAGCACCTGCGCCTTGTCGACATCGGTGCCGACGGCGAACGTAACCGTGAGCGTGTAGGTGCCGTCGTTGGTGCTGGTCGATTGCATGTACAGCGCGTTTTCCACGCCGTTCACTTGCGTTTCGATGGGCAGCGCCACGCGGTCGATCACCGTCGCGGCGCTCGCGCCCGGAAAATGCGCGACGACCTGCACGGTCGGCGGCGTGATCGGCGGATATTGTGCGATCGGCAGATTGATCAACGCGACGCCGCCAAGCAGCATCACGATCAGCGCGATCACATTGGCAAGAACCGGACGCTCGACGAAGAAACGGATCATGAGCGGCCCTGCGCCGCTGCGGCGACCGTCTGCACCTTGAGGCCGGGCGCGACCGCGAGCGCGCCGCCCGTCACCACCTGATCGCTCGCGCCGAGTCCCACCCTGATGGCCCGCAGCGCGCCGTAAAGCGCACCAGTTTCCACCGCGCGTTTCTCGATCACGCCCGCGCTGTTCACGGTCAGCACGAATGCACCGGCCTGTTCGCGCAGCAACGCGATATCGGGCACCAGCAACACGGTTTGCGGCGGGCCGGCGGGAATATGCACTTCAACCGACAGGCCCGGAATCAGATGCGCATCGTGATTGGCGATGTCGGCGCGCAGCTTGATCGCGCCACTCGCTGGATCGACCCGTGTATCGACGAATTCGAGCGCGGCGTCCTCACCCTGATCCGCCGCCGCGCCGAGCACGTTGACGCGCACCGTGCGCGGCGGTTTGGTGAAAAGACCGATGCGGTTGGCGTCGCGCTCATTCAGCGTGAAGTTGACGTACACCGGCTGAATGCGATCCAACGTCGCGAGCTTGCTGGAATCGGAAGCGCCCACCAGGTTGCCGACGTCGAACGCGCGTGCGCCGATGCGGCCCGCGAACGGCGCGCGTATTTCCGTGTAGTCCAGGTTGATGCGCGACATGTCGCGCTTGGCGAGCGCCTGGTCGCGCGTGGTCTGCGCCTTTTGCAGCGTCGATTCGGAGGTCGCGTTATCCGACGTGAGCTGCTTCTGGCGCGTCAATTCCTGATTGGCGTTATCGAGTTCGGCCTGGTCGTACTTGAGTTGCGCACGATACGTGTCCGGCTCGACGCGAAACAGCAGTTGCCCTTGCTCGACGTTGGCGCCGTCGCTAAAGCCGATCTGCTTCAGCACGCCTTGCACGCGCGCCACCAGCGTGACCGTCGCGGAAGGCGCGACCGTGCCGCTCAGATCGAGCTGCTCGCGTACTTCGCGCGGCACGGGCCGCGTCACGCTCACTTGCGGCAGCGACGCCGCTTGAGCGGCGGGCGCGTCGCCGTCGCGACAGGCTGGCAGCGCGGCCGCCAGCACGATGCAAAGCAGTGCGCCGAAACGGGTGTTCGCCACGCCGTTGTTTTTCGCAGGTTCGTTTGCCACGTTTTCATTTGCCACGTTTTCGTCCCCCACGTTTCTCCTGCTCGCGCTTTCATTTCCCGCGCGCTTTCTGGCCATGCTTTTACCTGTCACACCTTTTTTTGTCGCGCTTCTATTTGTCACTTTCAAGCTGGCCTCCGCTCGTGCGCGCCAGCGCGGAATTCGCCGGCGGGTTCAACAACCGCCCCCAGTCCGTGCGCCGCGCCATCTGCTCCGCGATCTGTTCGCTTACCACCTGCTGCCCCTGCGCCACTTCCCAGCCGCCGCCGAGCGCGCGATACAGCGACACCGCCGCGAGCGCGGCAATCCCCTGGTTCTGTGCGAGCGAGTCGCCGTCGCGCAACATCGAACGCGACGCATCGAGCACCGTGTCGTAGGTGACCGAACCGGCGCGATACTGGACGTTCGCGAGCCGCAACGCGCGCTGCGACGCATCGGACGCACGCGAGGAAGCCGCCAGCGCATCGAGCGAAGTGCGCAGCCCGGCGATCGCGTCTTCCACTTCTTTTTGCGCTTGCAGCACCGTGTTCTGATAGTCGAGCACGGCCTCCTGGAAGGTCGCGTCCTGGATCCGCACGGCATTTTTCAGTTGACCGCGTTCGAGGATCGGCACCGTGATGCCCGCGGAAAAGAGGCCGATCGTCTTGCTGCCCCATTGCGAGAGCCCGATGCCGTGTTGTTCGCCCGACGAAAGCCCGAACAATCCCGTCAGCGACAAGGACGGATAGAGCTTCGCCTTCGCCGCGCCGATCAGCGCCGATTGCGCCGCCGCGTTGAGCGCGGCCTGGCGCACGTCGGGCCGGCGGCGCAACAGGTCGGCGGGAATGCCGACGTCGATTTGCGTGGGCGGTACGGGAATCGCGGCGCCGTCTTTGAGCTGGGCGTCGACGGCGTCGGGCGGATCGGCGAGCAGCACGGCCAGCGTGTCGCGGTCTTGCGCGCGCGCCTTGATGAGCGGCGGAATTTGCGCTTCGGTTTCAGCCACCAGCGTGGCGGCCTGTTCGACGTCGAGCTGGCTCGACGCGCCGCGCTTGTAGCGCGCCTCGGTCAACGTGAGGCTCTGCTGCACCGACTTCAGGTTCTGCCGCGCGACCTTGATGCGCTCCTCGAGCGCGCGCAAATCGATGTACGCATTGGCGATGTCGGCGAACAGCGACACCAGCGCGTTGTCGTACGCGGCTTCGGACACGCGCAATTGCGCGCGATCCGATTCGATCTGGCGGCGGTATTTGCCCCAGAAGTCGATCTCCCAGCCGGCATTCACGCGCAGATGCTCGGCCCACAGATGCGTCGGCGGAAACGGGCCGACGCCGCTCGTATTGATATGGTTGGCGCCCGCCGACACGCTGCCCGACTGCGGCAGCAGATTCTCCGCGCTGATCGCGAGTTGCGCGCGCGCCTTGAAGATGTGCAAGCCGGCGACTTGCAGCGAGATGTTGCGCTCATAGGCGCGCTGTTCCAGCGCGCTCAGCACCGGATCGTTGAACGCGGTCCACCAGGCGGCCTGCGCGGCGGGCGTGGTCCGCGCCTGCTGCGGCAGGCTTTCGAGCCACTGGCTTTCGAGTGTCGCGTCCGGCTGTTTGAAGTCGGGGCCGACGCTCACGCAACCGGTCAGCGCCACGCTCATCGAGACCATGAGCGATGCGCTCAGCGAGACGATGAACGACGTGCTGGCGATGCTGCCGATGTGCAGGCGGCGGGACGTGGCTGGTTTCATCGCGCGTTCCGGCGTCGAGGGGCGGCTGATGGTTCGGGCACGATTAACGCGGCCACGCCCTCACGATCCCGCCGATGTCCGCGCGCGTCAGTGCGCTGCCCCGCGTTCCTGCATGAATGCCTCGATCTGCGACAACGTGATGTAACCCGCCTTCTGCGTGTCGATCTCATCGAAATGCCTGGCCACCATCGGCATGCCGGCGGCGGCCTGCTCTTTCGTAAGCTTGCCGTCGTGCGTGGTGTTGGCGTTCGAGAAGCGCATTTGCAACTGCTGAACCATGCGTTCCATGCGTTGGGGATTGCCGGCTTGCGGCGCGGTCTGGGCAAACGTGACGGTGGACGCGCAGCACAGCAGCACGATGGCGAGCAATTTTTTCATGACTGACTCCTTCGATTGAGCCGTCGAGCGTCGCCGGCATGTGCCGCGATCCGTTCGATGACAGGCCGAATTCTTATGGATGCGCTGCCCGAAGGCAATTTCAGAATCATGTCGCCATATGTCATCGCGCGCCGGGTGTGCCGGCATCCGACGTTTTGATTACAGCAAAAACTGTTGAAGCAGCATAGATCAAGCTGCGGGCAAGGACGTCTGGTGAATTCCCGTTGTCCTGACGAATGCCGCCGCGTCGCCATTGGTCAAGGCGCCAAGGGCGCACGCGAAATTTCAGACGAAATCGCGGCCAGATGGAGCACACGAACCCACGCCCGATCCGCAAATCGGGGAACGCTACTTGCTGAATGCTTCGGTACCGGCAGGCATGTCCGTGGCTTGGACATGTCGGACATATCTGCCCGACTGCGGGCCTACGCGCCTGCAACCAGAGAAAACCAGCAAGAACCCAAGGGAGCCGAAACGATGGACCAGGACCTCGAAGCACGAATTCGCACACGGGCCTACGAGTTGTGGGAACAGGATGCGTCACCTGAAGGCAAGGCGGACGAATACTGGGAAAAAGCGTTGCGTCAGCTGGAAGCCGAGGGAGACGCCGGCCAGAGTGCGCCGCCGCCCGTGGATCAGTCGGCCAAACGCCGCACCGCCGATCCGCTACCCGAGGATGCCCAGGACGGCGGCCAGAGAGCACGCTCGTAAGCAAGCCTCTCAATGGCCGCGCCCTTCACTGTGACGGGCATCGCGCGGAGCGGCGACGCCGGCGCGGCGCACCGCTTGCCCCATTGCCCATTCACCTCTTCTTACGGAACGCCAGATGAGCTATCAGGACGTCGACAAAGAGATCGCCCATCTCGAACGTATATTTGGGCTTATTTCCACCCAGGACCGCATTCCGCTTTCTTACTGGCACAATCGTCTGCGCATGTTTCACTGGTCGTCGCTGATGCCAACGCAACGCGCACGCGTTGCACGGCTCGAGGCGACGTTGCGCGCGATCGAGAAGTCTGCGGCGGAAGCCGTCGACACTGAGCCGGCGCTGGGTGTGGCGGGCACGCGCTCATGATGCATGGCGCCGCCCTCGCGCAAAACGTGGGCGGCGATCACTGACTCGCTCGATCGCCGAGCGGCCCGGCACGCGGCTGTGCATCAACCGCCGCGGTCCCGCCGGCCGCTCACCCCATCAGGATCCGCGCGGCCAGCGCCAGCACGAGAGCCGGCACCATCACCACCACGCCCACTTTCAGAAACTTCATGAAGCTCACGTCCTCGCCTTCGCGGCGGATCGCGTTCAGCCAGAGGATCGTAGCGAGCGAGCCGGTGATCGACAGGTTGGGGCCGAGATCGACGCCGATCAGCAGCGCGTCGATCACGCGCTCGGGACTGTGCGCCTGCATCACGGTCGAACTGGCGATCAGACCGGCCGGCAGGTTGTTCATCAGATTGCTGCCGATCGCGATGGCGCCGCCGGCCCAACCGGCTGTCTTCAGCTCGTTATCTAGCGCCCCCTGCTGCGTGAGTGCGGCCAGCATCGAAATGACGCCGGTATGATCGAGCATTTCGACCAGCACGAACAAGGCCGCGACGAGCGGCAGCACGCTCCACGATATTTCACGGATCATCGGCAGCGGCGACTTGCGCTCCTGGATCAGCACGACCAATGCCGTCAGCGCGCCGAGGATCGCAGTGGGCAAGCCGAGCGGCACGTCGAACGCGGAGACCGTCAGCAACACGGCGGCCGTGACCGCAATGCCCGCCAGCGCGACACGCCCGCTCGACGACAACATGAGCGGTTCGAGATTCGTCTCGCAGATGCCGGCGAGCGCTTCGCGCTGGGTCCAGCGCAACAGCACGTAAGTGGCGGCGATCGACAACAGCGAGGGCAGCGTGAAGCGCATCAGCCAGGCGCCGAGCGCGGGCGTGTGATTGCCGTACAGCACGATATTGGCCGGATTCGAGATCGGCAGCACGAAGCTCGCGGCGTTGGCGATGAACGCGCAGACGAACAGGAACGGCAGCGGATCCGTCTTCGCTTTTTTCGCGGCGGCAAACACGGCGGGCGTGAGGACGACCGCGGTCGCGTCATTGGAAAGGAAGGAGGTGATGACCACGCCGACCAGGTAGACCAGCAAAAAGAGCTTTCGCGGCGAGCCCTGGGCATGATTGACCGCGAGTACGGCGACCCAGTCGAACAGGCCTTCGCGGCGGCCGACTTCCGACAGCAGCATCATGCCGATGAGGAACAGGTAGACGTCGGCGCCCTTGCCGACTGCCTCCATCGCCAGATGGACGGGCAATAGCCCGAGCGAAACCAGCAGCAGCGCGCCGGCGACGGCCCACACGGCTTCAGGCCATTTGAACGGCCGCGCGACGACGCCGGCCGTGGCGGCGGCGGCGATACCCCAGGATAGGAAAATAGCAGTCACGACACGGGTCCTGAACTCTTGTTGATTGCGCGCGAGCGCGGTGTCGGCGCGCAACATAACCAATGGCTCGGCCGCCGCCGGCGCTTAAAGCAGCAAGTCGTGCGCCGGCGAGAGCGCCTTGCCTCGCATCTTGCCTCTCGCCGCTATCCTACCCGGCTCACCGCCGCGATACAGTCGCGCCCGTTATCCTTCGCGAGATACAACTGCGAATCCACCAGGTTGACGAACGCAACCGGATCGCCAGGATCGCCCGGCTCGGCCGGAATCACAGTCCCCACGCCGAAGCTAGCCGTGACCGTCTGCCGGAAAGGTGACCGCTCGTGCACGATGTTCTCGGCCGAGATCCGGTTCCGGCAGCGCTCGGCCACCTGCCGTGCGGCCTCGGCGCCGGTGTTCGGCAAGACCAGCACGAACTCTTCCCCGCCGAAACGGCCGACAAAATCTCCCGGCCGCACTGCCGCGCTCAACACGCCGGCAATCCGCTTCAGACACGCGTCCCCTTGCACGTGTCCGTAGTAGTCGTTGTAGGACTTGAAGAAATCGACGTCGACCATGATCAGCGACAGCGGCGCGCCATGACGCTGCGCCGCGCTCCATTCGCGCCGCAGTACGGCGTCGAACTGGCGGCGGTTTCCTACGCCCGTCAGACCGTCCTGGAACGACAGCGCTTCCAGTTCCCGTTGCAACGCGGCCAGTTTCTCCTCGGTTTTCTTGCGCTCGCTGATGTCGAACATGAAGCCGACCAGCGACTCGACCTCGCCGCGCGCGTCGCGCACCACGTGCACGACGTCGCGCAACCACACGTATTCGCCCTTGCTGGTCAGCGCGCGATAGTCCGCTTCGTGATCGGTGCCCGCCTTCGATTGCGCGACGCAGAATTCCACCACCTTGTCGCGATCGTCCGGATGCATGCGCGCGGCCCAGTCCTGCACGGTCTTCCAGCTCGAGGGCGTCCAGCCCAGCAAGGCTTCGATCTGCGGGCCGATGTATGCGAACTCCATCGTCGCCCAATCGATCTTCCACGGAATCGCTCTCGTCGACTCGAGCAAGGTCCGGTAGACCGCCGCGTCATGTTCCAGGTAGCCTTCCACGCCCGTCGCGGCAGGCGCCGTGTCGTGCCGCAGAAAATCCGCGCCTGGCGCGGCGCTGTTCTTTTCGGTGCTATTCATGGGTTGAAAGTCCTCGCGGCGCTTGTCGTGACGTTGATGGTGGCATTCAGCCGGCAAATTAACACAGTGCCGGGTCTCCCAGCCGGTTCGGGCCGCCGCGCTCGCCTGATTCATCCGCATTAGCATCACGGCTACAACAATCTGTTCCCTTACGCCCGCCTATTCAGTTTTCGTTGGCATCCCTACTATCCGCATTCACCCGCGACACGTTACGACCACGCGCACGACGACAAGCACGACCAAGAGCACGAACGAATGAAATCGCTTTCCTCCGATCCCGGCCGTTACAGTGGACCCGCCATTGCGTTGCACTGGCTGATCGCGGTGTTGATCGTCTGCGGCTTCTATATCGGCTGGATCATGACCGATATCCCCGGCTTCACGCCGGCCAAGCTCAAGTACTTCTCCTGGCATAAGTGGATCGGCGTGACCGTCTTCGTGCTCGCCGTGGCCCGCGTGCTGTGGCGCGCCACCCACCGCGCGCCGGCGCTCGACAGCGCCACGCCCGTCTGGCAGAAGGCTGCGGCCCATCTCGTGCACGGCGTGCTGTACCTGCTGATGCTGGCGATTCCGCTCTCCGGCTACTTCTACAGTTCCGCCGCCGGCATTCAGGTGGTGTATCTCGGCATCGTGCCGCTGCCCACCTTCATCGGCCCGGATCAAGCGCTCAAGGCCACGCTGCGCACGGTGCACGTGCTGCTCAATTACACGTTGCTCGCGCTCGTCGCCATGCATGTTCTCGCGGCGCTCAAGCATCAGTTCATCGATCGTGACGGATTACTCGCCCGCATGATCCCGTTTATCAGGTAACAGGCGATTGGCTACGGCTTGTTGGCAATCTAATTCCCGACGGTGTGCAATCAACGCACGCGGGTTCGATAGGATGCGTACCACCATGAAATCAAACTTTTCCCGCCCAATTTTTCGCCCGGCTCTCGCGGTTATCGCCGGCCTCTCCTTTTTCAGCGCGGGCCTGGCGCATGCCGACGTCGACACGAGCAGGAGCAGCGTCATTGCGACGACGAAGCAGATGAACGTGCCGGTCGACGGCAAGTTCAGGAAGTTCTCGGCGCAACTGAATTTCGATCCGGCCAAGCCGACCGCCGGCAGCGCCAACGTGTCGATCGACACCGGCAGCTACGATCTCGGCGCCGACGATTACAACCAGCAGGCGCAGGGCAAGGAATGGTTCGATAGCGCCGCCTATCCGGCCGCGACGTTCGTTTCCAGCGCCATTGCGCCGGCC
>Ga0137385_10004349_pt1 | contig 12360 bp, 13 predicted proteins | sample SagtaG_FD_104921 | JGI IMG/M metagenome (GOLD analysis project Ga0137385, IMG submission 104921) | Vadose zone soil microbial communities from Sagehorn Ranch, Mendocino, California, USA - Sage2_R_80_16 metaG | ecosystem: Environmental > Terrestrial > Soil > Vadose zone | place: USA: California...
AAACCCGGGCCCGGAATTTGGCCGTCAATCGCACACGCGTCGCGATCCGATCGGCACGGAGAGAGAGCAAGCCAACGAATGAACTTCAGTAATTGTCATTCGCGTCTGCCCATCAGATCACAGCATCTCTCTGGACGTTACTTCGAATTTTAACAGTCGGGCAGGGGGAACGCAACGCGATTTGCCGGAAATCTCCCAATAGTTGTAGGGGATTATGGCTGGCCAGATTGGCTTCTATTCGTTTTATGTTCGCTGCCTGCAGGCACAATCCGCCAATCATCCAATCGCCGGGTTTATCCTTGGCCTCACCATGAGCAAAGCAATGGGCGAGCTGGCGCTGATCGAATCCATCCGGTCGGGATGGGGAAACGCCGGAGCATCGAGGAGCGGCAGTCGCAGCTTTGCGCGAAGCGTGACTCTCGGCATTGGCGACGACTGCGCCATTCTGCGCCCGCCCAGGGGACACGAAATCCTCGTCACCACCGACTTCACCCTGGAAGGCCGCCACTTCCGCCGCGACTGGCATCCGCCCGAATCGGTGGGGCACAGGGCACTTGCGCGCGGCCTCAGCGATCTGGCCGCGATGGGCGCGCGTCCGCTCGCCGCATTCCTCTCCCTCGCATTGCCCTCGGAGATGCTTGCGACAGGCGCCGGTAGATCCTGGGTCAAACGATTCTTTACCGGGTTGCGCAGCCTGGCGAACGAATACGGAGTACCGCTCGCCGGCGGCGATACATCCGAATCGCCCTGCGGACTGGTGCTCGCGGACATCGTGCTGGTGGGGTCGGTTCCAGCTGGTCGCGCATTGAGGCGCAGCGGAGCGCGACCCGGCGATGCGCTGTACGTAACCGGCTTGCTGGGTGGCGCGGCCGCTGAGCTGGCCGAAATGGAGCGTCGAGGCGGCAAAAGGCGACCCACCGTTTCTAATAAGACCGGAGGTTCTGGCATGCATCCGCAGCTCTATCCGCAGCCCCGCGTTGCGGTCGGGCTGGCACTGCTGCAACGCCGGTTCGCGACCGCCGCGATCGACCTCAGCGACGGTCTGTCCACCGACCTCGCCCATCTCTGCCGCGAATCCGGCGTCGGCGCAGAAGTTCTGGAGGCTGCGTTGCCGATTCATCCGCTGGCGCTGAAAAACTCGCCCTCGCCGGATCGCGCGATCGCCTTGGCTCTGAATGGCGGTGAAGACTACGAACTTCTCTTTACCGCTCCGCTTTCGGTGCGGATGCCGCACAGTATCGCCGGCGTGCAACTCACTCGCATCGGCGAAGTGGCACGCGGGACTGCAATTTCGATCGCCGATTCCGCAGGACACAAGAGGCCGCTCAAGCCAGCCGGCTGGGAACACTTCACCGGTAAGCATTAGGATTGTTCCTAGACTATGCATGACTCAACCAAGATCATTCGTTCCACTCTGACGCGTGTTGTAGCAGGCGAGCCGTTGCACCCGGGTCCCGTGTTCGCCGCGCCGTACCACACGCCGGGCGATCCAGCCGGCGCTCCCTACAGCTACGCACGGTCGCACAATCCGACGTGGACTGCGCTTGAGAAGGCGATTGGGCAGATGGAAGCGGGCAAGTTCGCCGCCGGCCATGCAAACGCGGGTGAGAGCTATCGGGCGAATGCGCTGGTCTTCGCCTCGGGCATGGCGGCGTGCGCATCGATCTTCGGCGCTGTGTTGCGGCCGGGCGATGTGGCCGTGCTGCCGGCGAACGCATATTTCGCTGCGCGCGTCCTGATGCAGGATTATTTCGCCAAGATGGGGATCGTCATCCGGCTTGCACCGACCGCCGGCGATGCTCAGGGTGAGCATCTCGAAGGCGCGCGGCTGCTTTGGATCGAGACGCCCAGCAATCCGACCATGGAGATCTGCGACATCGTCGCGCTGTGCGAAAAGGCCCATCGGGCTGGAGCGCTGGTCGCTGTCGACAACACCACCGCGACACCCCTGGGCCAGCGCCCACTTTCCCTCGGCGCGGATTTCTCGGTCGCCTCCGATACCAAGTCAATGACCGGCCATAGCGATATCGTGCTCGGCCACGTTGCCGTTCGCGATCTGGAAACGCGCGCGAAGATCGAGGAGTGGCGAACGCTGATGGGCGGCATCCTTGGCCCGATGGAGGCGTGGCTTGCGCTGCGCTCGATCGCGACTCTGCCGCTGCGGCTGGAGCGGAGTTGCGAAAACGCCCAGCGCATCGCCGAATATCTGGCCACGCGGACCGATGTCGTTGAGAGCGTGCTTTACCCGGGGCTGCCCACGCATCCCGGCCACGCCATCGCAGCCCGCCAGATGCAATACTTCGGCGCGGTGCTGAGCTTCAATCTCGCCAGCAAAGCCGCCGCTGAGACCTTTTTCGCGAAGTCGAAGCTGATCACCGAGGCGACCAGCTTTGGCGGCACCTGCACCTGCGCCGAGCGCCGCGCGCGCTGGGGCGGCGACGCTGTCCCCGAGGGCTTCATCCGCCTCAGCGCCGGGCTCGAGCACATCGACGACCTGCTGGCCGATATCGGTCATGCGCTCGACGCGGTGCGTTGATGGAGCTTAGTGACGGGGCAGAGGCCTTCCCGCACGAATGGCGCGCGGAGGTGCTCGCGAAGCCGCCGCTGATTGCTCCCGCGCGGCAGTTCACCTACCCGCTGCAGGTCGCAGGCGAGGAAGATGCGATAGCGCGTGGCGCATTGCAGGTGCTGGTGCATCCGGCTACGGGTCCGAGTTTCCTGGCAACGTGCGCGCTTGGATTCAAAGATCCGGCAATGCCGACCGGCATCTTCGCCTGCCCCAATCCGCGCGAGATGTGCGCCGTTGCGGGAGGCTACGCGTACATCGTCGACACCGCCTCACCGGATCGCTCGACGCACATCCCGCTGAAGCCGGTCGCCGAGGTGCTTGTGCTGGCTGCTCATAGGCTGCTGGTGTTCGTCGGATTTCATACGATGGTGGCGTGGGGCAGGGAAGGGCTAGCCTGGCAGACGGCGCGGCTCAGCTCGGAAGGCATACACGTCATTGGTGTGGAGGCGGATGCGCTCCACGGTTTTGGCTGGGACCTGATGACCGACAACGAGGTCGAGTTCTCGGTCGACCTGCGCACCGGCACACACACCGGCGGCGCATCTTGAAGCTGCCCAGGGCTTACGGCGTAGACAGGCTGTAGAAACTCAGCGCGGCATCGCCCTGCTTCAGCGCGCGTGCCTGCGCCAGCTCGCCGTAGCGCTCGGCAAGCGGTGATTTGCTGCTGTGTTCCGCGACGACCAGAGCGTCAGCCGCAAGCATCGCGCGTCCTCGTGCGCTGCCGAGCAAATGCAGCGTGTTGGTGTACTCTGCCTCGGCCTCCCAGGGCGGGTCGAGGTAGATGAGGTCAAGGAGATCGGCGGGGCGTGCTTCGGTCGAGGCCTTCTGCGCCGCTTTGGCGAGGCGTTCAAGCAGCGCCCCGGTCCCTCGCTCTTCGATCGTGAACCCGTGCACAATCTTCAGCGCCTTCAGGTTGGCGCGGATCGCAGCGAGAGCGGGGTCCGCCTTCTCCGTGAACCAGACGTGTGCAGCGCCGCGGCTGAGCGCCTCGATACCCACCGCACCGCTGCCCGCGTACAAGTCGGCGAAGCGGCATCCGGAAATACGTGGCGTCAGGATGTTGAATAGCGTCTCGCGCAGGCGGTCGCTGGTGGGCCGCGTCTGGGTGCCGCGCGGAGCGGTCAACTGTCGCGAGCGGTAAGTCCCTGCGATCACACGCATTCGACCATTATGACGGGCAACCCCGAAACACGACCACGGATCATCACGGATGAACCCGGATTCAAACCAATTCCAGATACCGGACGATTCATGCTTTTGCCTAATCCGTTTTTATCCGTGCGATCCGAGGTCGGTTTTCTGAATCGTATTCAGCGGACGGCGAGCGCATACAATGGAGCGATGCGCGGATGGAGTTTCCCGGTAGGCCGTTATTTTGGAGTCGAGGTTCGCATTCATGCGTTCTTCGTCCTCCTGCTCGCGATGGCGGTCGGTGTCGGCTCGCTCGTGGGAGCCACGACAGGACGCGTGCTGACGCTCTGGTTTCTGCTGCTGTTTGCGGTTGCGGTCCGCGAGGTCGCGCGCGCGATCGCCGCCGCCTGGTTCGCCCTCGAACTGCGCGGCATCTTGTTACTACCCACCGGCGGCCTGATGAGCTACGCGACCATCGACGCCACCGAACGTGCCTCCGAGCCGGCGATGCAGCGGCGCATGGCAGTCGTCGGACCCCTGGCCAGCATCGGCTTCGGCCTTCTGCTTGGCGCCATCGTTCTCGCCTCCGCACCCGGCGTCAATCTGATTGAGAAGCCCTGGATTGCGCCGTCGCATCTGCTGCGCGCCGCGGTCTGGCTGAACCTTCTGCTTGGAGCGATCAATCTTCTGCCCGCATTCCCGCTGGATGGCGGCCGCGTCTTTCGCGCCGGCTTCGCAGATGGCGCGCCCAATGGCAAGGAACGGCGTCAACCCGCGCCATCCGGTACAAGGCTGGGCGCAGGTCTGGGATTTGGGATTGGCGGTGGCCTGGGCCAGTGGATCGCCATCGCCCTGGTGATCTCCGGACTTCTGCTGGGGAATGTGTGGCTCACCATCATGGGCGCTTTCGTGCTCATCGGCGCCCACATGGAGAACCAGGGGCTGCTGGTCCAAAGCGACGTGGACACCGTGCTCATGCGCGATGTGATGCTCACCCAGTTCAGCACGCTCTCGGCGTCGGACACGCTCGAAGACGCATTGCAGCGCGCGGTCCACACGCTGCAGGACGTCTTTCCCGTGGTGCGTGGAGGCAACCTGGTCGGCGCCGTCTCCCGGCAGAACATCGTCGAGGCGCTCGCGGCCGAGGGCAACAGCTATGTGCAGGGCGTGATGACCAAGAGCTTCCAGACCGCGCTGCCGGACGATTCGCTGGTCAAGACCTTACGCCGCATCATGGGCGAGCAGGGCGCGCAACTTGTACCGGTAATGGATGGCGAGCGCATCGTGGGCATCGTCACCCCGCAGAACCTGTCACAGTCGATGGGTCTGCTCAACCAGAGCCGCCGCATGCGCCGCACCGAACCGTAGCCGCGCGCAGCCCATTCTTTGGTGCAATCTCAATTAACCTGTTCCTTTTGTTAGCTGCCCAACATTCTTTTTTCAAGAAATTCAATAGCCTCTACTGGAAGGGGTTTCAGTGCTCGCCCTCGCCCAGAGGCGCCCGATGAAAAGCAATCAGACCTCCATCCTGATGTATGGACACGACGAACATCTGCTTGCAACCCGGAAGTGGGTCTTGCAAAGCCGCGGATATCGGGTCCTGACCATAGAACGTCCCTCTGCGATTGCATCCATTCCTGAGTTGCCGGCCATCAAGCTCCTGGTTCTGTGCCATTCCCTCTCTCCCGAGGAAAGTGCAGCCGCCCTCGCTTTGGCAACATCGCGATGGCCCGACATTCAGAGCCTCGCCCTGGTCGCCGACGTCACGCGCGCGCCTTCAGGCATCCTCGGCCAGTTGCTGCACACGATGGATGGGCCCGCCAAGCTCCTCTCTCTGGTCGGAGAACTCGTCGGGCAAGCCGGACAGGGCGCCATCCCGCGCTCCACACACCCCTGAATCTGACTTTCACGTGCCCCCGCTATACTCAGATTGCGGCCAGTCGAGGCGGCGCTTGAGAGCAGAGGCATGACGGGCATCGAAGACGAGAGGACGACCGGCACACTGGCCCCCGGGCTCTACCTCGTGGCCACTCCCATCGGCAATCTGGAAGACATTACACTGCGTGCACTGCGAATCCTGCGTTCCGTCGACCGCATCGCCTGCGAAGACACGCGCCAGACGCAGAAGTTGCTCAACCACTTCGACATCCGCACGCCCACCGTCAGCTACCACATGCATAACGAGGCGGGCCGCGCGACCGAACTCGCGACCGCGCTCAAGGCCGGCGCGCGCATCGCTGTCGTCAGCGACGCCGGCACCCCGGGTATCGCCGATCCTGGAGGCCAGATTGCCGCGGCGGCCATCGCAGCAGGCGTGCCGGTATTCCCCGTGCCCGGCGCAAATGCCGCCATCAGCGCGCTGATCGCAAGCGGCCTTCCCGCCACCGGACCTTCGGGCGAGTCGTTCACCTTCCACGGCTTCCTTCCCGCAAAAGAGGGCCAGCGCCGCACCGCGCTCGAGGCACTTCGCGACAGCGCAGGCTCGAATAGCAGCACCCTGATCTTTTACGAGGCGCCACATCGCATTCTCGACACGCTCGCCGACGTCGAGGCGATCTTTGGCTCAGAGCAGCACGTCGTCGTGGCGCGCGAGCTGACCAAGCTGCACGAGGAATTCCTGCGCGGCGCGGTCGCCGAAGTTCGCGCCACCCTGGTCGGCCGCCCGAGCGTCCGCGGCGAAATTGTGTTGTTGTTCGCGCCTGCAGCCAAGACGGCCCGCGAGGGCAAGCCCTCAAGCATCGCCGCCGAGGTGCGCGAACTAATGAAAACACAGGGGTTGGACGAGAAAGACGCCCTCAAGCAAGTCGCCCGTGCCAGAGGCATAGGCAAGAGCGATGCCTACCGCGAGCTACAGCGCGAACGCGGCAAGTAGCGGCTGAGCTTTACTGCTGCCGGTGTACGATGCCGCTATGCCAAAGGGTCTCGTCCTGTGTTTTAGCTGCGCTAGTTTTATTCTCTTCGGTTTTATTGCGTGGAAGCCCCATTCAAACCTTGTAGCGATCAAAAGCTTGCGATAATTTACCGTTGGCTCGCAATCGTTACTCTCGCCGGGTTGCTCGCTCATTTACTGTTATTGGGATGATGCTGAGACTAGTTCCAAGCTTGATTGTGGGCGTTGCGGCGGCCGGAATGGTTTGCGTGACGAGCTTGTTGCTCTTCAAGAAAGTCACGCCGATGACTGGCCTTGTTGCGGTAACGATCGCGGGGCTAGTGTGCGTCGGAGCATTTTGGGTGCTCAGCCCGGGACATTAGTAGCTGTGCAACTTCGCGCTTACTCCCGTCCCTTGACTCGGTCGTAGACATACCGGTCGCTGGTAGTCCCCAGCGACTCGTTGTAAAGGCTGGTCGCTCCTGCGGCCTCCTTCAACTCCTCGCTGAACTCATGAATCGCCCGAAGATGGTCCGCCGTCGCCGGAATCTCCAGTTTGGCCGTTTTCAGGAACTTCTGATATCCGCGGTCGACCAGACGCGAAATCTGTTCGCCCAGCAGCCAGCCCGGCCGCGCCAGCACCATCGTGGTGCCGTCCGGAGCGGCTGCAATCTCCGCCGCGCACCCGTATTTGCGGACCTGAAAGGCTTTAGAGCCGGTACCTGAACCGTCCCGCGCCGCAGATACATCAAATTGGTGTCCGGCGAGTGTTGCTATCACGTCGGTGAAAGTTCGTGGCGGGGTCTTCTTTGCCATAGGGTTCTATCGTTTAGACTCGAATTAACTGTCGCACATCCGGTGACAGCCTTCAAACGGTAATCCCGCAGAAGGCCGGGCACCCTATCACGGAGAAATGCGCAGCACTCGCAAGAAGGGAAGTCTCTGATGATTGCAACGGCCCGCTCGTTTGGAGCGACCCTGCTGGAACGTATCGGTAACACGCCGCTCATCAACCTGGAGCGGCTCACGGCTCACCTGCCCGGCGTTCACATCGTGGGCAAAGCCGAGTGGGCGAATCCCGGCGGCTCGGTCAAGGACCGTGCCGCGGCCGCGATTGTGCTCGACGCCGAGAAGCGCGGCCTGCTCAAATTCAATCATCCGAACGGCCGCGCGCTGCTCGATGCGACCAGCGGCAACACCGGCATCGCCTACGCCATGCTGGGCGCGGCGCTGGGTTTTCCCGTCACGTTGTGCATTCCGTCGAACGTCTCGCCCGAGCGCAAGAACATCCTCGACGCATACGGCGCGAGGGTGATCTGGACCGACCCGGCCGACGGCTCCGACGGCGCGATCCGCTCCGCCCGCGCGATGGCTGCCGCCGAGCCCGACCGCTACCTCTATGCCGACCAGTACGGCAACGAGCAGAATTGGAAAGCCCACTACCGCACCACGGCCAATGAGATATGGAAGCAGACCGAAGGCCAGGTCACGCACTTCGTCGCCGGCCTGGGTACCAGCGGGACGTTCATGGGCACCACCCGCCGCCTACGCGAGCTGAACCCGGCGATCAAGTGCGTCTCCATGCAACCTGACTCGCCGTTCAACGGCTTCGAGGGCCTGAAGCACATGGCGACGGCGATCGTGCCACCCATCTACGATCCCACGCTCGCCGATATCTCGGTCTTCATGGAGACGGAGCGTGCCTACAAAATGGCGAAGGAGTTGGGGCGGAAGGACGGGCTCCTCGTAGGTGTATCGGCGGCGGGCGCAGTCGCCACTTCGCTGCAGATCGCCGAGCAGGAAGCCCGCGCTGGGCGCGAAGCGGTGATTGTGACCATCCTGTGCGACTCCGCCGACAAGTATCTCAGCGAACGCTTCTGGCGGGAGGACTGATCCCATGTTGAAGCTCAGTTTTGCCGATTATCAGGCCTTGCGCGCGCATGGTGTGGAGACCTATCCGCACGAGTGCTGCGGCGTTCTGTTAGGCAATGCCGCGCCGGATGGAAATCGAGTTCGCAAGATCGTTCGCGCCGGCAATACGCGGACCGACCGGGCTCACGATCGCTACAACATCGCGCCCGAGGAACTGATCCGGGTTCAGCGCCAGGCACGCGGCCTCGGATTCGACATCGTAGGCTTCTACCACTCGCACCCGGACCATCCGGCGCAGTGGTCGAAGACCGACTTCGACGAAGCGCACTGGGTGGGCTGCTCGTACGTCATTACCAGCATTGAACAGGGCAAGGCAGTGATCACTAATTCATTCCTCCTGACCGGCACCAGCGAGGAAGACAAACAGTTCATCGATGAGCCTGTCGAGGTCGAAGTAGGCGAAAGTGGAATTGAATTGCAGCAAGAGAGAGGGCAGGCATGAAGATTAACATCCCTACACCGTTGCGCGCATACACCGGCGGACAACAGACAGTCACCGTCCCCGGAGCAACGGTTGGCGAAGCGCTGGAACAGTTGACGGGCGCGCATTCCGAACTGCGCCAGCATCTCTACACGGGAGACGGCAAGCTGCGCTCCTTCGTGAATATTTATCTGAACGACGACGACATCCGCTACCTTCCAGAGAAGGATGCGACCCCGACCGAAGAGAGCGATGAGCTGACCATCATCCCGTCGATTGCTGGCGGCTGTCTGCTGTAACTGAATTTGAACGGTATATGCGCGATATGTAACCGTCCTTGAACACTCGGGACTATTTTGTAACTGGATTTGGTCAGATGCCCGCGAGCCGGGCGAAGGATAACGAAATGCCAACCGCAACCTTACCTGAAGTCGAACTCCCAAAGCTTTCCAACGACGAAATCTCGCGCTACTCGCGCCACCTGATCCTGCCCGAGGTAGGCATTGAGGGCCAGCAGAAACTGAAGGCCGCGAAGGTCCTCTGCGTCGGCACCGGCGGACTGGGCGCGCCGCTCGCGCTCTATCTGGCGGCGGCGGGCGTCGGTACTCTTGGCCTGGTGGACTTCGACACCGTCGATGCCAGCAACCTGCAACGGCAGATCATTCACTCCACCGCAACCGTCGGCAAGCTGAAGGTCGACTCGGCCGAACTGATGCTGAAAGGCTTGAACCCCTATATGAAGGTGGTCAAGCACAACACCATGCTGACCAGCGCCAACGCGCTCGAAATCTTCAAAGACTACGACATCATCGCCGACGGCACGGACAACTTCCAGACCCGCTACCTGGTGAACGATGCCTGCGTGCTGCTCAACAAGCCGAACGCCTACGGCTCAATCTTTCGCTTTGAAGGCCAGGCCAGCGTCTTCGCCACCGAGGACGGCCCGTGCTACCGCTGCCTCTATCCGGAGCCGCCGCCGCCAGGCCTGGTGCCCTCGTGCGCGGAGGGTGGCGTGCTCGGCATTCTGCCCGGCCTCGTCGGCATCATTCAGGCTACCGAGGTCATCAAGTTCATCCTCGGCATCGGCGACTCGCTCGCCGGGCGCCTCCTGCTGGTCGATGCGCTGGGCATGAACTTCCGCACGCTGAAACTGCGCAAGAATCCCGACTGCCCCGTCTGCGGGACGAATCCCACGGTCACCGCGCTGATCGACTACGACCAGTTCTGCGGCATCGAAAAGCCCGCTGCGGTTGGGCCTCTCGAAGTTGCGCGCGACAAGGCGGTTGGCGATGCTCCTGTGATCGATGGTATTCGGCAGATCAGTGTCGAGGAACTCAAGCGGAAGCTCGACGCGAAGGAAGACATCTTCGTCCTCGATGTCCGCGAGCCCCACGAAGTTCCTATTGCGAACATCGGCGCGCCTCTCATTCCCGTTGGCCAACTGGAGAAGCGTGTCGGCGAACTCGCAGCCCACAAGGACCGCGAAATCGTCATCCACTGCCGCTCCGGCTCGCGCAGCCAGAAGGCCGCACTGATCCTGAAGAACGCGGGCTTCAAGAATCCCGAGAATCTTGCAGGTGGCATCCTCGCCTGGGCCGACAAGATCGACAAGACCATGCCGAAATACTAAGAAGGCGCGACGCCGGTCAAGCGGATGATCGCCGGTCAAGAAATATCTCGCTCTTGATCGGTTCAATCTGTGTAGATCGGTGTTAAGCCTCTAGGCGGGATTCTGGTACACGCCGAACAGGTTTCCCGCCGGATCGAGAAACCTGGCGGTGATCTCCGGCGCGTCCGCTCCGATAGGCTGCACGATCGTGCCGCCATTCGCCAAGATTGCCTCGACTGCCGAGGCTGCGCTGTCCACCATGATGTAAACCAGCAAGCCGGCGGTGGAGACGGGCGGACGGTCCAACACCCAGGCCCCGCTCACCTGGCCGACGCCGTCGTTGAATGCGGTGGCTCCGTCGCCGCGTTTGCGGATCTCCCAGCCAAAGACGTTCGCGTAAAAATCCGAGGAAAGCGCGATGTCCGTCGCGGGAATCTCGATGTAGCAGATCTTACCGTTTGCGTAAGTGGGAGGCATGTCGGCTCCTGGTGGACGCAAGATTAGCACCATTCCCAAGCCCCGCGCTAATCCCGGCTGGCCGCTCGATGTGGATCGGCGTTAAGTACTTTTCTTTTTATTCAGCCTTGTCGTCGACGGTCAGTATCTGCAGGCAGAGCGGCCGCTCCAGCATGCAATCCATCTTGGCCATCGCGGTCACAGCCTTCTCCATCGTCGATGTAAGGCACGGCTCCGTGGTGATGACGAAGGGCAGGCGATGCTTGGGATGGCCTGGATGCTGCAGCAGGGAATCGATGTTCGCCCCGACCTTGGCCAGCGCTCCGGCGATCCCGGCAACAATGCCTGGCTTATCGTCAACCACGAAGCGCAGATAATGCGGTGCCAGAAACTCCCCCGTAACCTGCCGCCGGCGCACCGGAAGCTGCACCGCGACCGACCTCTGCGCCACTGCGAGAATGTCCGACACGACGGCAACCGCGGTAGGCTCGCCGCCCGCGCCATGGCCGGAGAAGACGACATCGCCGCCGAACTTACCGGATGTGACCACCATGTTCTGCGTGCCATGCGACCACGCAATCGGCGAGGCGAGCGGCACCAGCATCGGCGCAACGCGAGCGTGAATCAGCTTCCCATCCAGCTGCGCGCGCGAGACCTGCCGAATCGTGCAATTCAGCTCCTTCGCATAGGCGAAGTCGACCGCCTCGACGCTGGAGATGGTCTGCGTCGCGACCTCGTCCGGGTCGAGTTCCGCATGCATGGCGATGCGCGAGAGAATGCACAGCTTGGCGCGCGCATCGAACCCATCGACGTCCGCCGACGGATCGGCCTCCGCGTAGCCGAGCGTCTGCGCATCCGCAAGCACTGCGGCGTAACTCGCACCCGACTCCATCCGGCTGAGAATGTAGTTACAGGTGCCGTTGACGATGCCGCTGATCCGCGTAATCTGGTCGCCCGACAACCCCTGCAGCACGCCCGCAATCACAGGAACTCCGCCGGCCACAGCCGCTCCATGCATAAGCTGGACGTTGTATTTCGCCGCCACGCGCGAAAGAGCGGCCCCGCGGTAAGCGATCAACTGCTTATTCGCCGTGACCACGGACTTGCCCGCGGCGAAGCACTTGCGCACCCAGGTCTCAGCGGGGATCAGCCCGCCCATCAATTCGACGACGATGTCCGCCCCCGAGTTGAGGATGTCGGCGAAGTCCTCCGTCCATACGACGGAAGCTGGGATCCGTTTCGCGGCATCCGAGGCGCGCTTGCGCTCCACGTTGCGGTTGAAGATGTGCGTCAGCTCGATGCCCGGCAATTTCGATTCCGTCAGCACCCGGGCCACCGAGCTGCCGACGTTGCCAAAGCCCAGCAACGCGATC
>Ga0137385_10004350_pt1 | contig 12359 bp, 8 predicted proteins | sample SagtaG_FD_104921 | JGI IMG/M metagenome (GOLD analysis project Ga0137385, IMG submission 104921) | Vadose zone soil microbial communities from Sagehorn Ranch, Mendocino, California, USA - Sage2_R_80_16 metaG | ecosystem: Environmental > Terrestrial > Soil > Vadose zone | place: USA: California...
GTGCATAATGGCGATTTTGCGAATTATCATTCGATAATGGAGTACTTGGCCCAGCGGAACATTCACCCGTTATTCTTGACGGATACGGAGGTCTCGGTGTTACTGTTCGACCTTCTCAGCCGCGTCTACAAGTATCCACTGGAATATCTGATCGAAGCTCTGGCACCGACAACTGAGAGAGATTTTGGGATGTTGCCGGTGGAGAAGAAGAAAGTCTACCGGTTGATCCAGTCGACGCATATTCACGGGTCTCCTGATGGTCCATGGTTCTTCATCGTCGCAAGGAACGATGTGGAAAAGAGTGCGTGGCAGTTGCTCGGGATTACTGATACGTCGATGCTGAGGCCGCAGGTGTTTGCGGTTCAAGAGGGGCCGGTCAAGATCGGGATAATTGCGTCGGAGAGACAGGCGATAAATGCTGTACTTGGAAAGTTGCAAGAAGATCAAAGAATACCGAGCAGGTTTGCGGATTCTTACTGGAATGCGCGGGGTGGCAGCTTCACGGATGGTGGAGCATTTCTCTTTTCTGTAAAAGATGGAGAGGATGGGAAAGAGCTGGAGTGCGCTGACAAGTTCGGAAAGGCGATTGATCTTCCAAAACAGGACTGGTTGCCGAATATGGGTTCTAGTGTTCCTCTGAACGCTAGTATTGCGATCCAGTTGCAGAAGGGTCCGAAGGCACAGGACCCGTTGGGATTCTATGAATATGTTCGTCCCGCGTTGAAGGATGCTGGCTTCCAGTATATCGGGGAGATTCTTGAAGAACTGAAAAGACTAGCTATGAAGGGACAAGAGTCCCGACAATTCGCGATAACATCCCTCTCACTGCTATACGACAGAATCTACGACACAGGGAACAAGAAACGAAGCTCACTACTACAACTCTACCATGAAGCGCTAAGCGATCTGTTCTCCTCCATTCCGTTGTCGATCCATGACATGTACACACGATTGGACTGGAAGAACAGATCTAGACTGATTCATCCGCTGTTCGACGGGCAGATGCTGGTTGTCGATGCTCTGGAGTTTCCAGCCGAAGGGGACGATAGCGCCGCTAGGTTCGTGGTTGATGCATATGGTCAGGGTTGGAAGAACATCCTACTCTACAATCTCTGAGGACACCGGTTCATCGGCAGTGGCCTTGGTCCGCGAACGAACGGTTTGAAGATTGATTGTTACGGAGACGTCGGTGATTACGTTGCCTCCGGTATTGATGGCTGCGAGATCAATGTTCATGGAGCTGCTCAGGACCAGGCGGCGCAGATTCTCAAGTACGGAAAACTAGTGATTCACGGCGATGTGGGCCAGGCGTTCATGTACGCAGCGAAGGGCGGGGACGTGTACGTGCTAGGCAATGCGGCAGGACGACCACTCATCAACGCAGTAGGCAGACCGAGGGTCGTGATCAACGGGACGTGCCTCGACTATCTAGCAGAATCATTCATGGCCGGAGACCCTCACAATGGTGGCGGGTTCGTTGTTCTCAACGGACTGAACCCAACGACAGATGGACGATTCATCGAACAAGAGTTCCCATATCCAGGAAGCAACTTGTTCTCATTAGCTTCGGGGGGAGCGATATTCATCCGGGACCCATACCGAAAAGTCTCAAGCGACCAACTGAACGGTGGACGACTAGCAGACCTTACAGCGAAGGACTGGGAGCTGATCCTGCCTTTACTCGAAAAGAACGAGGAACTGTTTGGAATATCCGTGAAGCAGGAATTATTGACAGTGCGAGGAAAATACTTGAGACCGAGAGAAGTTTATCGGAAGATAGAACCCACGTCTTTACAAGAGCTAGCGTAAACGCGTGGCGCTAGCTTCCACGCTAAGCAGGCCGGCACTCCGAATGGCTTCGGCAAGACTGTGGCCTATCTCAGTCTTGAGGGCCGTATCTTGGTTACAGAGCTCTCCTCCTTTGTCTTCCAGAGTCATTGCTCAGGCATAGATCACCTCTATTACAGATGTTTGTCGTAAGAACACTACGGGAATTCGAAGGACCAAGAAACTAGTCCTCTGGCGCTGATTCTTCTACTGAATCAGCTTCCGAACTAGACATTATTAGACTCAGTGATTCGTTCCTTTCTCCGATTCCATCTGAAACAAAGGATGACCCAAAAGACGAAGAAAATCGGGCTGAATCGCCAGCCTGCGATTAAGAAGGAGGTCAGCGTTAGAGACCCGATTCACGATTTCATCCGGCTTGACAGATTTCCATTTATCAGTGAAATCATCTCAACCGCCGAGTTTCAGAGACTGCGTCACCTTACCCAGCTCGGAATTTCACCACTTGTCTACCCAAGTGCGAATCATACAAGGTTCAGTCACTCCCTGGGAACGATGCACGTCATGGAACGAATTCTTGAACACTTTGAGCGCGTAGGCGACATCTCGAAGAATAATTCTGAGGACATGTTCAAGACTGGAATGGCCGCAGCTCTATTGCACGACATAGGCCACGGGCCCCTTTCTCACTCCTTAGAGAAATTCTTCGGTTTTGATCATGAAAAGGTCTCGGCCGAAATTATCTCACGTCCGCCTATATCGCAGATTCTTGATCGCGCAAGCATCAGTCCCGAGACAATTGTGGAGGTTATTAATCACACCATTTCCGGACCGTACACTCTTATTTCCCAGCTAGTTAGTAGCGAGCTAGATGCGGACCGTCTCGATTACCTAAGTCGAGATTCCTATTTCGCAGGCGTTGGTTTTGGGACTGTTGACCTCGAGAGAATAATCTCGATGTTGAGGGTTTTCGACGGAACGGGTCCTTTGAAAAATCATGCCATAACCCTACACAAGGGGAAGTATGCTCTCGAAGACTATGTGGTAGGTCGTCATCTCATGTACCAGGCGGTCTATTTTCACAAGGCCACGCGCGGCGCTGAGAAACTGATTGTGTCCGCCCTTCAGAGAGCGGTCGACATTAAGAAACCTGGACTGATGCCGCATGAGCTTCAATTTCTTGAAGATGGTGAAGAGTGTCAAGCCGACCAAATACTCGCGATGGACGATCATTTTCTTTATTCTATGCTTGCTCGATGGCAAAAGAGTGGTGACCATGTCCTATCCGACGTCTGCAATCGGTTAATGAACAGGAACCTTTTGAAGTCAATCGATTTAACGGATGATCTCTTCCACGCCTATCATGATGGAGTGGGGAAGAAGTTCCTCAAGTTAGCTCAGCACCACGAAATCGATGCTCAATATCTATGTCCGATCGATACTTGGTCGGAAACTCCGTACAAACCTTATTTGGTGAAACTCGCGGAAGACCGACCTTCCGTTATCACGAGTATTTTTGTCAAAAGTACAGACGGGACACCAGTAGAAATTTCCCAGCTACCGGATGCAGATGTGATCCGAGCGCTCACAGCCAAGAAATATTTCGACCGACTTTACATGCCGGCCGAGATCAAAGAAGAAGCCGAAGCACTCTTTAAGATTCGACAAGAATAATCTCGATCCACTCTACTGGATATATATACCCGCGAGAAGCATGTCATCACAATGACCTACGATAACTATAGAATCCGCCGACTTGCATTGATTTCTCTCGCCCTGCAGTCTGCTGGTCGAATTGATGGGCGGACTAAGCTCCAGAAAATGTTGTATCTCGCAAACAGCATTGGCTGGAAGGCTATTGACTTCCGATACCACAATTACGGTCCTTACTCAGAAACTCTTGCGTTAGAGCTAGACACGATGCGAAATTATGGATGGGTCGAAGAACGACAGTCGTCAACGTCTCATGATAGACTCGTCCACCAGTATTACTTTTCCGGTAAACATAAGCAGGTTGGCTTGTCACTTGTTGGCAAAGCTGAAGACATGATTCCTGATGGAAAGAAACTCATATCGAAAACCAGAGGTTTGATCAAACTGCTCAATGACTTCTCCTCTGACGACCTGCAGATCATGTCAACTTTGGTATTTCTGAGAAACCAAAACCCCTCCATATCTGAGGACCAATTGGTTGAGTTGACTAGTAAACTGAAACCACAGTTCAGCAGGGACTCGATCTCGAAGGGAACACGAATCTTCAACATGATGAAGGATTTTTGGAGCCCTGGTACTGGCGGACCTAGACTCGTCGAAGTCAAACACTGACAGTCCTAACCTTTAGACCGTTACTGTCCCCTTTGAATGGCCTCCGCAGGGACATGAGGCCAAATCCCCTTGACGCGAGGTTAAGAAAGCAGTCTTGATGAACGTTCAAAAAATCGGTCTCGTTCATTTCGGCTGTTGTTCCCCTCCATAACTTTGTCTTAGCAGGATTTTGCAAGCGCAATACCAGTAATTCGCGATGTCGCTTGCCCAAACTGCCCTGTTTGCGAACTCTTTGAACGACACATCGAGGTCCAAAGCTTCTCACTAGACGTGGTCCCCAAAGGGATAGTTGGGGTTTCTCGCACTTTCTCTATGCTTAGGCTATACCCGGAATGACTTTGCCTAAATATGGTGACAACGGCCCGTCAATGTCCGGATACGCCACAACACTTTATCGCTCACGGAAGGTTATCCGGATGCGATTGGTTTAACAGCCCGATGTGGCTTGGCTGGAGCGTTTCATTCTTGTCCATATCCATAATCCAAGGCCAAAGCGGTGTGAAAAGCCTAAAGGCAAATCTGCTTCCATGAAAGCGCCGTGAAAGAACTAATCAGCTTTCATTATCGGCCCAGATTAGCGAGGACTGCCTGATGCAGTTCGTCTCTTTTCTTGTTGGAATAGCTGTCGTAGTACAGTTCTAGGACCCTGTATCCTTTCTTTCGAATCAGTGATCTCGTCTCTTCATCCTTTAACATCTGGCCTCGTCCAAGATGGACCCTACCATCAACAAACACGAGCAGCGGCCGAGGCACGATAGGAAAATAGAAGTCGGCTGTTGTTACCGGAATTTCCACCTGTGTCCGATAACATATGCCATCTTCCTGTAGTCTTAGTGCTAGTTCTTGCTCCATGCGAGAGGGATTAACATGCAGGCGCTCTAGCCAGTCGCTCTGTTGACCAGACATCTGTAAGGTTGAGCCGTCTATCGGCTATTTCTCAGACATGAGAGCGAAACTACGGCTCGATTCCGATTTGTTTCATGTTTTGTGAAGGATTACACTATTCCTCGGAATTAATTGTAACCCTCGATGCCGATCCCAGAGGACACAGATGTAACCAACCGGCCCTTGAGTCCAGATTGTTGATTGAAGAGTCGGGCCGCAATTGCAGACAGTCGAACAGTCAACTGGAGAGCTATTCTTCGGGCTAGTCGGCGCTGTCGGCACGAATCTTCGCAGCGTCCAGATAGCTCTAGAGAAGTCCCTTTGGACGAGGCAATTCCAGTCCATCGATATTGGAGTGAGTGATCTTCTTCGTGAGGTCAAGTTATGGAAGAGTGTGCCATTCGATCTTGACGAGCTCCGAAAAAAGATTCCTGAGGTGGGAGCAAGAATCGCTGAAGATGAACGCGTGACTCTATTCATGAACTTGGGAAACATGGTCCGAAAACTGTTCAACCAAGGCGATGCCCTCGCTGTGCTCGCGATATATGCAATAAAAGCGAAAAGAAGTCAGCTGAGTCGAAGCAAGAAAAAATCGGTCAAAAGCAAAAAGCCCAAGGGCAAGAAGCAACCTGATCTACCGCTGCCACGAACTGCATTCATTCTAAGGTCGTTAAAGAACCCTGACGAGGTTTCGACACTAAGACAAGTTTACGGCCGCCGATTCTTCTTGATTGGCGCGAACTCTCCGAAGGAGAAGCGAATTGAGCAACTCGCTCAAAAAATTGCCGATGGCCGCGATAATCCGAGATGGATGGAGCTAAAGTACGACGCAGAGAAGCTTTCTGATCGTGACGAAGAAGAAACGGGAGAACGTCTTGGCCAGAATGTTCGGGATACATTCAAGCTTGCGGACGTTTTTATTGACGCAGCCGATCCAGATAGCGACATCCTAAAGATTCAGGTTCAACGTTTCGTTGACCTCGTTTTTGGTAACCAGCTTCTCACACCCTCCCGAGAGGAATACGGAATGTTTCATGCTCACGCGGCGGCCTCCCGATCAGCAGCTCTCGCTCGTCAAGTGGGGGCCGCCCTTGCCACCAAAGACGGAAGTGTCGTTGCAGTCGGGACGAATGAGGTTCCGAAAGCCGGAGGGGGTCTGTATTGGCCGGCTGACAAGGAAGACTCTCGAGACTTTCGTAGGGGATTTGATCAAAGCGACATAATGGAAAGAGCCATCCTAACAGAGATTCTTGATAAGCTAGAGAAGCAGCAGTGGTTGGCAAAGCCATCCAACTACGATACTGATCAGCTCGCTGCAATCTTGACAAAGGGCTTCCCTGCTATCTTGAAGCAAGCCAAGGATGACGCCGCCAGAATCTCTACCAAAGACAAAGACGCCAAGAAAGATCTGATAGAACTCCTCACCAAGTTGCACGTACCAAAGGAGCTCAGAGATCAGATAACGAGGGCCATTGAGGATATTACCGAGGGGGGAGCGAACGCGACAGGCTACCTGATCAGTCTGTTGGAGAACGCTTTTTCGCCGATTATGAGACGAGCACGACTCACTGAACTCACTGAATATAGCAGAACTGTCCATGCGGAAGCTGCCGCGTTGCTAGAGGCGGCTCGAAACCGCACTTTCACCGAGGACTGCACTATTTACACAACAACCTTTCCTTGCCACGTATGCACAAGACTCATAGTCGCTTCCGGAATAAAACAAGTTATCTACATTGAACCATACCCAAAGAGCTATGCCGAAGAACAGCACGGGGACGCAATCAGCGTTAACAAATTGGATCATAGCGGGAAAGTAGGTTTTGCACAATTCGTGGGAGTGGCTCCACGTCAGTACCTGCCTTTTTTCTCACTTGACTTCTACAACCGAAAACGGAAAGACGAGACCGGTAATATTATCGAATGGGCTTCGGTGGACAAAGGCACATTCCGCGAACCTTCAGCATCCTACATCAATAGGGAAATCTACCTCCTGAAAGAAAGAGGAAGTTTGATAAACGCAGACTGAGCTGAGACGACCCTTGCCAAAGATGCTCAAACCCGGATGGCTTACAAAGCAAATCGAGTCTGTAAACAAAGAGTTTGACGCGCTGCCCGAATGGATGAAGCATCCCTCCGTGAGAATGCCTGGGACTAAGCAGTTCGACAAAACTCAGGAACGAGATTCAGATAAAGGCGATTCAACTTCGAGAATCACCAATCGACGAAAGCCTTCTGTTTAGCTTTTTCAGAGATAGATCGAATCTTGACCTGTCGGTTTACCGACCTTCGTCAGTCGATTCTTCCCCCGATGATTTGTTGGTTTTTTTGTCACGATTTGCGGTACGTCTCCGTTTCCGGATCCAGTTGCACGCTTCGATTAACGCTCTCTGTACTGCTTGACTGCCTACTCTGCAGCGCATAAGCTGGATGGTGCGGGTTCAATTGATTTGCCTGTTATCGCGAACAGCTTTCGAAATCCCTCCTTTGCCCAAAATTTCACTTCCTGAATGCGACTGAGATTTGGATTCTTACCTTTTTTACCTCAAGAAGTCATAATTGGGTCTACGAGAATTAACAGTCGCTTGCGTTTTAGACTTCTCATCCAAGAAACTATAGCAAGGTTTATCACTGAGAAGGCGGGTCGCCGCACAAATTAAATACTCAGATTTCAGATACGCTTTTGTCATATTAACGTGGGTCGGGTGAGTCGGCAGGTGCGCGCACGCGGGCCGACAACGCCGTGCCAAAGCTATACACCCGCCCCCTTCTGACGAGATTCTCGTTCGAATCGAGGATCCTAGTCAGACTGAGCCGCCGACTCAAACGTTAACCGTCAGTTGGCCCGAATATAAGACCTATTGTAAAGATGTTCCAATGAGGATACCGATTCTCCCGAATTTTAAATTTAGCTCATGATCGGACTCAAACGCGCAAACGAATATGAGCCTACGCCTCGGAGTTCAAGGACCCTGTATACTTTCTTTCGTAGTCCCGAGCGTGTTTCCTTGTCTTTGATAATCTGCGCCTTTCCATGATGAACTGGGCCATCAACGAATGCGAGCAAGGGAGGCGGCTCTGTGGGAAAATATAAGTCGGCGATCGTCACGGGAATCTCAACCTGTGTCCGGAAGTCTACCCGATTCTCTTGTAGTCGTAGGGCTAGTTCCTGTTCCATTTGAGAAGGATTTACCAGTAATCTTTCGCGCCAGTCGCTCCGCTGACTCGACATTTCTCGGATTGAGCGGCGTTTCGGATATTGCTCAGACACGAGAACGAAACTGACTGGAGTCCTATGACTGGAGCGACACCATTCCTGCAACTCTGAGTACACCATTGGCTACATCTCTGAGGAATCTCTCCCATCCATTTTTCGAGAAGCGAGCGCTTAATGATGCGAAATTGTTAAATTCCCACAATATGGGGTAACCTACCTTTCAGAAGTTCTTTGATTTCATCATCGACACAGTTTGTAACTGGGCGACCTAACTCGACAGCCAGATGGCAATCCCTGTTCGGACAAAACCGCAGTCTTGCGATCTGTTTACTCTTAATTTCTCTAGTTACTCCGATCATCGTTCCACTTTCCCAAGGCGTCATTGGTCACGCATCAAGTACCGTCTTAGTTCAGTTCCGAGCCGACGTCTCAGGGGATCAAGGAAAGTCGATCATTCAACTATTGGGTGGCATTATCAACAGAGAGTTTCCTTTGGTCAACGGCCTTTCAGTCTCTGTTCCTCAACGGGCGATAGAGTCCTTGAAACGTGACCCGCGTGTCATAAGCGTGAGCCCGAACATGGTCTTTCATGCGCTAGACTTGTCTGCTATTATCCAGGTGCAATCCGGATACCTTTCCCAGATTGGGTATTCGGGAGGGGGCGTGCGAGTCGCTATTCTCGACACGGGAATCGACAGGAATCATCGCGAATTCTCCGGCATAATAGCCGCTTGTCACAGCGAAGTTGTTGGAGTAGCAGATTGCCAAGACGACAACGGCCATGGAACTCACGTTGCTGGAATACTCGCCTCTCATGGGATCAACGAGCAATCGACGGGAGTCGCCACATCCGTCAGTCTCCTCATCGATAAGGTTCTCGATAATACAGGGGCTGGCACATTCGAACAGATAGAAGCTGGCATAAACTGGGCCGTCACCAATAGGGCGCAGGTCATCAGTATGAGCCTAGGAGCAGTAGAACCCAATAGCAACCACGCCAACTGCGATGGCGACATTCCACTGCTTACAACAACCATCAATACTGCTGTACAAGCCGGTACCGCTGTCGCGGCTGCGGCTGGAAACAATGACGCCGCAGGGATTGTGGAGGCACCCGGTTGCATAAGCTCAACAATCGCAGTGGGCGCCGTTGATTCTGGCGATAATCTGGCCGGTTTCTCTGATACCGGACTCGCAATGTTGGATCACGGAGTAGTCGCTCCTGGAGTTTGTTTGTGGTCAACGTGGCCCACGGCCATAACGACGGTTCAGTATTCTCCCGGGTGTACTCCACCCACCAATTCCTCTTACACTCGGCTGTCAGGGACTTCAATGGCCACACCCGTCGTTTCAGGCAGTATCGCCTTGATGATAAGTCGCAATCCGAGCATTACCGTTGCTCAGATCAAAGGCACACTCTTCAGCACGGCGGCGTGCGTGCTAGGGGCATGTCCTAACCAGAACATCGGCCACGGAAGGATCAATGCCAACTTCGCCGCCATTCCTGTCCTGGCCGTTGTCGACAACAACGCCGCGGGCCCCGTTGCCGCCGCACTTGACGACAAGAGTGGCAATATGTATCTGGCCGACAAACAAGCTAACACAATAACGGTCGTAGATTCTAACAACAAGCTCGTCGCAACAATTAATGCGAACGCGGCATCTCCAGTGGCAGTAACTTACAGTGATGCCAGCAACGAAGTCTATGTTGCAATCAGCGCGGGTCAAATTCTAGTGATCGACCCCGCGAAGAACACCATCAGCAATACACTAACAGGATTTTCCAACCCCACAGCGATCCTGTACGATCCTACCAGCCAAGACGTGTACATCGTGGACTCGAAATTTTTCCTTAGCTCAGCCACAGTCTCAGTGCTGAATTCACAGGATTCAATCACCCAGACAATCAGTCTTCAACCCGGGACCTTCAATGGTATCACTATTGACACTGCAACAGGCGAGTTGTATGTCGAAAACAACGGAAACTACAACATCTATGCGATCAATCCTACAAGCAATACCATAGACTCGACTGGAGGAATATGCAATAATCCCAATGGAATAGATTACAGTCCGAAGACAAACAGTCTCTATGTGTCCTGCCCATTCCAGATCATATATGTCCTCGACCCAAGTTCCTGGGCTAACACGGCAACGATCACATCGGGGGTCTATCAGGACCCGACTGGAATGGCTTATGATCCTGCCAATGGGGACATTATGATTGCGGACGCATCGGTCGTGCTACTGATCGACTCGACAAACAAGGTTGTCGCAACTGACTCTTTTCGAGGAATCACCAGCCAATTAGCATTCGATTCGGCGAACAACGAGATCTACGTTCTTGTGCCCCAGACAATTGGAAATTGGGTTTCAAGCGCGTTCATTCTTGGCACTATTGGCGATTTCAGCATGTCAGCAAGTCCCTCATCGATTAATGTTCCGTATGGTACGCCAGCCACTTGGACTATTACCCTTACGAGACTAGCAACTCTAAGTGGCACCTTAGGCTTCTCGTTTTACTCCGCTGACACCACCGTGAGCTGTTCCGTATCACCGACTCCGATTTCGTTGATTTCATCTGCATCTGCGACTACAACTCTCACATGCAATGGTTCAGTGGGGTCTCGTTCTGTTACTGTTACCGGAACGAACCCCACCGTCATTCATTCCATCTCGATAACTCTAACCTTCGCACCATTCAGCATAACTGCCAATCCGACCTCTGTTTCCGAATCAGCGGCAACAGGTGTGAACTCGGCCATCACACTGACCAGCCTCAACAATTTTGCAGGAACGGTAGCACTTTCCGTGACGCTTCCGCCCAATGCGATTGTTGGCGGGGTAACCTATCTCTACTGGCAATGGAATGGATGCTCTGTGTCCGATTGCAGCCTATCGCAGACATTGAACGCAGGCGCAACAGCCACGGAGACCCTTACTCTATGGTCGTATTCAGACACGCCGGTTGGCAGCTATGTTGTCAGGGTAACAGGAACTAGCGGCTCGTTCACTCAATCAGTCTCCGTCACGCTTACAGTGACCTCATACTCTGGTGGAGGCGGCGGTGGAGGGGGAAGCCTCGCAAACGGAGTGCTCATCACAATGGCCGATGGAAGCAAGATTCCTGTGCAAAATGTCAAAGTTGGAGACAGAATGCTCGGATATGATCCTGAGTCAGGACATTATGGAACAGCAATTGTGACTGCTACGAAGACGGTTAACACAAACAATGAATTGATCATCCACATGGAGAACGGTCCAGTGCTCAAGACGGACTTCAGCAAGACGGAAGTATTGTGGACAAAGACAGTTGATGGTAGAGTCTTGTGGCTGCCAGTCACTCAGCTAAACCCTGGAGACTCACTCTTCACACAGGGAGGGTGGATCAAGGTTACCAGCATTGATTTCATCAACGGACAATACGTAATGTACGACATCACCGCCACAATGGCTTACTTCGCCAACGGGTATCTTGACCCGCCACATCCATCATAGATAAAACGCGGCCAGAGGAGCATCCCCTTCCCTTGCACCATTTCTTTTGTAACAATGAGCGGGTTCCTGACCTGTAGTTACCTGGACCTAAATGTCCCGACATAATTTTCTGTTCAGACCCCTATTTCTTGGGGAAGTTGGAGATCTCCCAGAGGTTGCCTTCGGGGTCCTCGAAGTATGCTGACAGTGTGGATAATAGATAATGGTCCCGGAAACGTGACATTGACAAGCCTCTCAATTACAGACGGGGCGGGTACGCCAGCCTCATTCCCCATATCAATAACCATTGACCAAAACACGATCGCAAGCGTTGGAGAGAATACGACTAGCCAAGGACTACACTTGACACAAAACGGCGTCTACAAAGTGGGGATTATCACGTCACGAAACTTTCAGACAACATTTACAGTCACATGGACCTAGGGTTGTCGGAGACTGTTGGAAGGAGAGTCTTCGAACTCAGCTCAAACTCGAACACTCAAGCTTTCTCTCAGTTGAGTCTTAAAGATAGATGACCTTCTTTCCGCTTCTCCTCAAACCGGGTATTTTTTCTTCCTCCTCGCGTGACGCACCCGGCGGAGAACCACTGGGATCATGCTTAGCCCTCCCAGTATGGCGGACCAATATCCAACAGCGGCGATAATTA
>Ga0137385_10004355_pt1 | contig 12349 bp, 11 predicted proteins | sample SagtaG_FD_104921 | JGI IMG/M metagenome (GOLD analysis project Ga0137385, IMG submission 104921) | Vadose zone soil microbial communities from Sagehorn Ranch, Mendocino, California, USA - Sage2_R_80_16 metaG | ecosystem: Environmental > Terrestrial > Soil > Vadose zone | place: USA: California...
CAAGGAGACCAAGGGGCTTCCCGTGGAACTCCTGACGGCCAACCCGGAGACGAGCGTCAGGATTCCCATCTTCGGTGAGGTGCGGAGCATCAACCTGTCAACGTCGGCGGGGATCGTCCTGTACGAGGCGCTCCGCCAGACAGGCCGGCTGGTTGAGCAGTAAGCACGCCGATCTGCGGAAGACACCACAAGCAAGCGTCATCAAGCAGTCAATCAGCAAGGGGAGCATGACCACAGCACAGGTGTGGCGCTAGCAATAAAGGGACTTGCAGCAATTTGCAAGCCCCTTTATTTATCTGGTTACGACGGTCTGGATGATGCTGGTTCCCGTTACCGGGTTACCGTTGTCGAGACTGATCCCACGTTTCCGGCGGCATCGTAGACCTTCGCCAGGATGATATGCTGGCCTGAAGCTACGCGACCGATGTTCCATGTCCAGGAAAGGGAGGGAGAAGAAATCGTAGTCTTCAAGGCGCCATCGATGTAAAGCTCAATCCTGGCCACGCCGGTATTGTCGGAAGCAGCAACGTTGATGGTCACTTTTTTCAGGCCGGTTATCGACAATCCGTTCGCAGGATTGGTGATTGAAACTGTCGGAGCAACAGTATCTATTGCGTTGGCGACTGTTATGTTCACGACACTTGACTGGCCGACGTTGCCGGATCCGTCATAGGCATGGGCTTCGAGGGTATACGATCCGTCGGGATAGCCTGCGGTATCCCAGGAAAAACTGTACGGCGAGGCCGTTTCGGTCGCAAACAGTGTCCCGTTGACGAGCAGTTCGACCCTGGCCACTCCGACATTGTCGGCCGCGGCGGCGGTGACAGTTACTGTTCCGCTGACAGTAGCCCCCGAAGCGGGTGAAGTGATGGCAGCCGTCGGCGCCGAGGTATCAGACTGGGGGACCGCGCCTTGGGCAGCAGCCAGGCTCCTGTAGACGTTGATTCGCCCGTAACCGAAGGATTGGTCGAATCCGGGAGCGCCGAGATCATCGGCGTTGCCGGTGATGAGATCAACTACCTGCTGATTGGCCAACACGGGGTTCACTGAAAGGATCAGGGCGGCGAGACCGGCTGACAAGGGGGATGAAAAGGAGGTACCGTTCCAGGTACCGTACCCGCCACCGTTGGTAGTGGTGTAGATGGATGTCCCCGGCGCCGCTATGTCGATCCAGGAACCGAAGTTTGAGAAAGTGGCAAGGTTGTCGCTTGAATCGGTTGCGGACACGGCAACGACGTTGCTGCATGCGGCGGGATAGTAGGGGGTGCTGGTAGAGTTGTTCATGGCTGAGGCAAAAATGATCGCCCCCTTGCTCCAGGCGTAGTCCGCGGCGTTCTGCAGGGTCGATGAACTGCTGGAACCGCCGATGCTGATGTTGATGACCCTGGCGCCGTGGTCAACGGCATAGGTTATCGCCTGGGCAATGTTGGAGTAAGTAGCGTAGTTTGTTGAGTCGAGCACGACGAGCGGCATGATCGAGTTCTGCCAGGCGACACCAGCCACGCCAAGGGAGTTGTCGCCCGCTGCCGCGGCCGTTCCCGCTCTGCCGTGCCATGCCCCAGGACATCATGGGTGTCCGTGTTGCCGCCGAGGAAATTGTAGCCGGGGATAAGCTTGCCGGCAAGATCGGGATGGGACGGATCGACGCCGGAATCTATGATGGCGATGTCAACAACGCTGGAACCGGTACTGATATCCCACCCCTGGGGTGCGGATATCTTCGGCAGGTGCCACTGCGACGTGTAGAGCGGGTCGTTCGGCGTTCCCGACCCTTCGGCGAGGAAGTTGTTCTCAACGAACTTGACGAAAGGGTTTCTCGCCAGCGCATCCCTGACTTTCACCAGGGCGTCGGGATGGACCTTGATCCTCCGGATTTTCAGCTGCGGTATTACTTCCGCCTCTGTCGCCCCTGCTCCCGCGAGTATTTCGCCGACCCTCGCCTCCGGAACCCCCGCCATCACTTGGAGCAGAAGCTCATCGGCCACAAAAGCGGGACCTTCGGCATTGGCCCACGAATTTTTTGCCTCTGCTGCGACAAGGAGCGACAGACCACAGAAAAAACCGATAGAACGCGCAACCGCTCTTCTTTTTGAGCTCATTTTCCACCCCCGCTGGCTTGTCCCTAGAAAGAAACAGGCCACCGACTGCTGAGGTGGAACCCGTTTTTTCGGTAACCCGGCTATCCTCCCCTTGAGCAGGACCCGTGGCTTTGTGCCCCCCGGTTACCCGGGGTTTACCCTTTCGGAAACAGTTTATTAGTACTGCATCGTTAATGATACTATACGACTAAACGGCTAAGAAAATCTGTGACGCCTGTCACAATAAATGCAGTTTTTTTAAAAAGGCCGGTTTCAAGAGGATATGCCTGTTCTCGAGAATTTCTATCTCCCCCTCCCTGGTGAATCTTCCCAGAAGCCGGGAAACCGTCTCACGGGCAATCGACGCATAATCGGCGATCTCCTTGTGGGTTAGCTTCAGCGCCAGGAGCGTCCCGCGCGCGTCCTGACCGCCGTGGAGCCTTGCCAGGTGTTCAAGCACAGCCCTTACCCTCGGCTCGGCATCGGCGAAGCTCATCACCCTGAGCACGAGCCACGACTCTCGCAGCCGCTCGCAGAGGGCGGCTATGACCTGCCGGATGGCCTGTTCGTCCTCCAGCACGTGCCGATCAAAATCACTCTTGGCAAGGAGCCCGATCTCCGACTCCTCCATCGTTATCACCGTGGCAGGGGCGGTCTTGCCGTCAAGCAGCGCCATCTCGCCGAAAAAGTCCCCCCGCTTGTGGATGGTGAGTATCTGCTCCTCACCCTGGCCGTGGAACTGGACGACCTTGACACTGCCCGAATAGACAAGATACATGTATTTATCGGTATCTTCCTCAAAGTGGACAACCTGGTTCTTGCGGAACTGTCTCTTGACGACCAGCCTGCTGACCTCACTCGCCTTCTCCGGCCCGAGGGAGGTGAAGAACGGGACACGAGCCAGGAAGTTATATGCCTCTGACCTTTTCAGAACGGATACGGTCCCCATACACCCCGCCTATATGCATGCCTTGTCCCTGCGCTTTGGTGAGGGTCCTCCCGCAGGAAACGTGAAAATAGAAACGTCGGGCCTGAAAGCGGAAGGGGCCTTACGGCCCCTTCCTTTCATCGGTTGTTTTCTGTTAATAGACAACAGCGCATCCACCTGCGGGGTTCTCCAGCACGTGGGTGGTCGCGTTGTTGTTGATCTGGTCGAGCACCGTTATGAGGTCGGTCACGGCCGTCTTGGTCGCGGTGGGGTCACACAGTACGCCGTCGGCAGCGGCGATTATGGCCTTTACCGACTGGAGGAAGTAGGCCGAAACGTTGCCGGCATAGATGGCGCAGTTAAAACCACCGCACCCCGTAAACTTCTCTACGTTCAGCTTCGCCCCGAGGAGCTGGGCTGCCAGCATCTTCTTCCCGTCACCCGATGCGTCGGCCAGGAGGAAAATGTTGTACGCCTTTTGAGTGGTATTAATTACATAAGCATCAGTCGATGCGTAGGGGGGCATCGGTGCAGAACAGTAGCCGCCGCCGAGCACGATTCCCAGGGTCCCTATGCTGTTGTAGATCGGGTCTTTCTTGGGCGTGCCAAAGCCCGCGTGCTCTTTCCAGTACCCGATGGTCAGGCCTGCGGTGCTGTAGCAGATATTGCCGAAATTCTCGCCGGTAATAGCCGAAAAGGTCGTCGAAAAGTCTACTATATAGCACGTGGCCAGCGAGGTCGGCTGCCATGCGCCGCAGGAGGGTTTCAGGGGGAAGACCTCGGCGACCGCGTAGTAGCCGGGGGTGGCGATGGGGTCGAACGAATAAGCGCCGCCGCCGCTCGTAAATGTGGTTCCCACCAGCGACCAGGAGGAATTGGTGGTTACGTCGCTGCAAATGGTGGGTGCGCCTGTGTTGTTCCATTTATAGAGATTGATCTTCCAGCCATCAATCCCCGGTTCAGTGCCCGTCGAGGAGCCGCTGCAGGTGTTGATGGTCACGCTGGGGTCTTGTGACCCGCTCAGGTTCTGGTCGAGAAACTTGGTGCCGGAGATGCTCCCTGAAGTGCCGCCACCGCCACCACCACCACCACCACCGCCGCCGCCACAGTTATCCGGCGTGCAACATCCGTCACTGTCCACACAACATTTGGCCTTGAAATTGTCTGTCTTGGTCGTGCCGCCGGAATAAAGGGCGTTCTGGCTTACCGTCACCTTGTACTCGTTGCCGTTATTAGGGGTGGTGTCGTATCCAGGTTGCCCGTTGCTTGCCTTAAAGAGAATATCGTAGAGCTTGTAGCATGTAACGAAGCTGCCGTTGACGACCTGAGCAGTCGCGCCGGCAGTCTGGCCGAGCAGTGTATTGGTGCTGGGGTCCGTCACCTTGACGTAGTAATAGCCGTCCGGCAGGCCGCCCCCGCCCCCGCTCGGTCCCCCGTTCAGGTAGACGAAAGCCTTGCAGGGGTACAGGTTGATATTCACCCCGCCGCAGGTGGAATCCGTCGTCCAGATGGCGCCCGTTGACGCCAGGGCGGCCGATGTGATCCCCAGCAAACAGAATGTCAGAAGAAATACGATGTACTTTTTCATAACCTGCCTCCTTTTTGATTTCCCTCATGATGCGGTAAAGTACGCTTGCGTTTTAATAAGTAAAACATAACACATGGAAGCAGCCTGTCAACCAGCTTCATGCAAAGAGGCCCGTGGCAATCCACGCCACAGGCCTTTCCCCGCAGAAAACCGCGTCACCCCACTTCTGGTTGATCGCCGACGGCCGAGGCGCTCCGCCAGACCGGCCGACTCGTAGGGGGGTAAGGTGAAAAAAGGGGACGCGCTGAAAAGCCCGTCCCCTTTTGCCTGTCATGCCACATCGTTGAAATGTGCAGCTCTCCGGTTCTCCTTAGTTCATTGCTACCAGCAGATTCTGCCGTCCGCCTGGGCAAAAACGGTCGCCGTGGCCAGCGCGAACTCCCCGTGGTCCGAGAACTTGCCGATCACCCCGGTGAACATGCCCGTCCCCGACAGGTTGTCGAGTCTCGAGTTCATCCTGTAGACATACGGGTTTTCGGTCGGCGTCAGGACCGCGTTGTCCTGAACGGTCAAGGTCCCCATGGGGCCAAGGTCAAAGGTCAGCATCCCGGTCGGGTGCACCGAACCGTCGTCGCCGATTTTGAGCTCGACCGGCACGAGGGAGATCGCCGCCGGGATCGCAGGCTGCCCGTCCAGACTGATGAGGGCAGATCCGGCGTACTTCCCGAAAATGAGCATCGGATCGACCGCGCTGTTAGTCGCTTCGACGTGGACATCGTGACAGGCCGAGGCCGCCCATGAGTGGGCGGCAAACATCATTATCCCTGCGATGGCAGGGACCAGCATTTTGAAACGAAACATGATTCTCCCCTCCTGAAATTGGATTGTATCCGGCTCTGATCCGGATCTGGCTGAGATTAAGCCACTCCCAGACAAAGAATTCAACCGGCGGGCGACGGGCGGGAGCATGGTGCGACGGATGGGCGCAGGGAGAGATGAACGGCGAGGGCGCTACATCTGCTTGAACATGTGGGAATAGGAGCGGCTGACGGGAAGGACTTCCTGCAGATCCTTCACCCGCACTTCGTAGCTGCCGGTAAGCGAGCGGGTAACCGTGTCGATGGTCGAGATGTTGACGAGGGTTGCCCGGTGGATCTGCCAGAACTGATCGGGCGAGAGTTCGGCCGCGAGTTCCTTGATCGATTTCTTGATGAGGAATTCCCTGGTCCTGGTCTTCACCGTGGTGTACTTGTCGCTGGCCCTGAAATAGTAGATTTCGTTGGCCGACAGGAGCCGCACGCTCTCCCGGTCCTGGACTTTCAGCCACTGGAGGTAGCGGGGAGAGCTGGGCGTCGCAAGGGTAAGCCCCTGGAGTATCCGGTGCAGGTCGTGCACGGGGAGGGAACTCTGGACGACCCGGCTTTTCAACCGTTTCACCGTCTGTTCCAGCCTGAGGTCGGTCACCGGCTTCAACAGGTAGTCGATCGCCCCCGTCTCGAAGGCCTTCAGGGCGAAGCTGTCATGGGCCGTGATGAATACCGGAAGACACGTTTCCGGCAGCCTCTGCGCGACCTCGATGCCCGACAGGCCGGGCATCTTTATATCGAGGAAGGCGATGTCGGGGGCATGCGTTTTCGCCAGCTCCAGCGCTGCGGGACCATCACCCGCGATGCCGCAGATGGTCAGCTCCGGCCAAAGCGCCGAAAGCTTTCTCTCCAGGAAGTCCCTCAGCGCCGGCTCGTCGTCGGCGATAACGGCCTTAACCTCTTTCATGGGGGACCTCGATGATCGCCCGTATCCCCGAAGGTCTGTTCTCCTCGAGGATCAGGCGACCGTTGTCGTTGCACAGCATCTCGATCCTTTTCCTGATATTTTCGAGCCCGACGCCATTGCCGCCCGAGCTTTCCTGTATCCCTCTCCCCGAATCGATGACCGATATCCTGAACGTGCCTCCCTCCAGTTCGCCCTGTATTGCTATTATCCCCCCCTCAACTTTAGGCTCCAGCCCATGCTTGATCGAATTTTCGACCAGCGGCTGGATCAGCAGCGGCGGGATCCGGCACCCGAGCAAATAGTCCGGGACGCTGATGTCGTAGCTCAACCGGTGGCCCATGCGGAGCCGGTGGATGTCGAGGTAACTTCTGACGAGCTCCAGTTCCTGGGAAACGGGGACATCCCTTTCTCTGGCTATGTGAATGCACCCTCTCAGGAAATCGGAAAAACGTTCCATCACGATCTTCGCCTTTGCGGGGTCGGCATCGATGAGGCTCAGTGCGTTCGACAGGGTGTTAAAGAGGAAATGCGGCTCGATCTGCGCCTGAAGGAGCTTCAGCTCTGCTTCCGTGGCCAGGTTCTTCATGTCCAGGTTCCTGATTTTTTCTTCCAGTATTATCCGCTTCGTTTCGGAAATGTGTTCGCGGGTCATGAAGAAGAAAACGTCCATCGGCCCGAAAAAAAGTTCGATCAGGATCATCCGGATCAGGATATCGCTATCCACGCCAAAAACGCTCGCCGGCTGACGCCCGGTTATCACGGCGAAGGCAACGGCCCCCAGAATCCCCCCTCCCACGAAGACGAGAAAAATCCGCACGACCATGGCGATCACCCGTTCGGGCTTCAGAATGCGGGAGGCGGGGATGAGGAAGGCGAAGCCGGACCAGGCTGCACAGTTGCAGAAAATCAGGCTGTAGGCATAGCTCGGGCCGAAACCGAAATAATGGAGAAAGAGGCCTGGCAGGTTTACGAAGAGGATGAAGACCAGAAATTTCTTCCAGTTAAGCCTGCAGTCAAGCAGCAGGGCCGGAGTCAATTGTACCGAGATCGGGTTTTGAGCCTCTTCACGGGAGTCCATAGGGAGCCTTTAGCGACGTGATTCCGGCATGCGGAGAAGGTTGTTGTGAAAATTAGCGCGTTCTTACTCACGAGTCAAGGGAGAATTAGGGCATCCTCCCCCACCCTTTAACCCGCTTCACGCAAAAAAAGCACACCGTTACCAAGCCCCTGTTAAATCACTGCACAACGTTTGTTCGCGCATTAAACAGCAAGGCCTCATTCTCGCGGCAAATGCTCCATATTTACGCACGGTTACCGTTGGCACATTTTTGGCTCTGTTTCTTGACAAAGCATTCAGATTGAAGAAATTACCAGCCATCGTTGTTTCTATGAACAGCGGGGCAACCCTGGCGAGGGAGGTTCGATCATGGCAACGAGAATTCAAATGGGTAACCTGCTGGTGGAAGCCGGCATTATTTCCGTCAAGACCCTGGAGCGCGCCCTGCAATTGCAAAAGGGGAGCGGCAAGCGCCTGGGCACGCTGCTCCGCGATATGGGGATAGTAACCGAAGAGGAAGTGCTCGAGGCCCTTGCCAGGCAATGCAATTTGAGGACGGTCAGGAATCTTGCCGAACAGAGCTTCCCCAAGGCGCTCCTCGACCTGGTGCCGGCCCGCCTGGCACTGGAAAAGCTGATTTTTCCGCTCAAGCAATATCAGGAGATGCTGGCAATTGCAACGCTTGACCCTTTCGATCAGCCGACCTTCGACTCACTGGCGGGAAAAACCGGCATGGGAATCTATCTCGCCCTTGCCACCCGCGATGACATAGTTGCCGCAATCAAGAAGCATTACCTGGTGGGAAGGTGGGCCGCCGGAGGGAAGCAGAAGGTCCTGCTGATCGACCCGTCCCCGGTCGTCACCCAATTTTTGCAGACGCCCCTGGAAAGAGAGGGTTATGAGGTGCTGCTGGCCCAGGATGGCATCGAAGGATTGAAACTGGCCTTTTCCCACCACCCCGACCTGATCCTCTGCGACCTGATGATGCCGCGCATGGATGGTTACACATTTATGCACGCCGTGAGGACACACCCTGAGACGACCGATATTCCGCTGATTCTGCTCTCCGCTAAAATATCCACAGAGGAAGAGGACCATGCCCTGAAAGCCGGATTTACCGACTTTATCGGCAAGCCCGCCATGCCTATCCGGGTGCTGGTCAAAATCAAGAAGGCATTGGCAACGGCAGGAAACATGGAGCAAGGGACCGGACAGGCTGCCCCCCCGGCAATGCCGAAAACGGCTTCCGCCAGGGGAAGAAGCGTTTATTGAGGACCCTTCTCTCCAATGTAGACAAGCCGTAACTTACAGAAGTCGCCTGAGCAACATCGCAGGCCCCACGGAGGACCACGGCATGGACAATCAGCTTATCGTCCACCTGAAAACCGACGACAGGATCGAAGGGAGACTGGCGCGCCCCTTCCGGAACAATGACGCTGACGTAGCGATATTGGTTGCAGGTGAGCAGCGCAAGCTCGTCTTCTCGCTCGATGAGATCTGCTGCATCCGCTTTTTGCGACCTCCGGCGATGGTAACTGCCGGCGAGCCGGCAACGGTCGAGGAGGTCCGGACGATAACCGGCGAAGCTTACAGGGTGGCCGTCTTCACCAGGCAGAAGTTTCTCAAGGGGTTCATCGGTCTGCTCCAGGACGAGGCGGAGATGTACAGGACGATCTTCTTCTCGTCCAGCGGCATCCGCTACCGCCACGAGGAACGATTCATCGGCCAGATCCTCCAGGACAAGGGATTCGTGTCGAACGACAAAATCGAGGAGGTGCTCAAGACCCAGGGAGAGCTCCGCACCCGGCGCATGGGCGAAGTGATCACCGCGTCAACCGACCTCGTTCAGGGGAGAGTCGAGCAAACCATCCAGGAAGCCGCCGGGAATCCAGTGATCCCACGCTATGCCCGTGTCGGCGACATTCTCGTCGAAGCCGGGCTGGTAACACGCGAACAGGTGGAGAAAGCCTTCCGGAACCAGCAAGGCGACAAGAAGCTGAAGGTCGGGGAAATCCTCATCAAGCAGGGGCTGATAACCGAGCATCAGCTCCTCTCCGCGCTCGCCACCAAGTTCCGGCTGCGCTTCGTCAACATCGAAAACGTCATCCCCTCCGAGGAGGCACTTGGCGCCATCTCGGAAGGGCTCGCAAACCGATTGCAGGTACTGCCCATCGAACTGGATGGCCGCAAGCTGGTCGTTGCCACCTCTACCCCCACCGATCAAACGGTGGGGGACAGCCTCCGCTTCAGCACCAACTACATCATCGAGCTCGTGGTCGCCTATCCCCACCAGATTGCCGCGGCGATCTACAAGTACTACCGCCACGGGGAGGAAGCAGTCGACGCACTGCTTGAGTCTATGCAGGGGGAGGCGGAATCGGCCGCCATCGAGGAGGAGCTTGAGTAGTCCCGGACCGTCGAGCCCGATTCCAAGGTCATCTCATTCGTAGACAGGCTGCTCCTGGATGCCTACAGACAGGGGGCCTCGGACATCCACATCGAGCCCGGCACCGGCAATAACCCGCTCATCGTCCGCTACCGCATCGATGGAGAGTGCATGGTTGTCCACAAGATTGCCGCCACGTTCAAGGGCGCCATTATCGCACGGCTAAAGATCCTCGCCGTTCTCGACATCGCCGAGCGACGCAGGCCGCAGAGCGGCAAGATCATTCTCCGTTTCGAGCAGCGCAAAATAGAGTACCGGATCGAGATCACGCCGATGGTGGGAGGGCTGGAGGCCGCGGTGCTGCGGCTGCTCGCCGCGTCAAAACCCCTCCCATTGAGCGAGCTGGGGCTCATGCCGTACAACCATGAGCGGTTCAAAGGGCTCCTCGACAAACCGTACGGCATCATTCTCTGCGTCGGCCCCACCGGCTCGGGCAAAACAACGACCCTCCACTCCGCCCTCGGCCAGATCAACACCCCGGCCCGGAAAATATGGACTGCCGAGGACCCGGTGGAGATAACCCAGGCCGGCCTGTGCCAGGTGCAGGTGAACTCAAAGATCGGTTTCACCTTCTCCGAGGCGCTCCGCTCTTTTCTGCGTGCCGATCCCGACGTCATCATGATCGGCGAGATGCGGGACGTCGAAACCGCCAAGATCGCCATCGAGGCGTCGCTTACCGGACACCTCGTGTTCAGCACCCTCCACACCAACAGCGCCCCGGAGTCGGCGGTCCGCCTGATTGAGATGGGGATGGACCCCTTCAATTTCGCCGATGCGCTTCTCGGGATCGTGGCGCAGCGCCTTGCAAAGAAATTGTGCGACCATTGCAAGAAGAGTTTCCGGCCGACGCGCGAGCAGTACGACGAACTCGTGGCGGACTTCGCCCACATCGCCGGCCGGGTATCGGAACTTATTCCCAGCTATGAAGATGCAACCTTCATGATGCGGAGCGGCTGTGATCTGTGCGGGAATAGCGGCTACAAAGGGCGTGTCGCCATCCACGAGCTGATGCTCGCCACCCCCGAACTCAAGAACGCCATCAGACAGGAGAGCGGCGTCGAAGAACTGCGGAAAATAGCCCTTGCGGATGGGATGTGGACCCTCAAGATGGACGGCATCATGAAGGTCTTCACTGGGGTCACAGACATGGAACACATTCTCAAGGTCTGCATGTAGCACCGGTCCAGCCGAGCATCTGATTGTGCAGCTCGACCCTGGCTTGCATTCTCGGAGCTTACCGCAAAAAAAGGCCCGTGGCAATCCAAGCCACGGGCCTTTCCCTTGCAGAAAACCGCATCAACCTACTTCTGGTTGATCGCCGACAGCCGCCAGGGGTTGTTCCCCACCGGCCGGGTAAAGGTCCAGTATTCCTCGAACTTCACCGGCTCGGTCTTGCTCCCGGCCACCACCTGGCCCGTCGCGTCGTCGGTGGTGTAGTCGAGGAGATTGGCGTAGATCAGGGCGGTGACGAAGTCCTGACCGGTCTCCTGCCACGCCTCGACGATCTCCACGTTGCGCACCGCGATGTTCTCCAGCCGGTTCACCTGTTTCTCCCGAAGCATCCTGTCAGCGTCGGACTGCATAATGCGGTGCATCTCATCCGTCAGAATCCCCGAAACCGTCGCCATGTCCCGGTTCATCCAGGCGCCCTGGATCTTGAAGAACATGTCCATGACGCCGTCGTCGAAGCGGTTCTCGTCGAAGGACGAATCCATCTGCCTGATGTGGGCGAGCCCGGTGGCAAGATCGGCCGCCTCCGGCTGACCCGGTTGGGCGTACCCCTGGAGAGGTGCCTGAGGCTGCTGGTATCCCCCCTGGTCGTAGAGATCCGATGAAGAGGATTCCTCCCTCCTCTTCTTAACCATCCGGTAGATCATATAGCCGATGCCGGCGATCAGGATGATCTCGAACAGGCCGATGCCGCCCCCGCCCACGCCGCCCCCGCCGAAGCCGAGCCCCCTGAAGGGCATGCCGCCGAGCATGCCCCCCAGCATGCCGCCAGCCAGGTTCCGGAGAAAGCCGCCGCCTGCCGGCTGCGGCTGGTAGGGCGGAGGAGTTGCGGGAGTCGGTTGGGGCGCAGTATACGGCCGTGACGGCTGTGAATAGGGACTGACGGGCTGGGAGTAGGAACGGGTGCCGCGGCTCCCCAGCGATCCCCCGCCACCGGCCCTGGCGTGGGCGTCCGTGTCGATCAGACCGGCCGTCAGAAGAAGTGCAGCGGCGACGACCGTTAAAAGCCTATAGATGTTCCTGTTCATTGTTCCTCCATTGTCTTCATGGTTGCTGCTTGCCGGTTGGCGTCATTCGATGGGGCGTTCCCGCTCTTCGACCCCGACCTTCTGTTCCCGGCCGATAAACCAGTATAGCACCGCGCCGAGGAGCGGCAGCAGGATCACCGCAAGAAGCCAGACAATCTTGTTCGACCCCGTAAACACGCTCTTCAGGATGTCGATGAGGACCCACAGCCAGAAGACAAAGGCGGCGACACCAACCAGCCAGAAAAAAAAGGCCGCCGCCAGTGCCATGACCCCCATCATTC
>Ga0137385_10004356_pt1 | contig 12346 bp, 9 predicted proteins | sample SagtaG_FD_104921 | JGI IMG/M metagenome (GOLD analysis project Ga0137385, IMG submission 104921) | Vadose zone soil microbial communities from Sagehorn Ranch, Mendocino, California, USA - Sage2_R_80_16 metaG | ecosystem: Environmental > Terrestrial > Soil > Vadose zone | place: USA: California...
CCGCGTCGGCGCTCGAGCGGGAGTTGACGACGGTGGCCCAGCCGGAGTCGATGCACTGGCGCGCGATTGCCCGCCCGATGCCGCTGGTCGAACCGGTCACGATGACGACGCGCCGATCTGCCATGTCCGTCCTCCTACGAGCCGAGCAGGCCCGCCTCCTCTGGCGTGCCGCCCTCGCCGATGATCGCGGCCGCCTGCGCGAGCCGGTCGGGCCTGAACATCGTGAGCCAGGCGACGATAAGGATCCCGGCCACGGCCCAGCCGATCGCGATCCAGATCGCCAGGTTCGACGGGTACATCGGCTGCGGCGACACGTTCTTGATGAACAGGTAGACGATCGCGGCGAACGCCAGGGCCGGGGCGACGCCGTGCCAGAGCGGGTTGAACCGGCCCAGCCGCCAGAAGTAGCGGGCCAGGCCGACCTGGGCGAGCGCGTAGACGCCGAGCGCGCAGAGCGTCACGATCAGGCTCAGCAGCGAGAAGGCAGGGAGCGGCTGGAAGCCGAAGCCGAAGCCGAGCCCGACCGCGACCGACCCGGCGAGCAGGAAGATGAGCGCCACCGCTGGCGTGCCGAACTGAGCCAGCGTGCGGCCGAGCACCCGCGGCAGCAACCCGTCCCTGCCGAGCGCGAACACCATGCGCGCGGCGCCGTTCTGGGCCGCGAGAGCGCCGGCGACGAGCGCGACCACCGAGGCGATGTCGACGAGCACGGTCGGGCCCGGTCCCCAGTAGGTCCGCCCGAGCGTGTCCCACGGGGCCGGGTCGGCCGGCAGCTTGCCGATGTTCGGCAGGCCGTAGCCGACGGTGGTCACGTAGAAGAAGAACACGAAGACGACGCCGATCCCCGCGGTGGTCAACAGGATGGCCCGCGGCACGGTCCGCCGCGGATCGCGGGCCTCCTCGCCGAGGTAGGCGGGCGCCTCGAACCCGGTGAAGGCCAGGACGCCGAAGACGGCGGCGACGACGATGCCGCTGAAGCCGGACGGCGCGGCGGCCGGGCTGAAGACGTGGGCGTGCCAGTCACCGCCCGGCGCGCCCTTGACCAGGATCGTGAGCGCGAGCGCGAGCAGGACCGCGAGCTCGAACGTCAGCAGCACCAGATCCGAGCGCACGGACAGCCGGATCCCGACCACCGCCACGCCCCAGATCGCCGCGAGCCCGGCCGCGCTCGCCAGGCAGTACGACACCTACATCGTCGCCCAGTGCAAGGCGCGCTGGCCGGAGGTGATCGACGACCGGTTCTTCAACACCCTGTTCGTCGTCTCGCCGCACGGCGAGGTCGTGCACAAGGCGGCCAAGAACCACCTGTGGTGCCGCGAGCGTTCCTGCGTCCCGCACGACGTCTACGACCGCTGGACCGAGCTCTTCGGCGACGGGATCGACGCGTTCTACCCGGTGCTGCGCACCGCCGACATCGGCAACATTGGCACGATCTGCTGCTCCGACGGCGAGTACCCGGAGGCGGTGCGCGCGCTCGCGTTCAACGGCGCCGAGGTGGTATACCGGCCGAGCGAGGCGGTCCCGATGACCCAGCTGGGGATGGAGCCCGGCGGCACATGGCTGCTCCAGAACCGGGCGCACGCGCACTTCAACAACGTCTACATGATCTGCCCGAACGTCGGCCCGGTCTACGTTCACCCGCAGATGGAGCACCCGTACGACATCGCGGGCGGCAACTCCCACATCGTCGACTACCAGGGCAGCGTGCTCGGCCACACCGCTTCTGGCGCCAACACATTCGTCGCCGGGATCGTCGACATCGAGGCCCTGCGCCAGTTCAGGACGATGAACCTCAACTCGAACTGGATGAAGGACCTGCGGACCGAGGTGTTCAGGCGGATGTACGAGGAGCCGATTCACCCAAAGAACCTTTGGCTCAACGAAGAGCCGCTGCGCCATGCCGACGTCGACGAGATCTATCGCGCCAACATCGCCAGGCTCGTGTCCAGGGGCAGCTTCACCCCGCCCGCGCTGGCGTTCGGAGGGGCGCGGTACATGCCGCCGGGCGACTCCGCCGACGAGGACGAGTGGGAGCACCTGCGCGAGCTCTGGTCGGAGCCGGACGAGCCGTAGCCGTTTCCCGCACCACGACCTGCGATTCCGCCGTCTGGCGTGGTGCTGGCGGGCTGTCCCGTTGTCAGTGATTCTGTAGTTCCCGCTGCCAGCCCCACGCGACTGCGTTAATGTCCTAGCTTGTCATCGCACTGTTACACCGTCGTTATCTTACGGTCGCCTGATTCGCCGCCAGGCCGGCGGCAAAGGATAGGAGACACGCGTGGAAACTCACGTGCAGCAATCGTTAGAGGGCAGACATATCGGTCAGCATTCGCGAAACCCGCGGGACGTGCGCCCAGCCAGCGGCCGGGCGCGATCACGCAGCACCGCGGCGAGCTGGTATCGCTGGTTCGCCGTCGTCGGGCTGGTCGCCGTCCTGAGCATCGTGTTCGCCTACCGGGACAAGATCCCGATCCTGACAACATCGAGCGGCACGAACGTCCCGCTGCTCGGATCCTCGGTGAAGAGCGAGTCCGACCTGGCGGCGGTCACCTCCGACTTCGGCCGGATGCCGATCGTCCGCGTATACTACCCGGGCCTGCCCGACCCCGACGCCTGGACGACCGGGCTGGCGGGCGCGAACCGCTCGGCTGTCATCGTCAGCTTCAAGGCCCTGCCGACGACCATCCTGTCCGGTGCCGACGACGCCGCGCTGAAGCATTTCTTCGGCACCGCGCCCTCCGGGCACCCGATCTACTACAGCTACTACCACGAGCCAGAGGACAACATCGGGGCGGGCCAGTTCCGGCTGTCCGACTACAAGGCCGCCTGGGCCCGCGTGGTCGCGATCGCGCGCGCGGCGCACAACCCCTACCTGCACTCGACGCTGATCCTGATGAACTGGGATCTGATCCCGGCTTCGCACCGCAGCTGGAAGGACTACCTGCCGGGCGGCGGGATCATCAGCACTCTCGGCTGGGACGCCTATCCGGTCGGCAGCGCCGAGAACGTCAATCCCCAGCTCACGCCGCCGTCCGATTTCATGAGCCCGGCCATAGCCGCGTCCAAGAGCGTCGGCTTGCCATACGGTTTCCCCGAGTTCGGGCTGTCGACGCCCAGCGGCAGGCCCAGCTGGCTGACCGAGGTGGGCAAGTACATCATGAGCAGCGGCGCGCTCTTCGCCAGCTACTTCGACGGCAACGCGCAGTACCCGACGCTGCGGCTCACCGATTCCGCGTCGATCGCCGTGTGGCGCGGTTTCGTGGCGGAGTCCCGGGCCGGCGGACCAGCGCCAGGCCCGTCTCCGACCGGCTCACCCAGTCCGGTCCCCAGTGCCTCGCCGTCCCCGTCGCCGGGTGTCCACGTGGCCGGCCTGACGCTGAGCCCGAGCACGGTCAGCCTCGCCGCCCAGGCCGACGCGACGCTGAGGTTCCAGCTGTCTGCGCGGGCCAACGTCACCGTGTGCGTTCTCAACGCCAACGGCAGGGTCGTGCGGACGGTGGCCAGACCCGGCAGCCGGGCCGGCCTGGTCACGTTCAGGTATCTCGTCTACCAGCGTGTTGGCCACGGCCTGGCCGCTGGGCACTATACGGTGCTGGTCGTCGCCAGCAACGCCACCGGCAGCGCGAGCGCCGCGGGGCGGCTCTCGGTGAGTTAAGGCGTGTGCCGCGGGAGCGGGACACCGAATGTGTCGGGTATTCGTCTCGGATCGGCGTCGGCTTTGGCGTGGAGCGAGGCATGATGAGGTACGTGCCGGAGCCAAATGACGGTATTCCGGAACGCAGCCGGCGACACCCGCGCCCGGCCGGAAGGTCTGGAGGGACGTGAATGAGACCTCGCCGCATGGCCGCGGTCACGGTGGTCCTCGCCGTCGGCGCCGCCATGGCCGCCAGCGTGGCCGCGCAAGCGCACCCGCAGGTTCAGCGGCGCGATCTAGCGCTCGCCGCGAACTCGGGCATCCACAAGATCAAGCACATCATCTTCATCACGCAGGAGAACCGGTCCTTCGACAACTACTTCGGCACCTTCCCGGGCGCCGTCGGCATACCGAAGGGCGTCTGCGCGCCAGACCCGCGCAACGGCGGCTGTCGCCGGCCGTGGGTGGACCACCACAACAGCAACGGCAACAACCCGCACGCCGAGGAACCGTTCAAGATTGACTACAACGGCGGGAAGATGAACGGCTTCGTGCGCGCAGCCGAGGAGAAGCTCTGCAAGCCCAAACCGGCGAAGTGCCATCCGGACGTCATGGGCTACCACGTCGCCTCGGACATACCGAACTACTGGCGGTACGCCAAGAACTTCGTGCTGCAGGACCACTTCTTCGAGGCGGCCGGCTCGTGGAGCCTGCCGTCGCACCTGTACCAGGTGTCCGCGTGGTCGGGCAAATGCCGGCGCACCGGCGTCGCCAGGAGCTGCTACGGCACCGACATGCCCCCAGAGCGGCTGCCGAACCGGCAGACGCCGTTCGCGTGGACCGACATCACCTGGCTGCTGCACCGGCACGGCGTTCGCTGGGCCTACTACCTCGACCATGGCGCCGTCACCGTGTCGCTGGGCAATCCGACCGGAACCTCGATCCACTTCAACCCACTGCCCGGATTCACCGACGTGCACAAGGACGGCCAGCTCGGCAGCATGCGCCCGCTGAAGGTGTTCTACCGGGCTGCCAAGGCGGGGACGCTGCCGAAGGTGTCCTGGGTGGCTCCCGACTTCCGCGACAGCGAGCACGGTCCGGCGCTGGTCAGTACCGGCCAGGCCTACGTAACCCGGCTGATCAACGCGGTCATGCGCGGCCCGGACTGGAAGTCGTGCGCGATCTTCGTCAGCTGGGACGACTGGGGCGGCTTCTACGACAACTTGAAGCCGCCGACCATCGATCACCAGGGGTACGGCATCAGGGTGCCCGCCTTGGTGATCAGCCCGTTCGCCAAGCACGGCTACGTGGACCACCAGATCCTGTCGACCGACGCGTACCTGAAGTTCATCGAGGACGACTTCCTCGGCGGCGCGCGGCTGAACCCGCATACCGACGGCCGCTTCGATCCGCGGCCCGATGTCCGCGAGGCCTCGGCCAGGCTGGGCAACCTGATCAATGACTTCAACTTCACCAGGACCCCGCATCGTCGGGTGCTGCTGAAGCCGTGCCCGGTGACGACGCTCCGGCCGACGCCGCAGCCGGGTTGCTTCGACCACATCGCGCTGCACACCTCGACCTGGGGAGACAGCTAAGCCGCCCTCGAGCGCGGCTACGCCAACTCGGCGGTCGTGGTGATCTGCGCACCGTAGTAGGTACGCAGGTACTGCAGCGCGTCGTCCTGGGCCTGATGGTAGCGGCCCGCGGCGAACGGCTCGTACACGGCGGTGGCATCGCTGACGGCGACGACGCTGATGCCGCGGGCGAACGCGTCGTAGCTGGTATGCCGACAGCAGCAGTCCGTGTGCTGCCCGGTCACCACCAGCCGGTCGATGCGGTTCACCCGGCAGGTGGCATCGAGGTCAGTCTCCGTGAAGGCCGAGTAGTAACGCTTCGGGACGACGATGTCGCCTGGCTGCGGGGCCAGCTCGTCAACGACGGCGGCGCCCGGGCTGCCGGCCATGGCGTGCTCCCCGAAGACGGCAAGCTCGAAGTCGCCGGGACGGTGCGCGTCGTTGCCGTAGACGACGAGCCAGTCGTCGCGCTCGCGTGCCGCGCGGACCAGGTCGGCGATCGCTCCGGTGATCCGCCCGGCGGCCGGGTTGGCGAGCTTGCCGCTCGTGAAGTCGGTCAGCATGTCGAGCACCAGCAAGGCGGTGGCCATGGCGAACCCCTCCCGGAAATACGGTCGGCTTCTGCCGAACATGTTCTTTTGGGCCTGTTCGGGCTACGCCCCTTGTACCCGCTTCGGGACCTCGATCACGCGCAGTGCACGGGCCGCCTAGCCTAGCCACGTCACCCTTCCTGAGATAATCTGCCACCGACCGGCCCGTGGAGGCGCGGTGAGATCTGGCAGCCCTGCAGGAAGTGGATTGGGCCCAGGTTCGGTTATCGCCGGATACCGGATCGAGGCCCTGGTCAGCCATGGCGGAATGGCGACCGTCTTCCGGGCGCACGACGGGCGGCTTGGCCGGACCGTCGCGCTGAAGATCTTGGCGCCGGAGCTGGCTATCGACCACAAGTTCAGGGCGCGCTTCATGCGGGAATCGCGTGCCACGGCGATCACCGATCATCCGCATGTCATTCCCGTATTCGAGGCGGGAGAAGCTCGGGGCGTCCTGTTCATCGCGATGCGCTTCGTGCCCGGCGGTGATCTGCGGTCGCAGCTCAGCAAGTTCGGCCCGCTCGCGCCCGAGGCGGTCGTGACCATCGCGTCGCAGGCCGCGTCGGCCCTCGACGCTGCGCATAAGCACGGGCTCGTGCATCGGGACGTGAAGCCAGGCAACCTCTTGCTTGATGTCGGCAACGATACGGGCATGCTTGATCACCTGTACCTGGCGGACTTCGGGCTCAGCAAGAACTCGCTCGCGGCCGACACGGGCACCGTGCTCACCGTGGCCGGCCAGGTCATCGGCACGCTTGATTACATGGCTCCAGAGCAGATCGACGGCCGGTCAATCGACGGCCGGGCGGATCAGTACGGGCTGGCGTGCAGTGCATACGAACTCCTGTGCGGCACTCCCCCGTTCGGAGAGTGCCCCGATGCGGCACTGATCCGCGCGCACCGGTCCGCTCCGCCGCCGCCGGTCACCAGCCGGCGGCATGACATCCCGGCCGGAGCGGACGCGGTATTCGCCAGGGCACTGGCCAAGGTGCCCCGTGATCGCTTCCGGAGTTGCGGCGACTTCGCCGCCGCGCTGCGAGCGGTCTTCAGCTTCGATGCTTCCGTGCCACACAGGCAGGTTCCCGCGCCGCGGGCCGAACAGAGACCGGGCGCCGCGTCCCAGGCCGCCAGCCCGCGACTTATAACGCCGCCCGTGACGGCACCCTATCCGTCGACGGCGCCCACCATCGTCCGCCGGGGCCCCGCCGCCATCCGCCAGCCCCACGCCGCTGCCGGACAGGCCTCGGCCGCTTCCGCCAAGGACCCCGCAGCTTCCGCCAAGGAATCGTCGTCGATTTACACGCAGCAGACAGAACAGCACGTGACTCCCAGGGCCGCGCCGGGAAGGCCGGTCAGCGAACAGGCCCGGCCGCCGGAGGAGGCGCAGCCCAGGGCACGCAGGCGCTGGTTCGGCAGGCGCCGGCACCGCGGTGCTGCCGGTACCGGCAGCGGGCCGTCCTGATCGGGCCCTCGCCGGCCGGCCGCTCCGGCTCCCGGCGACCTGCGACCTGCCCAGGACCTCGCTAAGCGCGCGTGCCTGAGCCGCGCCGCAGCCGCTGGGCCAGCATCCGGGCGAGATCGAAACTGATCCTCCCGGCCAGCTGCGGTTCCCTGGCCCCGAGCGCCTCGAACACGTCGAAGCTCAACCGCAGCACCCGAGCATCCGCGCTCGCTCGCGCGGTCACCGCACAGCTGCCCCCGTCGAGGAACGCGATCTCGTTCAGGACCTGGGCAGGCGGCGCCGCGACGGTCATCGGCACCACCCCGGGCGCACTGACTTCCAGCCGCCCCTCGGTCAGCAGATAAAGCGCGCGGTCTGTCTGCCCTTCCGTGAACACGGTCTCCCCCGCCCGCAGCATCACGGTCTGCATGGCAGCCAGCAAGGTGTCCCACTCGCGCTCGTCCGCCTGGTCGAGGAACCCGGAGACGGCTGCGTCCTCCGCCTGCGGTGTCGGGTAATCGAAGAAACTGCTGACGTCCATGCTGCGCTCCTACTGCGCTCGACCTCCGACCACGCTGATTGACGAGAGCCGCCGGCCGGAGCCGAACCGCTCGAGGACCTCCCACCGCCCTGCCCGCAGGTCGCCGAGCACCGGGCCGATATCCCAGCCCTGCTTGACCGCGCTCGTTACCGGCGCCACCTCACGTGAGTATCCGAGCAGGATCGCGCCGACAACACGGTCGCCCGCGATCACGAGCTTGCCGTAGCGCAGCGCGTCGTCGTCTTCGAATACGACGGCCTCGTCCTGACCGGAGCCCGGCTCGAACTGGCCGATCGACGTCAGCTCGACACCGACGACCTTGAGGACCGTGACTGGCACCGTCCCCGTGTACTCGCTCAAGGTCCGCTTCACCGCGCCCTCACCAGCGACCCGCCCCTGGTCCACGGCGGTAGGCCACAGCCCGGGGGCCTGCCCGGGGAACTCCGCGGCGTCGCCGGCGGCGAAGATGCACTCATCGCTTGTGCGCATGTGCGCGTCGACGACCATCCCCCTTTTCGTCGCAAGGCCGGCCGCGCGCGCCAGCTCGATGTTGGGGGTGATGCCCGCCGCCACGATCAGCACGTCCGCCGCGGCCCTGCGGGAATCAGTGAGAACGACCTCGGCCACCCGGCCGTTGCCGGAAACCGAGTCTGTCTCCGCCTCTGTCCAGACGGCTATCCCGATCCCTTCCATGTAACGCTGCAGCAGGAACGCCGCCCGCGGATCCAGTTGCCTGCGCAGCAGTCGCTCGGAGCGCTCAAGCACGGTGGTGGCGAGGCCGAGCTTGTGCAGCGCGTATGCGGCCTCAAGCCCCAGTAGCCCGCCGCCGGCGATGACCGCCCGCCGCGCACCCTGAAGCTGCGCGAACGCCCGGACTCTGAGCGCGTCGTCAGCCGAGCGCAGCACGAAGGTTCCCGGACCTCCCCAGCCGCCGATCGGGGGAACCGTGCTCGAGCTTCCGGTGGCCAGGATCAGCCGGTCGTAGGGGATTCGCTCACCGGTGCCGGTTACTACCTCCCGGGCAGTCCGGTCGATCGCCTGGACCCTGGTATTGAGCCAGGGCGTGATCGAGCGGGACTCATACCAGGCATCCGGATTCAGGTACAGGCCCTGCATCGCGGAGCGCCCGTAGATCAGGCGGGTAATGGCCATTCTGTTATAGAGGTGATAGGCCTCGTCGGCGATGACGTCGATGCTGGATTCCGGGTGATTGCGGCGGACATAGTCCGCGGCGGTGATGCCGGCGATGCCGTTGCCCACCACCACCACCCGCTCGACCGACGGGTCGAAGTCGAGCCGCAGCACCTGGCTTGGCCTGAGCTTCTTGGGCTGCTCCGGCGTCAGCGACACCGAGACAGGCCCGTCGACCCGGCAGCAGCACGCCATCCTGGTGTTCTCGGCGAGGCCGAGCCGCTCGAGAGTCGCGCGCTCGTCATCGGTGATTCCCGACAGGTTCGGCATCCCGGCCACGATGGCGACCGGATCGGCGCCGCAGATGCCCATCCGGCAGCCCGCCTCGATCTGCAGGTCATTCGCCTCGGCGACCTCAAGCAGGGTCTGGCCGGCATCAGCCACGATCCGCCGCTCAGCTGGCAGGAAGGTGATCTCTGGCTTCCCGCGGCCAGCCGCGGCGTGGCTGGCGATCGAGTCCGTGCGGCCGGCCCCGGCAGCGGGCCGAGCCGGGGCCGGCGAGTTGGCCTGGGCCAGGAACACCTGCTCCTTCCGGTAGGTACGGATCAGCCAGAAGCCGGTGAGAGCTAGCACGACGGCCCGCGCTGACCAGGTGAGCGGCGGCGGGGACAGCGCGCCAGATATGGACGTGACGACCACGGGGAAGCCGAACCAGTAGAAGAGGTTCAGCGCGATCGCGGCGTAGAGCGTGGTCAGCTTGTGGGTGCTGACCCCGGCGAACGAGTCGAGCAGGAAGAAGACAGCGATGCCCGCTGCCACGTAGAGGGCTAGCTCGGCGTAGATCAGCCCGATCGACGCGGTGGGTACGCTCGGGACCCGGAAGAATCCGAGGATCAGCCCGGGGAAGGCGGCCACGAAGTACTTGCGGCCCGCGCTCCATGACGGGTCTTCATGCAGGTCGGCCAGGTACGCCGCCCGGGGATTGAAGTCGTAGCAATTCTTCGTGCACCCGACACACGGCTGGCAGTGGGTGTTCGCGACCAGCAGGAAGGGGGTCTGCCCGTAGACCCGCTGCACCGGCAGCAAGGGGCAGATCGAACTGCACCACCCGCTCTTGCCCTTGAAGAGCACCCCGCCGGTGAAGGCTCCGGCAACCGCGGCCAGCAGCAGCAGCCCGCTCCCCAGACCGCTCGTCTGCAGACCAATCTTGCGAAGGGATACGAAGATGAAGAAGAACGAGATCGATATGGCGTAGCTGTAACGCTTGAACCATGGCGGTGGCGTCATCGCCCGGGTGAATCCGAGCGCGCGCGGAAGCTGGTTCGACGATGCGAGCGGGCAGGTATTCCGCCACACCCCAGGTGCGAGGAAGAACAGGATCGGCAGCAGCGGGATCACTATGCCCCAGAAGATCCGCAGTCCGGTCTGCGGAACGAAGAACAGCAGCGCGACAACTCCGAGGGTCGCGGCGAAGACCATTGCGCGCACGACCCACCAGCCCGCCACTGACAGCAGCGCGGGAATCTGCGTGTAGTTGGGGAACGGCGGCCGGGCCGGCCGGCGTTGCCGCTTGGGCGCCTGCGCAGCGGGCTTGGATGGCGGCTGCGGCGCCGGCACCTGCGCCGCCACTGGTGCCTGCGGTGGCGATTCGGCCGCCTCCCGAGCTGCCGGCTGATCGCTGGACGGCACAGGCGAGCGCGCCGGGCTACCGGCGCCGTGTGCCCGCTGCATGACCCGCGTGGACCTGAAGCGCTCAGCGACAGGCGCGGACGCTGCCGTCGCTGTCAGTTCGAGTGTCGTCCCGCCGAGCCGGATCTGGTCGCCCAGCTTGATCTCGACCCGGTCGATGCGGCCGCCGTTCACGAAAGTGCCGTTGGTCGAGCCGAGGTCCTCGACCCATACACGACCGTCCGCCGTGACGAATATCCGGGCATGCCGGCGAGACACGCCCCTGTCAGCGATCCCGAATTCCCGGAACGAGGCGCGTCCTAGAACGAGTTCGCGGTCAACCGCCAGCACCTGGCCGAGCGAGGCGGTTCCCCGGACACGCACGTACGCCACGGCCGTCTGCCTGTCCCGTTGGTGCGCAGAATCGGTCTGTTCCGTCATCCTGCCTTCACCTCCTGCACGATGGCGCGGCATATCCTGCGCACTGGGCCGGGCATGTAGTGTGCGCTGGCCCGGCATGTCGTGTGCCACATTTTGTCCCCGCAAGGCGCCTCCTGACCAGCCTGACAGCACATGCGACCTAACGGTCAGGTCCGACTTGGGCCGTCGAACGCGTCGCGGCGAGCCGCTCGAACTCCTCCGGCCAGCCCGGCCGATAGTCCACGACGACGACCAGGCTCGGCTCGTCGGCAAAGGGCATAACGCACGAGCATACGGCTCTGGCCGCAGGTCAGGGCGTGCGCTCGCGGTAGTGCAGGTGGGTCACCCGGTCGCCCTGGACGACCAGGGGGTCGTCGAGCAGCACCGGCGCGTCGGCGTACTCGCCGAAGAACCGGACGCCAGAACCGAACACGACGGGAACCAGCGCGACGGCGACCTCGTCGACGAGGCCGGCCGCGATCGCCTGCCCGGCGAGGTTGCCGGCGGTCAGGGAAACGTCCCGGTCGCCGGCAAAGGCCTTGGCCTGTGCAATGGCGCTGGGCAGCCCGTCGGTGACGAACGTGAACGGCGCGTCAGGAAAGCCCCAGCCGGCCGGCACCTGGTGGGTCACGGCGAATACCGCGTCGCCGATGGCCGGGCGGCCGTTCCAGCCGTTCGTCAGGTCGAACAGGTGCCGGCCGATGACCACCGCGCCGATGTTCGGCCACGTCGCGCGCAGGTAGTGGGCGGTGGCCGCGCTGACATGGAAGCAGCGGTGGCGATCACCTTGCCCATGTTCACGACCTCCCTCGGCCATCAGGGACTCTGCTGCTCGGTAGTCTGCTGCGCATGAACCATCCGGGCGACACGAACGCGGCCATCTGGCAGTCCGACGAGATCGTTGCGGCCTGGGCCGCGGAGGCAGCCGCGCGCGAGCGAAACCACGCCGCGCAATGGCGGTTCATGGCCGACCTTCTGCCCTTCGGCGAGCATGAGGCCTTCACCTTCCTTGACCTCGGGGCGGGCACGGGCAACTCGTCGCGCGCGATCCTGCACCGGCACCCGCGCAGCACCGCGATACTTGCCGACTTCTCCGCCGAGATGATGGGCGCGGGCGAGCGTGAGATGGGGCCGTACGCGGGGCGCTACCGGTACGTCGAGTTCGACATGTCGACCGGCAGCTGGCCTGCGGCGATCCCCGAGGCCGTCGACGCGGTCGTGACCTCACTGTGCGTCCACCACCTGCCCGACGAACGCAAGCGGGGGCTGTTCGCCGAGATCCTCACCCGCCTGGTCCCCGGCGGGTGGTATCTGAACTACGATCCGGTGCGCGCGGCCGATCCCGTCGTC
>Ga0137385_10004359_pt1 | contig 12339 bp, 8 predicted proteins | sample SagtaG_FD_104921 | JGI IMG/M metagenome (GOLD analysis project Ga0137385, IMG submission 104921) | Vadose zone soil microbial communities from Sagehorn Ranch, Mendocino, California, USA - Sage2_R_80_16 metaG | ecosystem: Environmental > Terrestrial > Soil > Vadose zone | place: USA: California...
CGGTTGGCCCGAGCCGAACTGGGAAGCGAGATAGATGCCCGTCAGGCCTGCGCAGAGGGACGGGAACGGGTAGACGAACAGAATGACGCGTTTGCGCGGAATGCCCGATAGCGTCGCCGCGTTGTCGTCGTCGCCGACGAGGTAGACGTATCGGCCGAGGCGCGTATTGCGCATGAAATACGACACGCAGCCATAGAGAAGCAGCACGACGGTGGCGGTGACGGGCACGTTGGCGTATCGGCCGTAGGCCAGCGCGTCGAAGCCGTCCGGCACGCTGCCCACGGGGCCGTTCGCGTAGTACAGGATGCCGCCTTGCAGTACGGCACCCATACCCAGCGTCACGATCAGCGGATGCACGCGCAGCCAGAGCACGAGCAGACCATTGGCCAGTCCCACGACGACGGACAGCGCAATCGCGGCCGAAATCGCCACGCCCCATCCGCCTTGAGTGGCATCCGACAAACCCGAGGTGAGCGTCGCCGCGACGCTGATCAGCGAGCCGACAGACAGATCGATGCCGCCCGTTAGAACGGCGAGTGTCTGCCCGAGCGCGACGAGCGCGAGTCCCGTCGACTGCTGATGGACGTTCAGCAGATTGGATAGCGTCGAGAAGCGGTCGTTGACGCTGGCCCCCGCGATGAACAGCACCGCAATCAGGCCAGCGACGATATATACGGCTGCGTTCGGTGCGACGCGACGCCTAATGAGCGAACGCATGGGTACCTCCCGTCTGCGCGAATTGCGCGCCACCCGTCGCGAGCGCCATGATGTCGTGCTCGGTCATCTGCTCGCCGCTGACTTCGCCCGCAATTCGCCCCTCGCGCATCACCAGGACGCGGTCGGACATGCCGATCACTTCCTGCAACTCGGAACTGATCATCAGGATGCCGAGTCCGCGATTCGTCAGTTCGCGCATCAGTCGATAGATTTCCGCCTTCGCGCCGATGTCGACGCCGCGTGTCGGTTCGTCGAGAATCAGCACACTGGTGCACACGCGTACCCATCGGCTGATGAGCACCTTCTGCTGGTTGCCGCCTGACAGCGTCGCGACGCTGCCCGCAGGCCGCGCGCCCGCGATGCCGTATTCGCGGATAGCATCCGCGCCTGCTGTACGTTCTTCTCTTGCTCTCAGCAAACCAAAACGGGACACACGCCGGAGGGTTGTCGCGGTGACGTTCTGCGCGACGTTCAGGTACATCAGCAAGCCTTCGGATTTGCGGTCTTCCGTGACGAAGCCGAGACCGAGGCGGATCGCCGTTGCTGGCGTCATGCGCGCGTGGCGCGCGCCGCGCACTTCGATGGTGCCGCGCGCGGGCAGGGCGCCGAACACGCCCGACGCGAGTTCGGTGCGGCCTGAGCCGACCATGCCGGCGAGTCCGACGATTTCGCCGGCGCGTACGGACAGCGAAGCATCGAATACGCGATTGCCGACCTGCAGACCTCCGACATTCATCAGCACCGTGCCGCCCGGCTCCAGCGTCGGTTTTGGCGGATAGATATCCTTCATTTCGCGGCCGACCATCATCCGCACAAGATCGGCACGCGTCGTTTCCGACACGGCTTGTGTGCCGATCTTGCGGCCGTCCTTCATGACGGTCACGCGGTCGCACAGTTCGAAGATTTCATCCAGCCGGTGCGAGATATAGACAATCGCGACGCCGCGCTCGCGCAACACGCGCAGCCGTTCGAACAATAGCTGAACCTCCTTGCCGGCGATGACTGCCGTCGGTTCGTCGAGTATCAGGACGCGTATCTCGCTCGCCATCGCCTTCGCAATCTCGACCATCTGCTGGCTGGCGACAGAGAGTGCGCCGACACGCTCGCGCGGATCGAGTTGCACGCCGAGTTCGTGCAGCAACGTGGCGGCGCGTTCGTTCATCGCGCGGTGGTCGATCGTGCCCAGCCGTGTGCGGGGCTCGATCCCGGCGAAGATGTTCTGCGCCACGCTCGATTGCGGAAACAGCACGAGTTCCTGATAGATGATGTGAACGCCGTGCGTCTTTGCGTCGGCGGGCGACTTCCACGTAATAGGCTGACCGTCGAAGCGCAATGCGCCTTCGTCGGGTACATAGGCGCCCGCGAGCACTTTCATCAGCGTCGATTTGCCCGCGCCGTTTTCGCCGACCAGCGCGTGAATTTCGCCGCCGCGCACGCCGAAGCTCACGGCATCGAGGCTCTTGACGCCAGGGAACTGCTTGGTGATGCCGCTGACTTCGATGACGTCGGACGGCGGCGCGACGCTATCACCTGACAAACCAGATGCATGCGCGTTCATTTCTCACCCGGCAGCTTGATCTTGAACGTCGACGGGTTGTAGTCCGCTCCCATGCCGCCGTCGATGATCTTGTCGGGCGGGCCCTTCGCATCGACCACCTGATCGATGTACTGGTCGGGATGTGGCACCGACGCCGTCTCGTCGCCACGCGTCAGCGCGATCTGCGGGCTGATCTCGTAGATCTTCGGCAACGGTTGACCTTGCAGCACCTTGAGCGCGACATCGAGCGACGTGCCGCCCATCGAAGGCGGATAGCCGATTTCGAGCATCGGAATCTTGTACTTCAACGCGAGTTGCAACGGGCCGTTGAGGTCGGCTGTCGTGTGCGGCGGAATTTCGCCGGGCTTGAAACCGGCCGCAAGGAATGCTTCGATCGAGCCAGCGACGGGCAAGCCGTGCGCGCACCATACGGCGTTGATGGTGTGCCCGTACTTCGCGATCATGGCCTGCATCTGCTGCTTGGCCTTCACGGGGCTCCAGTCGGAGTAGACCGTGTCGAGCACCTTGATGCCGGGGTATTGCGAGAACACTTCATGCGCGGCCGCTTCACGGTCGGCGCTGACGCTGGAGCCTGCCTGGCCTGCCAGCATGATGACGTTGCCCTTGCCGTGCAGCTTCTCGACGATCCATTGCGCCCACACGCGGCCCATCATCGCATCCGAACCCGTCACGAACGAAACAAAGTTGTCCGATGAAATGCGCCGGTCGACCATCACGACCGGGATGCCCTGTTTCATCGCGCGCGTGACGACGGGATCGAGCGCCTTCTGCGTGTTGGCGCTGACGATCAGCAGATCCACACCGCGCGAGATCAGGTCCTGAATGTCGGCGGCCTGTTTCGCGTCGTCCATGTTCCCGTTCGTAATCAGCAACTGCTTGATGAGGTCGGGATGCTCGGACGCGGCCTTCATCAGCGAGTGTTGCATCACGACGCGCCAGCTGTCGCCGAGTCCCGCATTCGAAAAGCCGATCACGTAGGGCGGTTTCTTCTTGAACTTCGCCGTGTCGGAGAACGGAATCTGCACGGCGGGATTGAACAGAAACGTGCGCGGCGCGCCGGTGTAGTCCGCGCGCGCGGCACAGGAAGCCGTCAGGATGAAAGCCGCTGCGGCGAATACGCACGCACGGTGAAAGCGGGTCGAACGACGCATGAGTGTCTCCGTAAATGTTCTGATATCTGTCGGAAGACACGCGCGTTGTCTCGCTACGCTTCAACGCGGCTGGCCGCCACATGCACGGGTAACGGGTTCTATAATCTGGCGTTACCGATGCTGGATACAGCGTGCTTCCCGACGGCGCCAATGTGGCATGGTTGACGGAGCGCATCTAGCAATTGCCATTACTAGTAATGGCAGTAACAGGGAAGGCAGAAGGAGCCGAGACATGGAGAAGCAGCAGCGCCTGAACGAACTGGCCGATTTTCTGAGGACGCGCCGCGCACGTCTTCGACCTGAGGACATCGACTTTCCGAGCGGCAGCCGCCGCAAGACACCGGGCCTGCGCCGCGAAGAAGTGGCCGAGCGTGCTGGCATCAGCGTCACCTGGTATGCGTGGCTCGAACAGGGCAGGGAAGTGAATGTGTCGTTCAAGACGATAGAAAGCCTCGCGAATGCACTGAAGCTTTCGCCGCACGAGCGCACGCATCTGTTCGAGCTTGCCAATCACTACACGCCGCCTGGCCCGTATCCCATCGCGCAGAACGTGACGGATACCGTTCGGCGCATGCTCGATCAGCTTGGCAATATGCCGGCGTATGTCGTCGACGGAAACTGGAACTATGTGACGTGGAACGAGGCCGCCGTGCGCGTGTTCGCCGACTTCCGCAAGATGCCTGCGGGCCGCTGCAATCTGCTGTGGTTCACGTTTCAGCAAGACGGCGCGCGTGCGCTCTTTCAGGGCTGGGACGCCTATGCAAAATGCGTGCTGGCGCAGTTTCGCGGCGACTACATTCTTCGGCCTTCGGGCGAAGTGTTTTTACGCGATCTCGTCGAAGAGTTGAACGATACGGATGCTGATTTCTGCCGCTGGTGGGCCGAACACGAAGTGCTCAAGCGCAGCGACTGGCGCAAGGTCATCGAGCATCCGGTAGCAGGGGTGCTGGAACTGGATGCGCTGTCGCTGGAAGTGCCCGATGCGCCGGGGATGCGCATCATGGTCTACACGCCGGCGCCGTCGACGGATACTGCGCAGCGCATCGAGGCGCTGATGAAAGCCGATTGCGCGGCGACAACCCAGTTCGAGGCCGCAACAGTGCTCGACACATTCAGAAAAGCGCGGGTGTCGAAGACCGGGCAAAGCCGTTGATGACACAGGGCTCGGTATAAACCCTGGATTGTGCGATGCAAGGTGCCATTGCCCTGTAACGACGCTGTGGCACAACTTCATGCACGAAATGCGTGCACGCTTTTCGGCGTTGGACTTCGAGACGACGTAATTCGGACAGCCAGGACGCGTATTATGAAAATACCCCGTTCGGGCTCGTCTCCGATCGACGTATGACAGTGCGGTTGAGCCTGGTGCTCCATAGCGGCAGTGCTCGCGCTCAACGCTTATCCGACCAGATGCGGCAGCGCCGGCTCGTACGTCAAGGCTCGGCGTGAGCATCGATGTGCGAGAGGGCATCCCATGCTGCAGCCATTTGCGTCATCTGATCCGTTCACGATGGGAGTCGAACTCGAAGTTCAGGTCGTCAATACCCATGATTACAACCTGACGAAGGCGGCGACGGAGTTGCTGAACCGGGTGAGCGAGCAGACTTTTGCGGGCGCGATCAAGCCGGAGACGACAGAGGGGATGATCGAGCTGGCGACAGGCATATGCCAGAATTTCGACCAGGCGAGGAGCGAATTGCAGGTGCTTCGCGATACCTTGGTCCGGGCAGCGGATTTTCTGAATGTCGGAGTGTGCGGCGGCGGCACAAACTTCTTCCAGAACTGGTACGACCAGCGTTCCGACGGGCGCGAACGCTCCGAATATCTGATGGGGCTATATGGTGCGCTATACCAGCAATTCACGATCTTTGGCCAGCACGTGCATGTAGGCTGCCCGGATCCTGATTCGGCGCTTGTTCTATTGCATTCGCTTTCGCGTTACGTTCCGCACTTTATTGCGTTGGCTGCTTCCTCGCCGTATGTGCAGGGGAGCGACACGAAGTTCCAGTGCGCCCGGCTGAATTCGGTTGCGCCATTTCCCTTGTCGGGGCGAGCGCCGTTCGTGACGACGTGGTCGGAGTTCGAAGCATATTTCGAGCGCATGGCGAACACGGGCCTCGTCAAAAGCCTGAAGGATTTCTACTGGGATATACGTCCAAGCCCGGGATACGGCACGATCGAGATACGTGTCATGGACACACCGCTACGCGTCGAATGGGCCGCCGCGATCGCCGCGTATATCCAGGCGGTTGCGCGTTATCTGCTGGTTGATAAGCCTTTGCGCCTCAGTGAGCGTGATTACGAAGTGTATCGGACGAACCGGTTCATGGCCTGCCGCTATGGACTGGATGGTCTATGCGTGAATCCGGAGACCGGGCATCGCGGTCCGATTCGGGGCGACGTTCTTGTCACGCTGGACGCGGTCGCTGAGCATGCGCGCATTCTGGGTGCGGAGGAAGGCCTGGATATCATCAAGCGTACTGTGACTGAAGGTGTCAGCGATGCAATGTGGCTGCGCCGCATCTACGGCGTACATAATTCATTGCATGAGGTTGCCCGCCAGCAATGTCAGGTCTGGCGTGGCGCGCAGATGCCGGGATAGACGCTGGATTCTGCGGACCCGTGTTTTTCGGTTCCATGCACGCGATTGAAGAGACAGTCGAAGGCATATTGACAGCGGAAGAGCACGTCCGCTGCACCCGTGGCGGATAGCGGATATCGTAGCCGGCATGCATTGGTTCGCGATTGCTTTCGGAAGCAGCGGTTTCGTCGACAGTCGCGAGCCGAAATCCCGTTGTACCTGCACGTTGTCGCGTACGCACGCGAATTGACGGGCTGCTTTGCGCCTGCGAGGGTGCGGAGGTAGCGCCATGGCTGTGCCGACAGATTTCCAGCTGCGAAAAATCCCGCTCAAACACGGGTCTGGTTCCATGCCTGCTATTGGGTTCGGCACGCTGATCCCCGATGCCGCCACGACCAGGACGGCTGTCTACGATGCGCTGACGGAGGGGTATCGACACTTCGACTGTGCAGAGCGATATAGAAACGAGGGCGAGGTGGGAGAGGCCTTGCACAAAGGGCTCGCGGACAATGGGATGGCTCGCGATGAGGTCTTTGTTACGACCAAGCTCTGGAACTCGAACCATCGGCCCGAGCGGGTTCCGCTGGCTTTCGATGCAAGCTGCACGAAGCTTGGAATCGACTATCTGGATCTGTACCTGATACATACGCCATTTGCGTTCCAGCCGGGAGACGACCAGGACCCGCGCGATAAAAATGGCGACGTCATCTACGACGACGGTGTCACGTTGCTCGACACATGGCGTGCGATGGAAGCGCTCGTCGACGGTGGGAGATGCCGGGCGATCGGACTGTCCGACATTACGTTGAATGAACTGCAACCCCTATATGAGGCGGCAAGAATCAAACCGGCGGCGGTGCAGGTCGAAGCCCATCCGTATCTTCCGGAGACGGAGCTGCTCGAGTTCTGCAACGCGAATGGGATCATATTTCTGGCCTTCGCTCCGCTGGGGCATGGAATAAGGCCGGGTCCGCTCGATGATGCCGTGGTCGCAACGATCGCTGCGCGTGTGGAGAAAACACCGGCGCAGGTTCTGCTCGCCTGGGCCGTGCAACGTGGCACGGCTATGCTGACCACGCCAAAGACAGCAACTCGCGCGCGGGAAAACTTCAATATCGCCGCGCTCCCTGCAGACGCGTTCGAAGAGATCAATCAGATTCAGACCCGACGACGATATAACGAAGTCGTGAAGACGGGCACGCCAGGATTCATTCCGTCGCGCAAATGAGCGCCGCATACTGCCCTTGTTGACGAAGCGCTTGACGCGTCAGGGCGTTGGACGCGTCGCGGGAATGACGCGCACTGCCGGGAATCGTATAGAGGTGTGACTGACATGGCACGACTGCTATCGGTGAATGTTGGCCTCCCGCGCGACATCGAATGGAATGGGCGGACCGTGCATACGGGAAGCTGGAAACTTCCGGTGCAAGGGCGATGTGTCGCTAGGCGTCTGGGCCTTGACGGTGACGGCCAAGGGGATCTTGGCGGACATGGCGGAGAACAACGCGCCGTGCTGGCCTATCAGATCGATTCCTATCGACACTGGCAAGCGTTTCTGCACAGGCAGGAATTCGGCTTTGGACAGTTCAGCGAGAACTTTACGATCGATGGATTGCCGGACCATGAGGTATGTATCGGAGATGTCTACCAGATAGGTCATGCGATATTTGAAGTCACGCAGCCGCGCGTAACCTGCTATCGCCTTGGCATTCGCATGGACGAGCCGCGCATGGCGGCCTTGTTGACCTCCAGCGGACGCCCGGGGTTCTATCTGCGTGTCCTGCAGGAAGGCGACGTGGGCGCTGGCGACGAGATCATCAAGCTGCGTGGGGCGAAGGCGCAGATGACCGTCGAAGAGATCAATGCGCTGCTGTATTCGCCTGCCCATCCACGTGATCGATTGGAGCGTGCATTGTGTATCGAGGCTCTGTCACCGGGATGGCGAACGTCGTTCAACACACTACTCGGCAGCATCGAGGCAGGCGCGACTAGCGGCAACGCGGGGCTTGCGCCCGCCGCGGCGTCGAATGCGGTTGCGCCTGGTTTTCGACAACTTGCAGTCGTAGCAATCCAGCGAGAGTCCGCCGACGTTCTCTCGTTCGTATTCGAGGCGCCGGATGGACTGCCACTTCAGCAGGCTCGTCCGGGGCAATATGTTGTGTTGCGTCTGAAACAGAGCGCTGAAGATCCGCCGTTCTTTCGGAGCTATTCGCTCTCAGGTGCGCCGTCGACAGGCCGATATCGCATCAGCGTGAAGGTCGAGCCGAACGGGGCGGCCGGCACCTATCTTGGCGATCGTGTTCGCGTGGGAGATACGCTCGATGTCAGCGCTCCGCGCGGGGACTTCGTCCTCAAGGACGGAATCAATCCCGTTGTATTGCTGAGTGCTGGAATCGGCGTGACGCCTGTTCTCTCGATGCTGGATGCACTGGCGGCGGCGGGGTCCGCTCGGCAGGTTCTCTGGATTCATGCGGCCCGCGATGGCAAGCATCATCCTTTCGGTGCCGAATCCAGGCGCCTGCTCAACATGCTCGAGCACGGACGCGACTACGTTTGCTACAGCGCGCCGGCGGCGAGCGATCATATCGGTGACGACTTCGACGACACGGGTCGTGTGTCGCAAATGGCGTTGGAAAAGATCGGCCTTCCCGTGGATGCCGATGTCTATCTTTGCGGGCCGACATCGTTCATGGACGACATGAAGCGAACGCTGGAAGGCATGGGCGTTCCGAATTCGCGACTTCACATGGAGCGCTTCGGCGGTGTGGAGTCGCTGAATCCAGGTATTACGGACACGTCGGTGCGTGCCCCGCATCTGCCGCTTGCAGAGGTCGCCGAGGGGCCGCTGGTGTCGTTCGCACGCAGTGGTATCGCCGCACATTGGAACACGCTTTCCTACCAAAGTATTCTGGAACTGGCCGAAGCCTGCGACGTACCCGTCCGATGGTCGTGCCGGACGGGAATATGTCACAACTGCGAGAGCGGGCTTGTTTCGGGAGCGATTGCCTATGCACCGGAGCCGCTGGACAATCCTGCCGATGGCAATGTGCTTATTTGCTGCGCACGACCTGTGGGAGACGTCGTAGTGGATTTGTGATTTTGTGTGCCAATTCGAGGAAATACGTTCGGTTCCCGTACTTAATTAATTGATTGTCGCACCCTGTGATGTGGGACCAGGGGCACGTCTGACGTGTCAGACGAAACGCCATGGGTGAACGGACCTGGACGCCTGTCGTCAGAAGCACGGCGAGCCGCCCAACGCGGCCCAACCACACGATACCCAGTGCTATAGTTGTTCCATCACTCTTCTGCGATCCCGACTCCCATGTTTTGCGACGCATGCGACGGAATGCTACAGAGCGCTACCCCTGTTCCCCATCCACAGTTGGAGAAATCACCCTGTTCGACGAGGCTGCGTCCGCTGGGTCGCCGCCCGCTCGAAGTGTGCAGATATCGCTGTCTTCAGTGCGGGGTGAACTGGATGCTCGAAACTGACATGTCGAATGCAGACGAGCACGAGTGGATCTGTCTCTACCATTCATCGAGCATTCTCGCGCCCGGCAGCGTTTCGGCTCTCACTTCGCAGCTGGAAGCAGATTCTCCAGCGGTCACGCGTGTGAACGCCGCTCATGCGGTGGGCCCGGAACGGCCCTATCAAATGTTGATTCGGCTAGGATCGCTTCCCTTCGTCTGACGAACAAAGAAAGCAAAGCTGAGCGATAGCAGCAGGTGAATTGACTTTGCGAAACTTCTGTTCGCAATGGGTTCGCCGGTCTTTGAAAGCCACCTCCTATTTTGCGACCGTTTAACGACAAATGGCTCAGCGCAACTGACCGTGGATTTTCGCAAGGTCAATCAACGCCGCCCAACCAGTCATTAGACCAAAGTCCAATACAAACTTTTGTTCAACGTGTATAGGCTGAAATTCTCTACCTGCGGGCCACGGGGGAGCTTGTCTTACAATTCATGAATATGGCCTGAAGAGAATCCGGGTGCGAGCCCAATCTACGACCACAAGAAGGCGGAAGCCAGGAAGAAGCGCGATGCTGCGACTAAAACCGCCCATCACGGCATGAGTCAGTAAAAGTGCTTTTCATTCGCAAGGTATCACGCGTTCGCGGCTGAATGTGAATGGAACTGGTGCAGGTTCGCGGCAAGACATGAGACCTTTGCAGACCAGCTTCAACAGTGGCATTACGTCAGTATCAGTGCGTGTTTCACCCTGCCATGCCGACGGTGCCGATTTGGGCACGCCCTGATTTGTCGCCGGCAAATGCTCAGGGTGACCTGCCGGGAGGATAGTCATGCTGCTCACACCGGATACCCAAGGGGTGCTGTCCCGGCAATTGCTCGATGTACTGATCCGCGCTGGACTTGTCGCCGTTCTGGCCATCTTCTGTTTCCGGATCTTTGCCCCGTTCCTCAACCTCATGGTTTGGGCATTGATCCTTGCAATCACGCTGTATCCGCTACAGGTCAGGCTTCGGCGTTCGCTCGCCGGCAAGGATGGCCTGATTGCCACGGTGATCATCCTCTGCGCGTTTGTGGTAATTCTCGTGCCGACCTATCTGCTGGGCGTCGCGGTCGCGAGTTCGATCGAGCGCGCGATGGCCATTTTCAGGAGCGGCAGCTTCCAGATTCCGCCACCGGATCAATCCGTGGCCGCCTGGCCGTTAATAGGCAAGCGGATTTATGACTTCTGGACGCAGGCTTCGACCGATCTCACTGGGCTCGCGCAGAAATTCGCACCTCAACTCAAGGAAGCCGGGCTCGCGATCCTCGGCACGGTCACGGGCCTGGGTGCGGGACTGCTGGTCTTTTTCGTTGCGCTCATAGTCGCTGGCATTTTCATGGCGCATGGAGAGAAGGGCTATCAATCTTCAGTGCAGATTGCATCACGCATCTCGGGTCCCGAGAATGGCCAGCAGATTGCCGATTTATGCACGTCGACCATTCGTGCAGTGGCGCAGGGTGTGGTCGGTATTGCGTTCATCCAGATGCTGCTCATCGGCATCGCGTTCATCGTCATGGGTATTCCCGGCGCGGGCCTGCTCGCGCTCGCCGTGCTGCTGATCGGCATCATGCAGTTACCCGCAACGCTGATTACCGTGCCCGTCATCATTTTCGTGATTGTTACGCAGGGGGTAAGCACGGCGACCGTCATATTCTCGGTCTACGTTTTCGTTGCCGGTCTGGCCGATAACGTGCTCAAACCACTGTTGTTGGGCCGTGGCGTCGCGGTGCCGATGCCCGTGGTGCTGATCGGTGCGATCGGGGGCATGGTGACGGGCGGTGTCATTGGGCTCTTCATCGGTCCCGTCATGCTCGCCGTGGGTTACCAACTGTTCTGGCGATGGGTGAAAGACCAGCCGGCATCCGGGCAGCGCCAGAAACCCGAACAACCCTAAGTCTCCAGGGACCACGCCGTGTCGCCTTTAATGCTCCCACGCGGGGTGGCGATGCCGCTTCGGACAGTGTTGCTGATCGGGAGCCTCACGGGCTTCATGAATGGGTGCATGCGCGTCGGCCCGGACTTTCATCCGCAGCATGAGGGGTGGAGCGAGCACTGGAGCAGCGCATCGATCGGGCAGGTCACGCAGCAGGGGGCGCAGCCCGATGCGCGTCAGTGGTGGGAGATTTTCGGCGACGAGAACCTCGAGCGTCTGATCGCGCAAGCCGATGCAAACAACGGCGACCTGAAGATCGCCGGCCTGCGCGTGATCGAGGCCCGCGCGCAACTCGGCATCGCGCTTGCGGGACGCTTCCCCCAGCTGCAGCAGGTCAACGCCGACGTGCTTTACTCGGCGCGCAAGCGCTCGGATGGATTCAACCCGCGCTCGGGTGCCTACTGGCAATACGGCACGGGCTTCAGCATCGGCTGGGAACTCGACTTCTGGGGGCGTTTTAGCCGCGCAATCGAGTCGGCCGACGCCGCATTCTTTGCCGCGCAATCGAATCGCGACGCAGCGTTGGTCCTGTTACATGCGCAAGTCGCCGATACCTACTTCACGCTGCGCACGGCCGAGGCGCGCCTGCGCATCGCGCGCGACAACGCCCGGTTGCAGAAGCGCAGCTACGACATCGCGCAAAAGCTCTTCAAGAGCGGCGAGACGGATGAGCTGGACTTCCAGCAGGCCAAAACGCAGTATCTGGGCACGCTGAGCAGCATCCCCGAACTCGAGAGCCAGATCGTGCTCGCGCGTCACGCGCTGTCCGTGCTGACGGGGCGACCACCCGGTCCGCTGCCGGAACTCGACGTGCAGTCCGGCAAGGAGGGCGTGATCCCGCTCGTCGATCATGCGGTGCTGCAGGACGTGCCAGCCGATCTGCTA
>Ga0137385_10004360_pt1 | contig 12339 bp, 9 predicted proteins | sample SagtaG_FD_104921 | JGI IMG/M metagenome (GOLD analysis project Ga0137385, IMG submission 104921) | Vadose zone soil microbial communities from Sagehorn Ranch, Mendocino, California, USA - Sage2_R_80_16 metaG | ecosystem: Environmental > Terrestrial > Soil > Vadose zone | place: USA: California...
CGCCGGCGCCTCCCCGCTCCATCGTTCCTGTTCGAGGCTTCGATCATCTCGCTCGCCCAGACATTTTGATGCAGGAACTCGCATTCACGAAGCGCATCCGCAAATTTGAGTAACATGGCCAAAGCTTCAAAGCGCATCCATACTGCGCGCAAGAGAAAAGGATCTCGGTGAACAGCGAAACTTCTCATCCTGCACAACACGTATCCGCTCCGGCAAACGAGCCATCTCGCTCTCTCACCCGCAGAGAGATGCTCAGCACCTCCAGCGCACTCTGCCTCATGGCCGCGGTGGATCCCCGCGCCAGCTTCGCCTTCCAGTCACAGCCTCTTCTCAGCAAGCGCCCACCCCTGCAACTACGCCACTTCACCAGCATCGCTGTCGAGCAGGCCATCCAGCGAACCACCAGACTCATAGCCGACCCGCAGCTCGCGGCCATCTTCCAGAACTGCCTCCCCAACACCCTCGACACCACCGTCACCGTCGGCACCTTCGACGGCAAGCCCGACACCTTCGTCGTCACCGGCGACATCGACGCCATGTGGCTCCGCGACTCCTCCGCGCAGGTCATGCCCTACGTCGCACTCTGCAAAGACGACAAGCCCCTCGCCACGCTCATCCAAGGCGTCATCCGCCGCCACGCCCGCCAGATCCTCCTCGACCCCTACGCCAACGCCTTCATGCGCAACCCCACCGACGCCCCGCTCTCCTGGTCCGTCCAGGACAAGACCGACATGCGCCCCGGCATCGGAGAACGCAAGTGGGAGATCGACTCCCTCTGCCACCCCATCCGCCTCGCCCACGCCTACTGGCGCACCACCCGCGACACCTCACCCTTCGACGACACCTGGCACCAGGCCGCCTGGCAGATCCTCCGCACCTTCCAGCAGCAGCAGCGCAAATCCGATCGCGGCCCCTACCACTTCCAGCGCAGCTCCGCCATCCCCACCGACACCCTCATGCTCTCCGGCTACGGCAATCCCGTCCGCCCCAACGGCCTCATCTGCTCCATGTTCCGTCCCTCCGACGATGCCTGCACCTACCCCTTCTTCATCCCCGCGAACCTCTTCGCTGTTACCACGCTTCACCGCCTCCGCGAGCTGGCCCACACTCTCTTCTCCGACACCGACCTCGCCAACCAATGCGACCACCTCGCCTCCGAGGTCGATCAGGCCATCCAGCGCCACGGCATCGTCACTCACCCAGTCCACGGAAAAATCTACGCCTACGAAATCGACGGCTTCGGCAACACCCTCTGCATGGACGACGCCAACGCCCCAAGCCTCCTTAGCCTCCCCTACCTCGAATCCATCGCTCAGCAGAGCCCCATCTACCAAAGCACCCGCCGCTTCGCCCTAAGCCCCGACAACCCCTACTTCTTCCGCGGTTCAGCCGCCGAAGGCATCGGAGGCCCTCACATCGGCCTCGGCTACATCTGGCCGATGTCGATCACCATCCGAGCCCTCACCTCCACCACCGACCAGGAGATCGCCCTCTGCCTCCGCTGGCTCCGCGACACCACCGCCAGCACCCTCTTCATGCACGAGGCCTTCCAGAAGGACAAGCCCGCAGACTTCACCCGCGCCTGGTTCGCCTGGGCCAACACCCTCTTCGGAGAACTCATCCTCAAACTTGCCACCGAAAAACCCCACCTGCTAGCAGCCACCTACAAAGCGTGAGCCACTACTGCCGCTCCCGCCACAACCGATACAACCCCCAAGCCGCTACTGAGCAGTTATCGACGATCACCCCATCCACCACCATCACCTCAAACTCAGCCACACTCACCCGGCTCACCACCAGATCGCTCTCCTCCGCATCGGGATCAGGCTCGCCCATCGTCAGCCCCTCAGCGAGAAAAACGTGGTGCTTCTGATTCATCACCCCATAGGCAATCTGAAGCGTAGAAAGGTGTGTCATCCGCTCCGCCCTGATCCCCGTCTCCTCACGCAGTTCGCCCCGGGCCAGATCCTCCGGCACCACATCCGCCACCTCCCACCCTCCCTGCGGAAACTCCCAGTACCGCCCACCCACCGTATAACGGAACTGCTCGACCAAATAAACAAACTCCCCCTCAGCCGTCACCTCCAGCGGAATAATGATCGAAGCAGGATCCTTATCGATCACCCCATAGATCCCCCGCTGCCCATTCGCCCGCTCGATCACATCCTCACGAACGCTGGTCCACGGATTCCGGTAAACCTCACGACTGCTGATCGTCTTAATCACCTAACCCACCTCCAGATAAACAAGCGAGCCAGCAAATTTGCTGACTCGCTGACTTGCTAACTGGCTAGCCACTCCTACTCCGGAACCGAAAACTCCAGGTGCGACGGATACTGCGCCGACTCATAGATCGTCTGCGTCTGCGCCTTATACGCGCTCGCCGGAGCCGTCATGATATTCGGCACAAACGTCTGCGGATTCCGGTCATACAGCGGAAACCAGCTCGACTGCACCTCCACCATCACCCTGTGCCCCTTCAGAAACGTATGGTCCGCCCCATGCAGGCTCCACTTGTACTCCACCACCTCGCCCGGCTTGATCGCCTCCGGCCTCTCGAAGCTCTTCACATACCGCCCGCGAAAGATCTCGTCCACCACCATCAACTGATACCCTCCCATCCCGCCCGGAGCGTCATCCGGATACACATCGATCAGCTTCACCACCCAGTCGGCATCGCTTCCCGTCGTAGCCGCGAAGATATTCGCCACCACATCCCCCGTCACCGTCACATCCTTGTCCAGCACCGGCGTAGTGAAGTTCGCGAGATCCTTCCGCCCGCTGACGAACCGCTGATCCTCCACCAGCCACGTCCGCCACTTCGACCCATTCCCATACGTAGCCTGAATCGGCCGGTTCCGATACGGCACCGGGTTCGCCGGGTCGGCCACATAAGCCGTCTTCGACTCCTTAGTCGGTGCATCGAAGCTCAACCCATTCCCGCCCGTCAGATAAAGCTCCGCCTCATGGAAGCCCCCCTTCGGCGGCCACGCGTCATATCTCTTCCACGTATTGACGCCCGTCCGGAAGCTCGCCGTATCCTTCAGATCGAACCCCGCCTTGTCCTTCAGGTACTTCTCAAAAAAGGGCGCCTCGATCGTCTTCCGATACTGATCTCCCGTAGCCGCTCCAAAGTCCAGCGCCCCCAGATGCCGCGTCGTCGGCGCCCAGCCGCCATGGTTCCACGGCCCCAGCACCATAAAGACCTCATGGTTCGTGTCATGCGGCTCGAGCGCAGCGTACTCCGCCTGCGTCCCCCACATATCCTCCTGGTCCCACCATCCGCCAACTTCCAGCGTCGGAACCTCCACCTTCGTCAGGTGCGGCTCCACCGCCATCGCCTGCCAGAACTGCGTATACGCGGGCTGCGACAGAAAAGCCTTCGCCGTCGGCAGCTCACTCATCCCAGCGCTCTTCGCCGCACCGGCAAAGTTCATATTCCGCAGAAAGAAGTCATACGTGTCTTCCTTCGAGTCCACGCGCACATCCGTCTTCTGCCCCTCCAGCTGCTGCACGTAGTCGAAGCCATACGTCTCGCGAAACGCCCCATTGTGGAAGAAGTCGTCGCCCTTCCAGATATTCGTCATCGGAGCCTGCGGCGAGATCGCCTTCACCGCCGGATGCGCATCGATCCCCGCCATCATCGCCAGAAATCCCGGATACGAAACCCCAAGCACCCCCACCCGCCCATTGTTGTTCGCAACATTCTTCAGCAACCAGTCGATCGTGTCCCGCGTATCCGTCGTCTCATCCACATCCGTTTTGCTGTTATGCGTGACGACAGGCCGGTTCATCACAAACTCTCCCTCCGACCCATACCTCCCGCGAATATCCCCATACACGAAGATGTACCCACTAGCCGCCAGCTCCGGCTTGCTGGCATTCACCCCATTCGATGAGTTGTTGTCCGTCCCGTAAGGCGTCCTCTCCATCAGGAAAGGCAGCGCCTCTCCCGTCTTCTCCGACCCCGCAGGCCGCAGAATCACCACATGCAGCCTCACCCCGTCACGCATCGGAACCATCGCCTCCGCGCGCTCGTAGTCGCGGAACCGGTTGAGCCGCACTGGCGCATCGCTGAAGCGCTCCAGCACCCGCTCCCCACCCGCCATGCGAGGCCCACCTCCAAACGTCGTCTTCAGCCCCGTCACCCTTCCCGCCGCACTCCGGACAAACGCCGCCCGCGAAGCAGACCCCGGCACGAAGAAGTGGTCAGCCGACTCGGCCCTCATCTCCGCACGCGCAGACCTCTCACCCTCCACATACAATCTGTCGCCCTCGCGATAGACCGCGCTCACGACATCCGGCTCCGCTGTCACGCGATACTGTCCCACATACTCGTCCAGCGTGCTTGCAGGCAGCGTAATCGCAGCTGGGTCCTTCTGCGTAGACTCCTGCGCATACAACGCGGATGCCGATACAAATCCGGCCAAAATTATCGTCAACAAACAGCGAATCTTCATCAAGCTCAACCTCAAAATGGAATCAGCCTCTGGCACGGCGCAACATCGGAAGGCTGAAATGCGAACTCAGGTACTTCCTCTGTGATGTCTCAATCACAAACACCTATCCGCCCACTCCAGCAGATCCCAACTCACCGGGCACTCCGCCTCAGGGCTTGTCCCAGCCGAGCTGACCTCGACCCGTCCATCCCGGCAAATATCTCCTCCGCCGTTGTGCTCCGGCGACGATTCTTACCGCAAATGAACAGGATCTTGGTCACCACGACTCAGACCGCTAGGAGAGAATCGCCGGCGTGGCCGCGCACTGGAATCCGATACGATTATGCGATCCATCGCAGAACGGGCGTTTCTCGCTCGCTCCGCAACGGCAAAGCGAAATCGCCGGCTTGCCCGTCAGGTCCCACTCCTTGCCATCGGCATCCTTTAGCACAATGTGGCCCTCCACCCGCAATGGGCCATTGGGGCGGACGGTAATCTTCACAGCTTCTTCTGACATTTCGTTAATACTCACTCTCTTCTAAGGGTTAGCCCAGCATAGCAAACCTCACGCAGATCAGTTGGCTAGCTTGAAATCTACTGCAACAGGGACCTGCGACACCTTATGACCCATTCTGGGGATATGAAATTGTCAGGCCGTGGATCAGACTCGAATGGATGCGATCAAGCCAACAAAGAAACTGTGTACTCGCGGTTCTCATGTCGATGAGCGCCTTACCGCTGAACGCCTCGAAGACTACCACCGCATCACACCCGATCCACTCAATCAGCAGTATCCGGGCACAAGATCCTGACGATGCGTCGACTCTGGAAAGTCTCAGAGAAGACGTTGCCAACCATCCCAATAACTTCGTGACGTTTGAGACTCAAACCGCTGCCAATCGATTCATCGTCGAACATGGAGTCGAAGCGCACCGAGAGACCGAACAAAGGATCGTTCGGCGGGGAATCCTGGGATATTGGCGGAGCAAAACACTGGTGGTCCTGCCCAGCCTTTCATCTGCGAACCCCCGATAACTTCGAACCAGCAGACATAACGGACACCGGATCCTACAGACTACGAGAAGTCCAGCTCCACCTCATCCACAAAGCACCATCCCCACGCCTCACCCGGCTCGATCGACCGCATGATCGGGTCCTTCGTCTTATGGAAGTGCTTCGTCGCATGTTTACCGGGCGACGAATCGCAGCACCCCACATGCCCGCAGATCATGCACATCCGCAGATGAACCCACCTGCCTCCAATCTTCAGACACTCCTCGCACCCAGGCGCCGAAGGTTTTACATCGCGAATCTCACCCAGATGAGTGCATTGCACCTTAGCCATGGCCTTCCCCCTGGGATGCAACTCCACACCAATCCGAAACGAAAGTCAAAATCAGACCGAACCCACAAATCAATCCTCCACCCCCTCCGCAATCCCATACTCCTTCAGCTTCCGGTAGAGCGTAGTCTTCCCAATCCCCAGCAGCCGAGCCGCCATCAGCTTGTCCCCCTTCAGCTGCCGAATCGTCCCCAGAATCGCATGCCTCTCCATCTCCGCAATCGAGACGATCCCGCCATCTCCAGCCTCCGTCCGCGCCTCAGTCAATCCTGTCTCCGCAGAGCCATACGTACTCGGAACCCGCTGCATCCGAAAGTCCTGCAACTGCGTCGGCAGATCGCCCATGTGCAGCACCGGCCCCGACGACAGCGCACAAGCCCGCTCGATCGCATTCTCCAGCTCCCGCACATTGCCCGGCCAGTCGTACTCCGCCATCACCCGCAGCATGTCGTCCGAAAAGGTATGCGCGACGCCGGTCTCCCGCTGCATCCGCTCCAGAAAATGCATCGCCAGCACCGGTATATCCCCCCTCCGGTCCCGCAGCGGAGGAATCCGCAGATTCACCACATTCAGCCGGAAGAAGAGGTCCTTGCGGAACCGTCCCTGCTCCACCATCGCCGCCAGGTCGCGATTCGTCGCCGCCAGCACCCGCGCCGAGATCGGCCTCGCCTGCGTCGACCCCACCGGCCTCACCTCCTTCTCCTGCAGCGCCCGCAGCAGCTTCGCCTGCAGGTCCAACGGCAGCTCCCCAATCTCATCCAGAAACACCGTCCCACCCTCAGCCGCGGCCAGCAACCCCTCCTTCGCCCGGTCCGCCCCGGTAAACGCCCCCTTCACATGGCCAAATAGTTCACTCTCAATCAGCGTAGGCACCAGCGACCCGCAGTCCACCGGCACAAATGGCTTCGCTGCATTCGGCCCGTTGAAGTGGATCGACCGCGCCACCAGCTCCTTCCCCGTCCCACTCTCTCCCAGGATCAGCACCGGATGCGTCGAGAACGCCACCTTCGACAGGATCCGGTACAGCTTCTCCATCTCCGGAGACTGCCCCACCATCCCACCCACGCCCTTCTGCGACCGTAACCTCTCCCGCAGCTGCCGGCTCTCCATGTCGTAGTGCCGCCGCTGCCCCGCCCGCTCCAGCACCGTCGTCAGCTCCTCCAGCGCGAACGGCTTCGTCAGGTAGTCCCCGGCCCCGATCCGCATCGCCTCCACAGCCGAGGCCACCGTCGCAAACGCCGTCATCACCACCACCGCCGTATCCGGATACAGCGCCTTCACCTGCTCCAGCAGCGTCAGCCCTCCGCCGTCCGGCAGCTTCAGGTCCAGCAGCAGCAGGTCGATCTTCTGGTGCTTCAGAATCGCCCGCGCCCCCGCCACGCTCTCCGCCTCTATGACCGCAAAGCCCCTTCGGGTTGCGATCTCACAGCACGCCTTCCGGACCAAGTTGTCGTCGTCGACCACCAGAACACGCAACAGAGACCTATTCTCTGGAGCACGCTCTTGCTGCTGTCCCAGATCTATCGCGGAAACATCCAGTTCGGACAAACCGATCAGCACACCCGAAGGTCCCACCGTCCGCACAATATCTACGCCAGCACTCGCAGCCATTACAACACTACTGCCATGTGTTCCGGCAGCTTCCACCTTCTTCATTTTCATATCGTTCCGTTCAACTAGCCATCGCGACAGCTCTCTTTGCGGGGATCCCACCCGTCTTTTTACTATCGTTGATTCTCCGACCAGAAAGCCCTACGGTATCGCGTGCAGCCTGTCGCTCTGGTTTCGTCTTACAAGGGCACCGGCCTGGCACACACCCCTTTTCCGACACTGTATTCGTCATCTCATACCATTCAACTGAGGCGACGGTTCCCACTCCGAGCTGGCTGTCGATATTTAGACATCCTCCCGACATGGCTAACAGCTCCCGCACAACGCGAATTCCAAGTCCTCGACCTCCAGCGTACGGGACAGACCCAGACCGCTGCAGTTTTCTCACATCGGCGTTACTCATGCCGCAGCCGTTATCTCTCACCGTCATCACAATGCGTTGCCGCCCACCCTCGCAACAGGTCTTGCAACCATCTGCATGACCCTCCACTCTCACAGAAATGACGCCCTCTTTTGGTGTCGCTTCAGCGGCGTTCTTCACCAGATTTGTTAGTATCCGCTCAATCGCCTCCGCCGAGACGTTCACCGGTTGAAAAGCCCGCTCACCAAAGGAAATTTCGACCTTCCGGCCAACGACCTTGCTGAGTAAACCCCGACATCGGTCCACAACCTCGGGCAGAACCGTGCTCTCAGTCACCAGCGTGGGCCCGTGCGCGCTCTCCGCGTGGTTTATCAAACGATCAATTAAAGCCCAGCTTCGCTCACTCAAGAGTTTGAGTTCCTTTGCATACTCTCGGTACTCGTCCGACAAGACGCCAGGCAACGCAAGCAAATCAGAGTAAAGACTGAGAGCACCTAGCAGATTGCCTGCATCGTGCGCCAGACCGGCACCTTCAACAGTTCTGGCGGTTGTGGCAGCTGGCTTCCCTCCGCTCGAAATCTCATTCGAATGATGGTGGTAAGGAGTAGAGAAGAGAGGTGATGCGCATTGTTCCGAAGGGCCACATTTCTCCAAGGCTGTAACGCTCTGCAATGCCTTCATGGTTCTGCTCCGCGAAATCGTTCAAGTAATTTTTACTCGTCTATTGGCATTTTTTACTAGTGCATGAGTATCTTTTACCAATGGTATTGCACCCAAGTAATGACCATTAAGTGTTAGTGCGAATGCTGTTACAGAAGCAAGTGCTATTTCGTTACCAAATAGGTAACCCTCTAACCATATATTCCCATTTTGGGACTTTATTTAGGAAATCGACTCTCCTGAATAGCCTAAAAAATAGTTGCTTTTATTTTGTTATCGTGATAGTCACCTATCCTTTACTTGCCATTACTTAAGACACTCCCCATTGTTCTCTTTTCTTAAATACAAGGTTTATTGCGCCGATAACCCCGGTGATGATTACCGTGAGAGCGCAATATCGTTATTTCTTCCCGCTACCAGTGTCTCTTTTGTTTGCGAGCGTCCTTGGGTGCGGTAGCGGCGTAAGCACCTCGTCGTCCATCAGCCTAATACCATCTGTGGTCACACTTAAAGTGGGTGAGTCCACGCAAATGCATCTGATGCTCATAAAAGAAGGCGACCCTGTTGACGATATAACGTCGTCCGCAACGTGGGAAGTATCCGCTAAAAATGGATTGGTTACGTGTCAGCACGAGGGTACATTTCAAATTCATGCCACCTTTGGATCGCTCAATGCATCGGCCACAGCATCATGTGTTGCACCGCCGTCCCGGCCCGGCATAATTGGCCTTCGAGTTGTGGGTCCACCGCATCAGATCGTCAGATCCGAAACACCTTATACGTTTAGTGCAATTGCTGATTACTCTGATGGATCATCTTCCGACGTGAGCGGCAGCGCAACTTGGACTGGAAATTCACCTACTGCCCATGTCTCAGAAGCAGGCACTCTTCTCTGTAATACACCTGGAAGCTCCATGGTCTCAGCTCAACTGAATTCTCTGATAGCCACCGCTTCTTTCAATTGCATCCTGAAGCAGGTGACACCTGCAGGAGGGTTTGCTGAACATGCACAGCAATTCGATGGGCCCTTTGCCTCTTGGATAGATGTCAAAACTGGGTTCGGTGCCAAGGGCGATGGCTCAACTGATGACACCGAGGCTCTCCAGAGAGCCCTGGATTCTTTGGCCACCCAACCGGCAGTACTGTGGATTCCTAAAGGAACGTATGTCATTACTCAGCCCTTGCATTTGCGAGCGGCACAGCAGTTTTCGATAATTGGAGAAGATCCTCGCAACACTGTGATCGAATGGCACGGTCCGTCGGGGGGCACGATGATGAACCTGGATGGTTGCACGTGGTTTAGATTAGCCCGCTTCTCTTGGGATGGACTGGATACGGCAGCAGTAGCGCTTAGTGTTGCGTCGACGCTTAAAGATGGTGAGAACTATCCTACTTTTGACGCTATTGAAGATCAGAAGATAAGTAGGGTAGGTATTGGTCTACGCGTCGGATTTGCAGGAGAAACCAGTGTCCAGAGAGTTCACTTCGATCGCAATACCCGTGCTGGGATAAGCTTAGAGGATTGGGATGCCCTGAATTTCAACGTCATCGATTCCCTCTTCACCGATTGTAACGTTGGAGTGACAAATGTTTCGGGAGCTGGCGCATTCAACGTGTCGAACAGCGTTTTTGTCCGCTCTCAGACTGCAGATATGATGATGGGAAACACAGGCCCGTTTTCCGAGCGACAAAATATATCGTTTGGTTCGCAGGCCTTCTTTGTGGCCGTCGGGGCGGGTGCCGGTTCGAATGTCATTCTGCAAGCAAATACGATCATTAACCCTGTCAGCAACCCTATCCGAATCGCCAATCCTGGCCCGATCATGCTTATCGATAACAACTTTAAGGGGCTGGATCCATCGATGCATATTCTTGTGGCGGACGGCTTCAATCCACTGGGTATATTTTCAATAGGGAACGCGTTTGCCGTAACAACGCCCTTCGCAGGAAATCTTGGGAATGTGACCAGTATCGATGAGGCCACTGCGTTATCAGATTCGCCCGTTGTAATGAATATTCCTTCTGAGGTGTACATCCCCGATCCCAGCCGTCGCGCAATCTTTGAGATTCCCACCAATTCCACGTCAAGCATGATTCAGCAGATCGTGAACGAAGCAGCCGCGACCGAGGGTGGGGCTGTAGTGCACTTCCCATCAGGGAGATTCCCCATTAGCCAAACTATTGAGTTACCGGATTCACCAAATTTGACTCTTGTTGGTGACGGACCAATTTCCTCATTGGAGGGCACCAGATTCCTTGCCGGGCCGATCGTTCATGTCATTGGGACTCGCGTTCATCTCGAAGATATGCAAGTTACGTCAGCTAGCGGCGCCAGCGTCGATGCCGGACTCGATATCGTCGTCAAAGACTTGCCCTCGACTGCGATTCACTGCAATCAGTGCAAAACCGAAGGTAGCAAGACGGCCATCGAAGTAAACGGACTCGACAATGCTTCTGTTGATTTCAGGGTCGGTCTTCTCAATGCATCCGGGCTAGGCGCCTATATTCGGGGAGGCGCGGCTCGGTTGGCAGGTTATCAGACCTTGGGCCGTCTCGACGCTTTTATGACAAGTGTCGACGCCTATGATGTGGGTGGCGGCGGGCACTTTCTCGTCGAAGATGGCTGGCATGATGCCGGTCAAGGTCCAGTGCAGTTCGACTTGACAGAATCAGGAGTGGTGACGCATCAAGGAGGAACCATCTATACGCAATCCGCATCAAGCATGACCGCAAAACAGTTTGCGGGCGAGATAAGCTTGCTCGGTGTATCTACCGATTCAACCTTCGTTATTGACTCAGCCTCAAATGCTAGGGCCATGCTCGCAGGAACAGTGCAGGTAACTGGCAACAAGCTCGTCGACTCGCAAGGGGACGCGGCAGTAATAACACAACTGTCAAACTACGGTGTTGTGAATAATGGAACTCCCACACCATTCACAGATGAGCCTTCGTCGCCGTCATGGGTAGAGCACATGTTCGCACAAGCTCGAACCGAATATGTCGTTCCCAGACTAGCCCTTTCAACCACCTCTACGAACATCACACTACATCGTATGCTTGTTATTGGAGCTAACGTAGGTATTCGGCTGCATCCAAAACAAGTCGCGCAGACCGTTTATTCTTATGCAATAAGCTCCCCAACAGGAGGTGGACAGAACTTAGATATCGCCAACCCCGCTTGCTCTAATGGGAATATCTCTCTGTCCGGGAAGTGGAGTCTGCAAGGAAATCAAGATGGCTCCTACGGACTGAACCGCAACAGCTCTTTTCTTTCCAATAGCACAACAGCGTTCGGGGGAGCAAAGGCAATTGGTCTATCACAGACAATGTCCGACGCGGGACAGCGGTGGATAGTTAAACCGATTGGCAACGGTTTCTTCGAAATCGTCAACAGGGCCAGCGGTGATGCACTGACAAGAGAGCCTGATGGCTGTGCTAAGTTGTATCCAGAGAGCGGAGCAAACACTCAGGAGTGGGCAGTCAACCTCTTGTAATGTAATGGCAGATCTCGTTTGCTGTCCGCACCCCGTAGCCAATATCGGGACGGCCACTAGACCAAAGCTGACAGCTACCTCCCCCAGCTATAATCACCTGATGTCCGAAGCCGCCTCGCTCCTCTTCCGTCCCGACAACCGCCTGGCAGACGCCCTCCGCCCCACCCGCGTCACCCCCGGCTACATCGCCATGGCAGAGGGCTCCGTCCTCATCGAGACTGGCAACACCCGTGTCCTCTGCAACGCCACCGTCGAGCAGGGCGTCCCCGGCTGGCTCCGCAACTCCGGCCGCGGCTGGGTCACCGCCGAGTACGGCATGCTCCCCCGAGCCACCCTCACCCGCACCCCCCGCGAGAGCGAGCGCGGCAAGGTCGGCGGCCGCACCCACGAGATCCAGCGCCTCATCGGCCGCAGCCTCCGCTCCGTAGTCGA
>Ga0137385_10004362_pt1 | contig 12333 bp, 13 predicted proteins | sample SagtaG_FD_104921 | JGI IMG/M metagenome (GOLD analysis project Ga0137385, IMG submission 104921) | Vadose zone soil microbial communities from Sagehorn Ranch, Mendocino, California, USA - Sage2_R_80_16 metaG | ecosystem: Environmental > Terrestrial > Soil > Vadose zone | place: USA: California...
CAACGACGAACGGCTTTCGCGCTATCACGTAGTGGACCGTTCTAAACAATTCCCAAATCGGATGACTTCCAAGGGCGTAGTCTAAAGCGCCGCCCCTAAACCGCGCCATTAACGGACTACGCTGAGCCGTTCCGCTCGGCCGATGGTGCAGGCATGTTTTTTCTGTAAACGTCCTTGTTGTCCAACCCTTCATTCTCGCGGTAAGGAACGCAATATGATCGACCCCGCCACCCTTCACCGGTGTGTATCCGCCTATCTCTTCGAAGCATTCGCGCCGAAATAATTGACACGCGCCAGGTACATCCTCAATGTTAGCGTAGCGATAATCGTAGCTCGATTTCCCTTCCAGATAGGGTGTGCCAGCGACTCCCAACCTGGGATTTTTGGCGAACTTGCCCATCAGGAAGGCAAGATAGTCCTCCTCGAACGAGACGTCGCCATCCAGATTGCCAATGACTTCATACCGCAGATCTTTCATCCTGGCATAGCCCGCATTAAAGGCATGGACCTTTCCGGCGAAATGGCGGTCGCGACGTTCGAGCATCCGGACCAATTCAATCCAATCGTGCTCGGCGGCATACTTGCATACGATGTCGTCCATGCCATCGGTCGAGCCATCGCTGACGATGATCCATTTGATCGGTCGTACGGTCTGTGCCACCACGGACTTAATCGTTAGCTCAATGAATTGCGCCTCATTCCGAGCAGGGGTAATGAGAACATATGTAGGGAGTTTCGGCACGGCTTCGACGTCGTTGTCAATCACGGATGAGCGGTTTACGGCCAGGGCTCAGATTCTCAAGCGCACGGTTGGCTTGAACGCTCCGCTCGGCGGAGCTCAAGAGGTGTCCTCGTCCATGTGCGAGGCCAAAGCCAACCAGGTTAGATTTATGGATCTCAGCCAGTGCGCCGACTTGTCTTATAGTAATTTATTGGAAATACGTCACTTACTCGGATGGCGGACCTGTGTGAAGTCCCTGGGACACTGGCGCCTCCACCTGGTGAAGAGCAGAGCCGCCCATTGATGCCTTAAGGATCATCGCTGCCAGGGCACGGTGGGAAGGTGCCGAGTCCGGAACTCTTTCACCAGTGCCTTAATGATCCGTAGCCCTGCTCTGCCATCCCATTTTTCCGGAGCCACCTTTCGGGTCTTCCTGGCAAGTTGCCGGCGGATCGCATTTCGAATGCCCTGTTCGGTGACTCCAGCGATGATATTCGTCCCGCACTGAGCGGTGATGGGCAGCTCCGTGTTTTCCCGGATAGTTACGCATGGCACGCCCAGGCAAGTTGTCTCTTCCTGAATCCCGCCGGAATCGGTTAGCACAAGCAGGGCGTGCTTCATTAGGCAAAGGAAGTCGAGGTAACCAAGGGGATCGATAATGACAATACCGTTCGACCCATTCTCGTGGGCCGCGGTCTGGGCAGCCCTCTCTCGTGGCATTGCAGCGAAGTACTGTTCCAGTCCGAACCTCTTAATATGCGTCCGAGTCCGCGGATGTACCGGAAAGACAATCGGCCATTGGTGGCTAAGTTCCTTGAGACCTTCCAGGGTATTAATGAAACTCCCGCGACTGTCAACATTGGAGGGGCGATGAAGTGTTAGCAAGGCGTAGGGCGAAGCAAAAGGGCCCGCTCTATTTTTCCCAAGACCGTCTTGTAGGCCGAGCCGCTGGAGAACCGCCGAAGCATCGACCCTTTCTCTGAAGGCCAGTAGAGTATCGATCATCGTGTTACTGACGAAATGGATCCTCCTGGATCGAATTCCTTCGCGGCGCAGATTCTCGAGTCCACTTCGTTCCGTCACGAAAAGGAGGTCGGTCAGGACACGATTGTGCTCCTCAGGCATGGAACGGTCGAACGAACGCAGGCCCGCCTCCATATGCGCGACTAAGGGTCTACACGCTGGGTTACTGACAGGTATTTTTGCGGCCGTAAGCGCGCAAGCCAGTGTTGAATTCACATCTCCCACAACGATGAGGACGTCAGGACATTCGCGAACCAGAACCTCTTCAAAACGCTTCATGATTTCAGCGACTTGGACCGCATGGGAACAGGAGCCTAATCCGAGGTGTACGTCGGGCTTTGGAAGATTCAAGTCGGCGAAAAAACAGTCCGACATCAGCTCGTCGTAGTGCTGACCCGTATGCACGAGTACGTGATGAATCTCGGGGCCTTCTCCGTCCGTTGTGCTCGCGGATGGCTTGGATGAGCGGTGCGGCCTTCATGAAGTTGGGACGTGCACCACCGACGGTGAGAATCCAAAACTACCGATGCGCCCTCTGAGAAATCCGGTTATGGACTTCTTCGTATTCATGTGACCGAAAAGCCCATATTCACCCTTGTTCTCTTTCAGTCGATGATAGGTCTTGACAGCTAGATCTGTGAGCCAATCCTGCCAGGAACCAGGCCAGTTCCATCGTCCGTGCCTCGCGGGCATCCGAGTAGCGATCGAGAGCTGTCGCCAATTCGACGCGACGGGTAAGCCCACCTAGTTGCTCAGGAGCGAATGTCGCAGTCAGCCAAACTAGCAGTCCCAAGTCACCGGCGCCACGAATCCAAGATGTGTCCCGAACTAATGATCCATAGAGCGCCTCCGTGTTAAAGGGCGAATGTGCTCCCGTCTGGTCGAATTCTCGGAGCCCGAGCAAAGTCATGATGGCGTACCGCGGCGAGTCCTTCACGCACGAGTCCTCGCGCTGTGAGCACGAGCCGGTGGCAAAAGAGTTGCTTTTCCGCATCAAACATTGAGACGAGTCCTCGCGCCGCCAGAGAGTTTAGTTCGCGGATATCCGGATTCATGACTCGCGGGACTTCCGATGAGGCCTGTGGGTGAAAAGAACGCGAATTCAGGTATGCGCTGGTAGACATTGCTGCTCTGCGATCGAAATAATCCCGTTCACAATGCAATTCAGGGTGGTACTCGGCTTTGCCGAATCCCGCTGAGTTTGCGTCCTTCGCTCTAAAACGATCTTCCTGCGGACGTCCTCTACGCTTTCGAGAAGGATGAGCCGGCCGTTATCAGCCAAGTATCGGTCGACCGCGCCGATGCGTCCGCGGAAAATGCTATAGACGGGCACACCTAATGCCGCCGCTTCGCGATTCATCGTTCCGCCGCCACTGACGACCAGGTCTGAAAACCAAATCAGATTGAGGCCGTCGACCACATTCTCGGGGATAATGATTTTGCGGTTGGTGATCCACTCCCCCCATTGCTTCCGCAAAGCCTTAGCTTGCCTCTCGTTGCGAGGAAGCAGAATCACACGGATGTCGGGACGTTGATTGAGGAGATCCAGTACGGCATCCAATAGGACTTCCGCTTCGGGATTGTGGTAATGAGCCTCGGTCGCCGGTGGGCGCACTGTCACAACCAAGTGTTTCCCGTTTAAGCCCAACTGGCTTCTCACCGAGGGATCCGGTCTGAAACGTGGTACATACACCTCCTCCTTCAGCCCGGGATAACGCATGACACCCTCGTTTGCTACCCGCGCCTTGAAATCCGGAATCAGGTTCGGGAAGAATATCCAATCCGAACGCAGAGATCCCATCTTCGCAGTGAATTCATAATCGAAGATCGTTAGGGTTGGAATCCTCAGGGCAAAGCCCACCATGATCTGAGCACGTGATCCGTGGGAGACACACAGATCAGGCTTTTCTTTCATGATCAAGGGCAAAAGCCGAATCATGCGCAAGCATGTTCCCACAATCTTGAGGAGCCGGTGCTTGCCCCAATGGCCCCCCACGACTTTGCAGTGTAGGCAATGGAACTCTAAAAGCTCACAGACCTGGTAAGAATCCCGTGCAGTCAGAATTACCTCATGCCCTCTTTTCTGGAGTTCCTCAATGATCGGCAGGAAAAAGGGGACGTGCGGAGAATTATCCAGGTCGATCCAGATTTTCCGGGACTTCGCTGAGTTCACGGGGCTCCCAATTCCCTGCATGGTAGGGCTACGGTGCGTTGGCATCATTTCTGAAGCTGTCCTAGCAGGAGGAGATGCAACTGTGTCGCCTGGCATACTTCGTTTCCTCCAATAGCATGTTGGAATGGTGATTCGATTTGTCAAGCCAACGGGGACAAGAACGGGGGCTGGGATGAAGTTCGCTCGTACATGACTGCGCGAATCGAAGCGAACTCTGCCACCGCCTCTGCCACTCGATCCTGTTGCTGAGATTGTAACCCAGCAAACATCGGCAGCGACATGATTTGGTCAGCGGTTTCCTCAGACACCGGAAAATCTCCACGCTTCCACCCCAGCGAGGAATAGGCCGCTTGGAGGTGAACAGGATGGGATAGTGGATCTCGGTTCCGATGCCGACTTCCGTCAGGTGTTTCTGCAGCTCATCGCGGTATGGCGCGCGAATCACGTAGAGATGATAGACCGATCTGGACCAAGTGGGTTCGCATGGAATCGTTATGCTCGCCGCCATCGGTGCAAGCAGCTCGTCGTAGCAGCGCGCACAGAATATATCCGGTGTGGAAGTTATCAATCCATCTTTGGCTCGCCGCTTCCCCGTAGGTGCAGGAGCCATCCTAATTTTGTCTGGATGCCGAGTAGCGCGCTACTCTTAATGCCGGCCCCAGGAATTTTTTTCGTCGCTGTGTTTGGCAATCCGGCAAAGGAGTGCGGCGCCAAGGAAGTTCCCGTTATGAATGGTGTGTCGCATTGAGGCAAGTGGATATGCAAAGCCGGCCACCGATCCGGCATCGCTCCAGAAAAGATCATTCAAGATATGCTCGGCGGCGCTAAAGGCCATCTCGAGAAGTCGCGGTTCACGGGATTGCTCGTAGGCATCTAGCAAGGCATTGGCAACGAATGTCGTCCAGACTAGGTTCGGACACCCCCGAGGCACCAGTAAGGTGCGCGTTTGCCATGCGAAACTGTATCCCCAACACCAGGATCTAGTGTCACGAGAACGAAGGGCTTCCAATCGTGCGACTATGCTCCATAATTGGTCCTCTCCGTTTCCGTTTAGAAGGCCAAGCTTCGAAAGCTTAAGCAATGACATCAGAAAAAGTCCGAGAGCCCTGGGGTTCTGGGTAGGTGCCACCAGTAAGATCCGCCGGATATCAACCCGGCTCCTCTTAAGAAGGTGCGTCACTACCAGTCGAGGGATCCTTCGATTGAATAAAGGCACGACCTCAACAATCTTACTGTTTAAAGCGTCGTATGGGTCTGGCCCCGCCCAGTTATGTGATTGGCAATAGGCCAGGAGCCTGAGTGCAAGAGTCTCGTCATTGACCAAATCAATTTGACGTTTGTTTCCGGTGTTGCCCTTTGCGTCTAACGACATGCTCAAAGCTCTTCGGGAGCGTTCGCAAACCTGTAGGTCAACTTCCCATTCTCACGTCGGGCATATGCCAAGACCGCCTGTTGTAAGTTTCTCCCGTCGATTGACCAATTGCCGTTTCGTCGGACCAGCGTCATTTCCCTACGTTCTCTCCACCACTTGTCCACCTCGCCCGGCAGAGCCAGCCACACGTTTTTCTGGTCCGCCATTTTTCTCAACAAGCCGAGGAGTTGTCGATAGAGGGATGTTTTCTTTCGCCCCATTGTGTAATCCGGATGTACGATGAAGCTGACCAGTCCATGCTTGGCAACAATCGACTCCATCTGCCTCGCCCACATAGCGAGGGGATCGCAGCGCAGAAAATTATAGAGTGCGTAATCCTGAATAGTGGTTAGAGGCAATTCCAATATCTCTCCGATGAAAAAAGGGAAGATCGTGCAGCATCCGCCGCGTTGCGGATCCAAATGTGCGACGTTTGGCACCGACATGTCATAAGAGAACTTGAAAGCGTCATACCAGACTTGGTTCCTGTACATAACGGGTGACCGAAATCCCTTCGCTCCCCATTTTTGCGCGTACTGATTGATTGCGACGGCTCGCTCTCGAAATATTTCCTCACAGCTAAACAATCGGCCATCGTGATTTAGGCCATGAATGCAGACTTCACTTCCGGCCTCACGGATCGCATTCATTATCCGCTCGGAAACGACGTATCTGACCTCCGGAACTAGCTCGAAGGCCGATTTGACTCCATATTCCCGCTCCATCTCCAACATGGCCTGGCAAAAATCCTGTCCCTCTCCTGTTTCCACATCGTGAGTCATGACCGCGCAGGCCGTATAGCCTTTCGGCCAGAACCAAATGAAGGGAATTTCTTTTTCGCCCGAGACGTCCAAAGCAATCACGAATAACCAGTTAATAAAATCTTCTACGGTGCTGTCGATCGGCCAAGCAGGAAAGGGTATTGTTGTCCAGTCCTGGAGGGCGATCTGTTGCAGGATTCTTCGGAAACGAACCGGGAAGAGCGGCCTCAACGAATAGTAGAGCCTCCTTACAAGCGATTTGTTATCAGCTATGTAATCCTTTTCCCCGTGCACCGCAGCGACGTACTTCTCTTCACGAAGATTGTCGATGATCTCTGTCGGGTTGAATGGCAGCCTAATCGACCCATCTTTAACGATAAGATCGTCTATTCTGGGAAGGTCGTCGGTACATGTCGGGTAAATCTGTCCGCCGCTCGTGCAGCCGTACAAACGCATATTACCGAGTCTGAAGAATCCCTCGGCACCTACTTCTACGGAGCATTCGATCTGCTTGGCAAATGAATCAGGGCACCTCGTGTGATCAATAAAGGCGCGGTGGAACGTCAGTCCACTTGCCTGCTCGGAGCCGAACTGTGCCTCAGTTCTCATCATGATTCACGGGTGTAAAAGCATAATCCCTTCTTGCGGAAGGCTCTCATCTCCTCGCGCGTGGGATATGTGTAGTTCCTCCACGGACCTTCGCGCTGCGGAATGGCCTTAGTCGACTGTGGATCGAAAGTCTCTAAGAACGATGCCAAGAGTTGCCCGCCGGCCGTCGCTGTCCGTCGGTTAAGACTGTATACGCTATCACTTTTGGTAACGGGAACTTCGGCCTGCCCCAACAGATCGCCCGTATCAAATCCTTTTGCCACCACGTGCAGCGTGGCCCCCACCTTACAGGCTCCTTCCAGGAGCGCATGAAAACTCGGGGCCATTCCCCGGTATTGAGGGAGCAAAGATTTGTGTAAATTCCAGCAGCCGAATCGGGCCGTGGATTCTCGGACCATCTTACCAATGTAATGGCTGAAATTCGTAGAAATCATCAGGTCAGGATTCCACGATCGCAGCTTAGCGATGCTCCCTGGGTCGTTGATATCAGAACATTTGAACAGCTCGATATCATGTCTTTTGGCAAGTTGTGATGGCAGGAACCGCTTCCTTTTGTCGAGAATAGACGTAAGTATCTTGATATAAGCCATTTTCGCAAAAAAAACGAAACCGGACTTTCGCAGAATCGTTAGACCGGCTTTGAAATTAGATTGTTTATGGACTATGCAGGAAGAGATGACGACTCCAACAATCCAATCCGGGTGCGTTTCGTAGAGGAACCTCTGCATTTCGCCCGCAAACTCGTCATCTACGGCTAACAGAACAATTCTCATATTAGGGTTGAATTGAATAAACTACTAATGGGTCATTCGCTCGCACTTTGCTGGGCGGTATTCTCTTCAGATCGTCCAGAAGTTCCACGATCGCGAATCTAGGTTGTCCATTGTAATGGAGAACTCTGCTGAGACGATCTCCTCTCGTTGTGCGCACGAACTAAGACGTCCAGGATGCGTTGGGCGGCTCTGCCATCCCACTTCTCAGGTGCCTTGTTGCCCCCTTTTCGCACCAGTTGGCGCCGTATGGCATACTTGATTCCGTCCTTACTCGTCCCCGCAATTTCATTTGTCCCGTTCTCTATCGTGACAGGCCTTTCGGTATTTTCCCGGACCGTGACGCAGGGAATCCCCAGGCAGGTCGTTTCCTCCTGAATGCCGCCAGAGTCAGTCACCACGATGGTCGAATGCTTCATTAAGCAAAGAAAATCTAAATAACTCATAGGATCTGTCAGGATGATTCCAGTACGACTTGCTCCCGAGCTCTGCGTATGGCCGTTGGTTTTCGTCGACGTCACGCAAGAATGAACATCCAGCCCGCATTCCTCGATTCGCCGCCGCGTCCGGGGATGTACTGAAAAAATGACGGGGCAATCCTGAGACAGTTCTTCCAGTCCGGTCAAAATGTTGAGAAAAATCTCTCGGTTGTCCACATTTGATGGTCGATGTAGCGTCAGGAGCCCATAAGGCCGGATTGCATTACTTGTGCCGTTTTCTCCGGCCTGCGCACGAAGCCCTAACCGGTCCAAAATGGTTGAAGTATCCGCTTTGTCGCGGAAGGCGAGAAGTGAGTCGATCATGGTATTGCCGACGAAATGAATCCGATGTGTCGGAATTCCCTCGCTACAAAGATTCTGAATCCCGCTCTGCTCTGTGACAAAGAGCAAATCGGACAGATGATCGGTGATAATGCGGTTGATCTCTTCTGGCATCGAACGATCGAAGGAGCGCAATCCCGCTTCTACATGCGCAATTGAGGGCCTGGTGCCAGCGGAATCCAAAGACAGTTTTGCAGCGACCAAAGAGCAGGCGAGCGTCGAATTCACATCCCCGACTACAACCACGATATCAGGCTTCTCCGCCACCAGAACGTTCTCGAATCTCTTCATGATCTCCGCAGTCTGTGCCGCGTGAGATCCCGAACCTACGCCGAGGTGAACGTCCGGCTTTGGCAGGTTGAGATCCCTGAAGAAAGAACCAGACATCAAATCATCGTAATGTTGACCCGTGTGAACCAGAACATGTTGGATCGTTGTTGCCACTGGCCCACCTGGTTCCCCGGAAGCTACGGCGTCTTTGTCGTTATGTCGGGCGATGGCCGCTATAATTGGAGCAACCTTCATAAAATTTGGACGCGCGCCAACGACACTAAGGATCTTCATTGAGATTCCTGATCACCCTCGGGTTTTTCGCATCTAGGATTTTGATGACGCTGTTCACGATGGTTTCCCGTGCGGGGCACTCGTTGTTTTTCGGCTTGTCTGGACGGTGTCGTGGAACGAGAGCAATTCTCGTTCGGACCTCCTCGATATTCTTGATCAGTGTGAGGCGCCCTCGTTCCGATAGATACTGATCCACAGCTCCGATTCTTCCACGGAAGATACTGTATACAGGCACTCCTAAGGCGGCGGCTTCTCGATTCATTGTGCCGCCACCGCTGATCACCAGGTCCGAGAACCAGATCAGGTTGAGCCCGTCGACGACCTGGTCGGGAATTACGATCTTGCGCTCGTTGATCGAATTCTGCCATCGCTCTCGAAGGAAATTCGCCTGTTTCAGATTGCGCGGGAGCAAAATCACGCGAACGCCCGGTTCCTCCACGAGTCGATTCATGGAAGCGTCAAACAATACTTCCGAGTACTTATTATGGTAGTGCGCATCGGTTGCTGGTGGACGCATAGTGACTACCAAGTCTCCATCGATCAGGCCCAGTCGATCCTTCAGCGATGGGTCGGGGCGAAATCGACCTACGTACACGTCCTCTTTCAAACCCGGATACCTCATCTCCGGATTCTTCGCCCTGCTTCCCCGAACATTGGGCATGCAGTAGGGCGCCATAACCCAATCAGGACGCAGAAATCCGGGAGGTGCGATATGCTCGTAGTCGTACAAAAGCAATGTGGGAATGCGCAACAACTCGGCGCACAAAATCTGGGCGCGGGATACATGAGAAATGGCTAAATCGGGTTTCTCCAGCGCCATCACCGACATCAGTCGCAGTGCGCGCAGGCAAGTCCCCACAATTTTGAGCGCGCGATTTTTGCCCCAGTGCTTTCCGATCACCTTACAGGAAACGTGATAGAACTTCAGGAGATCGCAAACCTGGTAAGAATTTCGGGCTGTCAGGATAACCTCATAGCCCTTGTTTCGAAGGTCCTCCGCAATGGGCATGAAAAATGGAACGTGAGGGGAATTATCCAAATCGATCCAAACCTTCTTCGGCATGCTCTTGCCTCTCGGGGGCTCGCTCAGTGAAGTATTCTCGTGCTCGATCGCCATCTCCGGATTCGCTTGAGTTGTGGGTTAGCCATGGAATTCCAGAAGGTCAAATTGTTTGTTCGAGTGCTGATGGATACCAGAAAGTCCTCTGGATTTCGCGAGGTGCTTATTGCCTGACGTCCTCAATCAAGGCGCATTCGGACAAAGCTTCGGCAACTTTCTCTTGTTGCTCTGGCCTCAATCCGGCATACATGGGGAGAGAGAGGCCCTGCTTTGCAACTTCTTCGGCCACAGGGAAATCTCCGCTTCGCCAGCCGCATGACTCATAGGCCGTCAGGAGATGTATGGGGATTGGGTAATGGACGCCGGTTCCGATGCCGACTTCGGTCAAGTATTTCCACAGCTCTTCGCGAAACCATGTCCGAACCACGTAGAGATGATACACAGGCTTGGACCACGACGGCTGGTACGGCAGCGTGACGCTGCCGGCCATCGGCGCCAGCAAGCGGTTGTAAACACGTGCGCACTCCCGGCGCTGCTCATTCCAGCGCGTCAGATGACGTAATTTCACGCGGAGAATACCCGCTTGTATGGAATCAAGTCGGCCGTTATAGCCCTCTAGCTCATGATGGTATTTTTGGGACTGGCCGTGATTGCGCAGCATCCTGATCTTGCGAGCCAATGCCTCATCGTTCGTGGTGACGGCGCCGGCCTCTCCGCACGCGCCTAGATTCTTACCAGGGTAAAAGCTGAATGCGGCCGCATGACCCATAGAGCCGGCTTTGCGCCAGCGATTTTCCGTCGATGAGAAGTACTCCGCGCCATGGGCCTGACAGGAGTCTTCTATTACGGCCAAGTTGTAATGCGCCGCAAGCTCCAGAATCGGGTCCATGTCGGCGGTTTGTCCATATAGATGGACCGGAATGACTGCCGTTACAGGGCACTGAAAAGTCCGGTGAACCAATCGTCCTGATTTCTCATCGAAAGCGCATTTCGCTTGCAGATACTGACGCAGTTTTTCAGGATCCATCGTGTAGGTGCGCGCGTCGATATCGACGAAATCCGGACGGCCGCCTGCTTGAGAAATTGCCTCGGTGGTTGCGATAAACGTGAGCGGTACAGTCAAAACAATATCGTCCGTCTGAACACCCGCGGCAATTAGGGCAAAACGCAGCGCATCGGTTCCGCTGTTCACTCCAACGCAATATCTCGTATCGCAGTATTGAGCATATTCGCGCTCAAATTCCTCGACCATGGGCCCGCCAACGAATCACGCTGTCTCAAGCGCAGTTCTGAAAACTGTAAGAAGCTCAGACTCGAGCTCCCGATGGGGGCTCAATAAATCGACGAAAGGAATCTTGCCGTTTTGTGTCATCGGGCTATCTCTGCCTCAGGTGTAATCACTCGAAGAACCTTTGCCGGATTGCCTGCGACGATAGCGTTCGGCGGAACATCACGCGTCACGACGCTGCCCGCACCCACAATAGCGCCTTCCCCGATCGTAACATTCGAGAGAATCGTTGTTCCCGAACCTATGGACGCGCCCTTCTTTACGAGTGTCCGCTCCAGGTGCCAGTCTTTGTCCGTCTGCAATTGACCCTCCGCGGTGGTCGCCCGCGGGTAAGAGTCATTAATAAAGGTGACGCCGTGACCGATGAAAACATTGTCTTCGATCGTCACGCCTTCGCAAATGAAGGTGTGGCTTGAGACCTTGCAATTCTTGCCGACCTTCGCATTTTTTTGGATTTCAACGAAAGCGCCGATTTTTGTGCCGTCCCCGACCTCGCAACCGTAAAGGTTAATGAACTTGGAAAGTCTGACTCCCTGTCCAACTTTTACGTCGGGCGCGATGCTCTGGTATTCCGTCATAGCTGAACGATTTTGCCCTTCTGCTCGAGGGAACGGTCAGCAGCTTCCAGCATGCGTACGACGTGCAGTCCGGCAATCCCATCGTTGAAGGGCCGTTTGTCGCTGAGGATGCACTCGATAAAGTAAGCGGCCTCGATCTTCAGCGCCTCGACTTGTTCGACCCTCGGCGCCCACATGTCACCCGCGCGATAACTCACGAGCAGCTTGTAGACGTCACCGCTCATTTCCACACCCTTGTCGTAGATCTTGATCTTCTCGTCCGCTTCGAGGTCGTTCCATACCAGCATTTTCTTTACTCCACCGATCAGGGTCGTGCGCACTTTCACTGGCGAGAGCCAATTTACGTTGATATGGCCGATCATGTTGTTCGGGTAGTAGAGCGTTAGAAAAGCGACATCGGCCACTCCGTTCAAGTGCCGCTCGCCCGTGGCAACCACCGCCTCCGGTTTTTCCTTGATCAGATAATCCATGATCGAGAGGTCGTGCGGCGCGAGGTCCCAGATCACATTCACATCGTGCTGAAAGAGGCCCAGATTCACGCGGGTGGAGTCGTA
>Ga0137385_10004366_pt1 | contig 12331 bp, 13 predicted proteins | sample SagtaG_FD_104921 | JGI IMG/M metagenome (GOLD analysis project Ga0137385, IMG submission 104921) | Vadose zone soil microbial communities from Sagehorn Ranch, Mendocino, California, USA - Sage2_R_80_16 metaG | ecosystem: Environmental > Terrestrial > Soil > Vadose zone | place: USA: California...
CCCGCGAGCGCCTGGGCGCAGGACTCCGGGCCGTCCAGGCCGACCACATCGCCGAGTCCGACGAGATCTCCCTGCGCAACCAGCGTCCCCGGCAGCGCACAAGCTAACGTCCGGCACGCGGCAGAAGCGCACGTTCCCAGTGCCGAGTAGCGATGCACAGTTCAGCCTGTCGCATAAGCGGCACGAGGACCTACTCGACCCCCATGTCTGGAGCATTTGTCAATAAGCCGCCCTAGATCTTCCGGCATTGGGGTTTTGGCCAGGGTTTGTGCGACAGGCTGAGTTATGCGGGTTGGTGGTGATCCTCCTTGACATTCCGGTGAGATCGTTGCGTTGTCCACTTAATTCCGTGACGCAAGTTACCTCTTTCCGGGCGTTCAGGAGCAGACCGCGGGTTGCGGTTCGCCGCGGGCATACTGGTCCCAGTCTTGCCGTGCTGATGGGCCGACGTCGGCGCAGAGTGCTTCATAGGGATGAGTGAATAGCGACATCTCCCACAACCGCACTGTGCCGTAACTATCGGCACTGGCCACTAGCTTGCCATCGGGGCTGAACGCCACCCCGAGGGCGGCGTTCCCGGTGGCGATGGCCTGGATCGGTGTGCCGACGGGCTGGCCGGTGGCTGGGTCCCACAGTCGCACCGTGCCGTCGAAGTCGGCGCTGGCCAGCAGGTTACCACTGGGACTGAACGCCACCCCCATCACACGGGACGGGTCGGCGGGCAGGATGCCATTTTGTTGCTGCTCGGCCAGCAGTGTCGTCATGGCTGAGCCGGCTTGGGCGGTAGGGAAAATCCGCCAGGCAGCGACGGCGAGCCGCCGCGCGGTCACGGGATAAGCGGAGTCAATGGCGAGGCTTTCGACGGCGAGCTGGCGAGACAGGGCGATGGCATGTTGCCTGGTAGCGTTGGCGGCCTGCCGGGAGGCGTTAGCGGCATTGTGCACCGCGATGCCGGCGGCCGTGATGGCGGTCAGGGTGAGGGCAAGAAGGCCAGCGATAACAGCGTGTCGCCTGCGCGCTGTGCGGCGGCGGAAGCGGTCACTGGCATGGAGGAAGTCGCGTTCGGTCTGGCTGAGCGGTGGGTTGCGCGCGGGATCGGCGTCGATCCGGGCGGCGGTCTCGGCGGCGGCCTCGAGCAGGCTGCCGCTGTAGAGATAGGACGGGTCGCGTGAGCCGCGCGCCCATTCGGCGGCTACGTTATGTAGCCGGGCGCGGACCATCCGGTCGGCGTGGGTTTCGGCTAGCCATGTGTCGCGCAGCAGCGGCCACGCGGTCAGCAGCACCTCGTGGCTGATCTCCACGCTGTCGGCGGCTAGCGTGAGCAGCCGTTCGGCGGCGAAGGCCTCCAGGACCGCCTCCACATCGCCTGCCTCGGCTTGGCCTTTGCCTTCGGTCAGTTCCGTCCTGGTGCAGCGATCGGCGGTGTCCACGCCGTCGCTGCTGGTGGCGGTCAGCCGAGTGAAAACCTGCCGGGCCGCCGCTTGCTGGCCCGGGGTGAGATGGTCGTAGGCACGCTGGGCGCTGTCGGCGACGGCCCCTTCAATGCCGCCGGTCCGTTCATAATCGGCGAGGGTGAGCGCCTGGCCGGTCCGCGATCGCCAGGCCTGGTCCAGGGCGTGCGATAGCAACGGCAGCACCCCCGCGCCCAAGATCCCAGGCTGGCGGGTACGCACGTCGGCCAGCAAGACCTCAGTCAGGTCGTCGTCGACCCGGGACCCCGCCGTCTTGGCAGGCTCGGTGATGGCCATCCGCAGCTGCCGCTCGGTCATCGCCGTCACCAGGTAGCGGTCCTGGACCGCATCGGCCAGCTGCGGGTAGTCAGCGCAGCGGGCCTCAAAATCAGCGCGCACCCCCAGTACGACCAGCGCCGCGGGTGCGTGATCCGGCCCGTGCCCGGCCCTGGCGGCAGCGCACAGGGCAATGATGAACGCCTGGCGCTGCTCCTCATCGGGGCACTGGGTGAACACCTGCTCGAATTGGTCGACCACCAGCAACAACCGCGGATGCGGATGCGGCTGACGCTGGCTAGCCCCCGGACCATCCGGATCGCTTCCCGGCCCAAGGGCCGGCGCGAGGGCGGCCTGGCGGGCGGTGAGCGCGAACCCGTCCGGGTCGGCGTCCAGCCCCCGCCGCACCGCGCCCGCGTCCGCTCCGGCCAGCAACGCCACCCGCAGCGCCAGCTCATCCAGCGGGGAGCGGGTCGGGGTGAACACCAGGCACGGCCACCGCGCCGCCCCCGGCGCGCCCGCAAGTCCCGTCCCCCGGATCGGCGGCAGCACCCCCGCCTGCAGCAGCGAAGACTTGCCCGCGCCCGAAACACCTGACACCACCAGCAGGCCCGGGCCCGGCAGATGCCGCGACATCCTCTCCAGCAGCTCGGTGGTGGCCGCTTCCCGGCCGAAGAAGAACGCCGTGTCCTGCTCCTCGAACGCGCCCAGACCGCGGTACGGAGAATCGATAACCCCAGAGACGTTCACCAGCGGCGGCGGCGCTACCCCATCGGTCCAGGTCAGCCTGTTATAGGTATAGATGATCTGGGTGTTGCCCTCGCCGACCTGCACACCCATGCCGCCCCGGGCATCGACCGAATACGCGCCGTTCGCCCCAGCTTGCACCTGGGCGGGACCTGTGCGATCTGCTGGATGAGAACTCACTGGCAACCCCGGCAGTCAGCAATCACCGAGGCGACAAGGGGAGTTCGGTTCGCCTGCAACAGCTGTCCCGATCCGCCCCAGCTCGGAACGGCGCACTGCACAACAGCTGGCCCGAGCGCCCTTGTCGGCCAGCTTGCTGACGGAGCGCGATCCGCCGGAACCGGCCCACCCGTACCTGCCGCTCGCTCCCGGGCATGTTGCGTCTTCCCGCAGCGGCTGGTGAACACCCTGGCCACCGACGTTATGGTCGGCGGGCACCAGGCTGTGCCCGCCACTCGCCCGCAGCTCCATGCGGAACTTGCCAGGCTCGGCGCCGCCGATCATCAGCAGCGCCTAGCCATCCGCTGGGGCATTGAACACATTGCCCTGCCGATTATGATCCCCGATCTGCACGCCCTGTGCTCCCCGCACATCGACCGTGTACTTTCCCGCCCGTCCGCCAGCCGCGCCGACCAAGTCCAGCAGTGCCTGCGCCGCGGCGATCAGGCCACGATCACCATCTGCCCCGGTCTCGGCCAGCTCTGCCATCAGCGGCGCCTGCCAGGTTTCGGGAGCCCGCTCATGCTTGGCGAGCACCAAATCGGCGCTCGGCCCGCCACCGAGCCGTTTCTTGACCAGAGCCTTCAGACTGGCATAGGCATCCTTGATCATTGCCGATGCGGTGTCCTGAACCCCCAGTGCAGCGCCCGCTGCAAGAGCGGTCACGATCAGCGTGATTGGATCCATCCGGCTAACCCCCCATGCATGCGTTGTAGTGCCATCACACTACGGCGACCCACCACCGATAGATAGTGCGCAAGCATACCTATTTAAATGACCGCGACTGCTATAGGCAGATCACCCAGTTTGGGGTCTCCGAACCACCGTGCGACCGGCCTCGGGGAACAGGATGTTGTAAACACTCACCTGTTGGGGGCGCACCCACTCGGTCGGCGCACCTCCCTGCCATTCCTATTCAGCAATCTGGCATGTTTAGGAGATATTCGCCTGGCGCCGGACCTCCCTCTCAGCTGGACTATGGCTCGCCACCCTAGCTGTGAGTAGTATGCCGAAAGAGTGCATAATCTTGCATGCGCAACGTCCTCATTTCGGCATGTGTGCACGCTGCGGCCCTAATCTAATGGAGCCGGAAGCTTCCCAGGCACTCCTTTCCGGTCGCTGCCTTCTGCTGGCGCGGCCGCCGCGCAGTTCCCCGTCTGCTGTAAGCCGGATTGGGACCGGGGCCCGGCAACGGCGGCTCAAGCGCTGGCAGTGGCCTGCCTACGGGTCTCCCGGCTACGGTCCCGGCAGGCCTGCACCGGATGGCGGGTCGCGGCTATACTTGCTCGCCATACAGTGAACTATTTATGGGCGGGGAACCATTTGTGTGGGCAGCGGTGCCATGGGTTGCTGGGGATTCCGGGCGAAATGGCGCCCGCGCGGCAGCCGTCATGGTCGTTGGGCTGCTTGCGTTCGTGTCCGCCTGCGCGGGGGCCCCGCTGCCGCATGCTGTGAAGCCAGCCAAGCGGCAAGTTCCCGCCACGCCCACGCCCACGGCTGTTTCTCGCGATAACACCGCCGAGCTGGGTATTCCCGGTAGCTACCAGATCGGCCGGCGGCAGGTGACCTTCACCGAACCGGGCCACATCGGCCCGGCCGGTGAGAATCTAGGGCCTCGCATCCTGGTGACCGGTTTCCGGTATCCGGTGGCCGCGAGGTCGGACGGGCAGGCGGTCCACGGCCCGTTCCCGCTGGTGCTGTTCGCGCCCGGGTTCAGGCAGTGCGGCGGGCCGTATTCTGGTCTCTTGCAGGCCTGGGCCAGCGCCGGTTACGTGGTCGTGACCGTCAATTTCCCGCGCACCGATTGCAGTGTCGGTACCGCAGCGGATGAGGCGGACCTGGTGAACCAGCCGGCCGACATGTCATACGTGCTCACCAGGCTGCTGGCGCTGAACGCGCAGCCGCAAGGCTGGTTCTCCGGCTTGGTGAATCGCGATCAGATCGGGGTGAGCGGCCAGTCCGACGGTGGTGACACGGTAGCCGCCCTGGCCGCCAATGCCTGCTGCACCGACCACCGGGTGCGGGCCGTGGCTGTGCTATCGGGGGCCGAGTGGCCCCCGATGCCCGGGCGGTACTTCCCGCACCGGGCACCGCCGATGCTGTTCGTGCAGGGCACTGCCGACACGATCAACCCGCCGCGGATGAGCCTGCAGCTCTATCAGGCCGATACGGCCGGCATCCGGTACTACCTTGACCTGTTCGGCGCGAACCACACGGGCCCGTACTGGGGAACGAACCCGGTGGAGCAGCTGGTGGTCCGGGTGACGGTGGCGTTCCTCGACCGGTACGTGCTCGGCCAGGCCCGAGCGCTGGCGGTGATGGCGGGGGACGGCAACGCCGGCGGGGCCGCGGCCCTGGTCAGTGACGGCCGGCTACCGCCGTGACGCGCTTTCCTGGCGCGTTAAGCCGATTCTCCACAGGTAAGTGCTGCCGTTGGTATCACCGGTGGCCAGAGTCTGCCCGTCTGGGGAGAACGCCAGCGCGCCGACACCGCGGCTGCCGGTTACCGGGTCGGTCAACGTCGCGCTCGCCTTTCCGGTACGGAGATTCCACAGGTAGGTGCTGCCGTTGTCGCCGCCGATGGCCAGTACGTCGCTCATGCTGATGGCGACGCCCCAGACCGTGGCCGGCCCGGGGATGACGGTGTAGGTTCCGCTGGCGATGTTCCACAGGTAGGTGGTGCCGTTGTAGTTCCCGGTCGCGAGGGTCTTGCCGTCAGGGCTGAACGCGATCGCGGTAACGTACCGTCCGCCGGGACTGGCGAAGGTCTGCGCCGGGTTCGCCGATCCGGTCACGTTCCACAGATAGGTGTTACCGGTGAAATCGCCGGTGGCCAGGGTCTTGCCGTCGGGGCTGAACGCCAGCGACCAGACTCCCGCACGGGCCGGGTCGGTCAGCGTGGCGGTCAGCGTGACCGTGTGATCCGCGGAGCTGATATCCCAAAGGTAGGTGTTGCTGTTTTGTCCGCGGTGGCCAGGGTCTTGCCGTCGGGGCTGAACGCCACCGTGTTGACGGCCGAGCCCCCGGGATCTGCGGCGGTGCCGATCACCTGGCCGGTCGCGGTCTGCCACAGGTAGGCGGTGCCGTTGGCACCGCCGGTGGCCGCCAGCGTTCCGTCCGGACTGATAGCCGAGGAGAACACCTTGACGCCGCTGCCGCGAAGCGTGGCGCTCTGGCGTCCGCTGGCCGTGGACCATACGTACGCGTTGCCGTTCATATCGCCGGTGACCAGCGTCCCGCCGTCGCCGCTGAAGGTAACCGAGTCGACTTGCCGGGTGGCGCCCGGGTCGGTCAGGGTGCGGACGATCGTGTAAGTGCCCGCGGTGCGCAGCGGCGCGGCGCTGTGGCTAGCTGACCCGGTGGAAGGGCTGGGCGTGGGCCGCGAGGTCAGCCTGGCCGCGGAACCCGCCGCATGAGTTGTTCCCCGGCTGGCGGGATGACCGGCCGCGTTACCCGTGCTGCTGATAAGGACCACCGCGCCGAACGCGCCTCCCCCCGCCAGTACCGCGATGCTGGCCACGGCGAGAATACCGCGGCGGAGCCGGGCGTTGCCGGACGAGCGCGGCCCGGCCGGGGCCGGCACCGCTGGCCGCGGCGTGGCATCCTGGGTCGGCGGGGAATCCCGGACATCCCGGGGCCTGATCCCGGCCACTTCAGTGGCCGGATGGTCCAGCGCCAGGCTCAGCTGTTCACCGGAGCCTGGCGGCTGGTATCCGAGCGCGGTGCCCAGCGCCGCGGCGAACTGCCCGCAACTGGGATACCGGTCATCAGGAGCCTTGGCCATAGCCCGCCGCAGCACCTCATCCGCCCCCGGCGGCAGCCCGGGCCGCCGGGAGGCCAGCGACGGCGGCGCCGCCGACAGCTGCGCGTACAGCACCGCCATCTGTTCCTCGCGGGGGAACGGCTGCTGCCCGGACAGCAGTTCGAACGCCGCGCAGGCCAGCGCGTACTCATCGGTCCGCCCGTCGACCGTCCCGCCCTGGATCTGCTCCGGCGCGCAGTAATCCAGCGTCCCCATGAAATGCGCCGTCCCGGTCAGCGCCGAGGACACCGCCCCCTTGGTGAGCCCGAAATCCGACAGGTACACATGATCGGCCTGCCCCGGCCGGGCATCGATCAGCATGTTGCCCGGCTTGACATCCCGGTGCACCAGCCCAGCGGCATGCGCTGCGTCCAGCGCCGAGGCTACCGCCGTGATGATCGCTGCCGCTCGCGCCGGCGGCAGCGGGCCGCTCCGGCGCACCAGTGCTCCGGCGTCACCGCCAGGCACGTACCGCATGGCCAGGAACAGCACCCCATCCGCTTCCCCCGCATCAAACTCCGGGATGATGTGCGGATGATCCACCGCGGCCGCGGACCGGGATTCCCGGATGAACCGGCGCCGGAATGACTCGTCGGTCGCCAGCGCGGGTGCCAGGACCTTAAGCGCGACCCGGCGTCCCAGCCGCTCATCGCGGGCGCGGAACACCACCGCCATGCCGCCCTGGCCAATCTGCTCCTCCAGCCGGTACCGGCCACCCGCGACCCCGCGGACATCCCACCCGGCAAAGCAGCAGCCTGGGCTGCCTCATCGTTCACAAGTACTCACCAGCAGCGTCGCCCTGCCGGGCTCTTGCCGCCGTTCATCGCCGCAGAAGCAGCAAATCGCCGACATCGTCCCCCCACCAGGTACGTACCTGGTCCAATACGCCTTCCAGCGGGATCGAGGCTAGGCGGCGACCTCAATCTGCCGGCACGCGCTGACGAAGGCCAGCCAGATCACAGCGCCCAGGCCCGATCTCACAGCCCAACATGGCCGCCGCAGCGCAGGTGGTTGCCCACGCAACCTTCACGACAGTCCGATGAGTTCCGCAGAACCGCGGAATGCGGCAGATCCGGACGTTCTCCGCACGTTGCGGCGTTGCATAAATATACGGCCCGGTCAACTGGCCGTGACTCGGACCGCTGTTCGGCATACGGCACGGGAGCCCTCTAATAACCGCGCGCCGACCCGCCGTTATCTGGAGTCCGGCCATGAACATCCGTGCGGTGATCAACTCCGGCGGACATATCGGGATTATCTGCGCAGGCCATGATGTCAGGGCGATCCTGTGAGCGGCAGTGCCCGCGAGGCGTGCCAGCAGGCACGGGTTTATCCGGCGTCTGAGCGAGGGCGCCCCGCCCGCAGGATCGCGTTGGGCGATTCCGCTGGCTCGTAGCTGCTGAGCCCGCCAAGCACGGCTTTAGTAAAGGGGAGGAATCCCTCCGGCCCCGACATCTGGTCCTTCATATGCACGGTTGCCCGGTCGCTTGACCGGAATACCTCCCGGACCATGGCGGCCCGGGCCTCGAGGTCGAGGCCTCCGCCGATGATCACATGATCGATTTCTGCCTGGCGCAACGCCTGATCAGCTTCAGCCTCGCCGGTGCCGCTCAGGAACTCGGTACCCGGTGTTTGAAGCTCCTGCTTCACCGTCTCCAGCAGATCTGCCCTTACCCCCAGAAGCAGGACCGTCCTGGCCATGCCCGCGTCCTCCTTTATCCCGGCTTTGCTTACATCATTGACGTCGTGCGTGACGTCCTGGGCGAGCGGGCCCCGCGGCATCCCGGGGCCGCTGTGGTCGCGTCCGGGTGGCACTGATGCCCGCCGACACCGTCCTTGCCGCGGCGGGCAGCCTCACCACCCGGCAAGCGCGCTTTGCCTGGTTTCCGAGGCATGATCGCCACGTGGCTACGGCGGAACGCGCATCGGTGCCGCCCTGGGCGGCTGTTTGCCTGCAGCGGCGGAGCGTACGGGCTGCACTCCGCGGGCCGGCAAGCGGCCGGCCTTGATGGCTGCCTGCTACAGGCCGCATATCGATGCCGACTGGTCCCACAGCTGTCCGGCCAGCTGGGTGTCATCAGCGAGCGGGCTCGGTGCGGCCGGCTTGCGGTTAGCGAAATACCCGCCGCTTCGCCAGTCCTTGCCCGGCGCGGTTGTCGCCAGCCACACGATAGTGTCCGCGCCGCGTTCGGGTGAGCGCATGGCCAGCCGCAGGGGTGAATTCATGACCGCCCGCACGGCCGCCGGCCCTGACCGGCCCCATCGTGATCGGACCATGCCAGGATGCACGGCAGCGGCACTGACCCCGAAAGGCTCCCAGCGCCGGTCGAGCTCACGGGTGAACAGCACATTGGCCAGCTTGCTTGCCTTGTACGCGCGCAGGCCGTCATAGCCGCCCGTCATGTCCAGGTCGTCTGGGTCCACCCTGGCGTCCCGGGCCGTGCCTGCCCGGCTCGAGGTCGTGATGACGCTGGCCCGGGCCGCGCTGAGCGGGCCCTGCAGGAGCATGGTGAGCAGGAACGGCGCCAGGTGGTTGACCTGGAAAGTGAGCTCGTGGCCGTCGGCGGTGACTGCGCGCTGTGCTCCTGCGATCAGCCCGGCGTTGTTGACCAGCACGTCGATCCTCGGGTGGCGGCGCCCTAGCCCGGCCGCGAGCTCACGCACCTGGCTGAGGTGAGCGAAGTCGGCGACATAACCTTCCGCGCCGATCTGGGCGGCGACCGAGCGCGTCTTGCCCGGCGATCTTCCGACCAGGATGATCCGGTTGCCTTGCCGCGCCAGCAGCCGGGCGGCGGCGGCGCCTATCCCGTCGCTGCCGCCCGTTATCACGACAACCTTGCGATCGCTAAGTGGCTCGTTCATGCCGCAACCGTAAACTGTGGTCCATACTCCACAGTCAAGGGAACTGCCTGGTGCTGATCGGTGAAGCCGCGCGGCGGGCTGGTGTCAGCCGCGATACGGTCCGGCTCTACACCCACCTTGGGCTGGTGGCCTGCACGCCGCGCCCGGCCGGATCCAGGACCTACGCGGACTATGACAAGGACGCGGTGGAACTCATCAAGAACATCAAGGTGGCACAGTCGATCGGCTTCTCCCTCTCCGAGCTGGTACCGATCGCCGCTGCGTACGTGGCGGGGCGGCTGGACGACGACAAGCAGCGGCTCTTGCTGGAAGCCAAGCTCGCCGAGATCGAAGACAGACAGGACAAGCTGCGGCAGATGTCCCAATTCCTGCGGTCAAAACTCAACGACCTGCCGACCAGCGACTGACACCGCAGACAGCGAGCCGCGCCAGAACCCCCCGCTCATTACATGACGATCTGCGAACCAACCCGACGCCCAGCCGGCACAACCCCCGGCACACCTACTCGGCGATCAGGTAACTCGCGCTCGGGTGGCTATCACGCTGCGTTTACAGATCCCGGGCTGCCGCCAGCGTGCGGGATCCGCCGGGCAGGCATGGTCCGGTCTCACCGTGGCCCATCAGGGCTGCCATCTGCAGCATCGCGGGCCCGTCACATTATCGCCGGCTGGTCCGTCGTTGGTGGTAAGCGCCGCTGGATGTCCAGCTGCCTGCGGACGTCACCAGTTCCCGGCGCCGGCACCCGGCAGGAGGGATCCCCGATGAGACAGATCCGCATCACAAAGCGGCAGCACCCCGCCCGCTGCCGGCTGGAGCCACTACCGCTGGATCTGCGTGACCCCGATATCGTTCGTGCTAAGCAACTGGCCCGCCGCGCCAGCCCGTCCCAAGGTCGGCCGGGGCGCACCCGGGCCTTACCACAGGCTTCGCGCGGCTTGCCGAGGGCATGGGCTGGGCACGGCGGATCGGGTACCAGACGCCCACGCGAGCAATCCACCTGATCCATAAGGGCCACGGCGCGGCAGCGACCGCGGCTTGATTACGACGTGTAATCGGCCTCGCATTGGGCTGGACGCGCCGACCCGCCTATGTGCACCTGTCGGCTCGTCGCCGTGGCGGTCGGCCCGGTGACCGAATGATCGTAATGAGCGCGAGTGGGTAGCGAACCCCGCCTTGGTACAGCGTCCCGGTCTGGGTGGTGCCTCCGGTACCTGGGCTCGCATGCGTGCAGGTCGGCGGAGCTCCTTGAAGCGCGGGGGAGGTCCGCGGGGTCCGGAGGAGGGCGCTGGCGCGGCGGTTGACCGGGCCTGCTCGAAAACAGCAAGGATCACAGCGAAGGTCAATGACGCTTGGCGCGCCGCTTGGCCCGCGCCATCTTGAGCAGGTAGGCCGGGGTCGGCGGAATCCAGCCGAGTTGCCTGGCCGTCCCGAGGTCGTCGCGGTTGGCCCAGTGCTCGGCGATCCGGCCGTCTTCGATGCGCAGCCAGGCGGTGCCGTCGGTGACGGCGTGGAAGGCGGCACCGGGCACGGCGTCCAGGGCCAGTCCCCACGCCTCGGCGGCGCTGAGGTCGCCGCGACCGTTCCGCGCACCTGTCTCCGGGCAGCCCGGTTCGTCCACGTGCCTGCAGCGATGCCCAGTCCGGGCCGGGCAAGCCCGGATGCCCGAACCTATTTCGCCAAGATCCCACCGCGCTCGCGCTGCATGGCGGGCGGGCTACCGGGTGGCGAAGCGGTAGCGGGTCTGGGTGTAAGGATTCTTGCCGAAGGCGAGGACCTTGGCCGGGGTGACAGCGAAGACCAGGCCTAGGCGGCCAGCGGGATCATGGAACCCTCCGCCGGTGACCTCGAAGTCCCAGTCAAGCTCGGACTTCCACATTGCCGCCAGCCGTTGGAGCTGCGCATTGCCGGCCACCCTGACGGCAGTTCCCTCGATCACCACATCCAGGCCCGAGCGGAACTGGTTGGCACCGGCCGCGAGAACGCAGCGCGCGTCGGACTCCAGGTTCCTGGCCTTCTGCTCATGCGCGCCGACGCAGAAGTACATCCTCCCATCGGCCCAGATCGCCGGAAGCGGCGTGACGTGAGGCCGCCCGTCGCGGCGCACGGTCGACAGCCAGACCATCTCAGAGGCCGACAGCACCCGGGCCACCTCGGCCCACGGCGGGGCTGCGGCGCCCGGCTCGCTGAATCCCTCGTTCAACTGCACGGCTGGTTCGATCTCAGGCATCGAAGGCTTCCTGTGTTCGGGTTCTATGCGGTCACCTGCCGCCATCGGCGGACCGGGCCACCTGATCGGTCACTCTCACGACGAACTTGGACCGCCGGAATGGACCACGGTAACTTGCGGTGCAGCCAAAGCTAGCCGAGGCCAGGCGCGCTCACCACCACCGTCCATTTCCGGACAGTCCAGTGCTTCACGAGTCCCGCCGTGACGTAGGGGTCGTCTGCTGCGAAGCGCTCCGCGACCGACTGGTCATCGGCCCTGAAGACGAGTGCCGCGCCATCGGCTGGGTCGGCGAATGCGCCCGCCAGGAGTAGCTCGCCGTTGTCGCTGGCCGTGCGGGCCAGCTTCAGATGCGCGTCGCGGTATGGTGCCCGGCGTTCGGTGAACTCGTCGACGGCGTCATAAAGCAGCAGGTAGTACACGATTCCTCCATAATCAGACGGGGCTCAGCCAGCCGAAGTGATCCGGTTCCCGGCCGGTGCGGAGCGCCGTCATGCGGGCTAGTACCGTCGGGGCTATGTCACCATCCGCCACTGGCGGCAGGGTCAGGGTCTTGTCCCGGTAGCCGATCTCGGCGATGTGGCTGATGGTGGCGGCGGTCCCGGTGCCGAAGCATTCCCGCAGCCGGCCGGCGGCGTGCGCCTCGGCGACCTCGTCGATGGAGATGGGCCGTTCCTGCACGTCGATCCCCATCGCGGCAAGCAGCGTTATCACGCTGTCCCTGGTGATGCCGGGCAAGATCGTGCCGCC